>Ga0102944_1000144_pt1 | contig 58678 bp, 52 predicted proteins | sample SalPonD_shore_MG_FD_78172 | JGI IMG/M metagenome (GOLD analysis project Ga0102944, IMG submission 78172) | Salt pond soil microbial communities from South San Francisco under conditions of wetland restoration - Salt Pond MetaG... | ecosystem: Environmental > Aquatic > Marine > Intertidal zone >... | reverse complement strand
GGCTGGAACAGCAGAAGAACGGTGGGCCGCCACAGATCTTAACGCCGCAAACCGCGTACATCATGACCAACATGCTGCAAAGCACGGTAAAGTGGGGAACCTTGAGCTATGCCTCCCGCCTGGTAGATGGTTTTAATATGCCCATGGCGGGCAAGACGGGAACCACCCAGAACTGGGCAGACGCGTGGACCGTAGGATTCAGTCCCTACTACACCACGGCAATCTGGTTTGGTTTTGACAAAGGCGGTGGGAACTCCCTCGGAACCAATCAAACGGGCGCCGTTACCTCAGGTCCGGTATGGGCAAGATACATGAAGAAGATCCACCAGGGACTTCCTCCAAAGGACTTTGTTGAGCCGGCAACTGGAATCACCCATGTTACGGTAAGTGCCCGATCAGGCCTGCTGCCCACTGAAGACTATAACGGGCCGACGGTTGATGAGCTTTTTCTCACCGGTACAGAGCCAAAAAAGTTTGACACTATGCAAAAATATGAAGAACAGCAGGAACCCGTTTTGGTGGAACGCCTGAGAAACTCCATTGAAAACCAAAATTTCCAGCTCGACGCAGGAGGCCTGGACAACTATCAGCAGGCCGCGACCGACCTGTTTGATCTGGACGTAAATCTTTCTGCTGACCTTGGGGACAGTTCATCTCCCTCGTCCGGAGATTCAAACACAACAACGACCACGACTCAGGAGGACCAGGCTACAAATCCGTTGCTTGAGTAATATGTAATACGGTGGGACCGTCATGAAGGATCTGAGAGATCGAAGAGGCGAAATAGAGCTGGGAGTTGACTCGATTCTGGTTCGCAGGCGAATCAGGAAGAATTTGGGTGATCTCAGCCCGCTCATGGAAAGCATGAGGCGATATGGCCTTATGAATCCCATTGTTGTAAACAGCAATCGTCAGCTCATTGCCGGCCACAGGCGCCTTGAATCAGCGCGCCGTCTGGGATGGGCTACCATTGCTGCCCGTGTGGTGGACCGGGATGACGAAGCAGACCGTCTTGAAATGGAGATTGATGAGAACACGCAGCGAAAGAATCTCAGCACGGATGAGCTGGCAGAGGCGTATATCCGGCTTGACCGACTAAAAAATCCTCCGTTGTTGAAACGGATCTGGGTTGCCATTCTGAATTTCTTTCAGAGAATTTTCCGGCGTCGCAAAGCCACCTGAAGCTGCCCGTTATTGCCGCGCAGCCTCTCGCATGTCCTCCGAACGCAACGCAATAACGCTGTTGTCCCTCCCTTGCACAAATACTTTGTTCCCGGCAAACTCCAGATTTGTGAACGGGTTCACAGGGACGGACGACCTGTCTGTTAGTTCCAGATTTGCGTCAAAACGTGCCAGATGCCAGTCGTTGCCAAACTTCATTACCGCGTAAAGACGGTTTTCCCCCGGACGGACTACCAGAATGCTCTCCGCGTATATCTCATCGGAACCGACCAGTTGTGTCTCAAGCGTCTGCGGATCTATTAGCATGAGCCGGGACTGATTTCCCTGGGATGCGATAACCAGAAGCTCCCCACCGAGCCGCTCTACCCTCCTGCTCGTTATGGTGTCAACTGGAGATGTAGACCGTACTTCCAGCGTATTTGGATCCACTCGAACCAACTGACCAAGAGGGCGGCCCCCCTGTTCCCGTACCCGGATAAATGTGACTGGAGCGGCTGCCGCAGGAGTCACTGCGGCCTGGGGCTGTTCCTGGCCCATTTGCTGCCGCGTGTCCTGAGCAATCTGCTCGCGCTGGTCCCGCGCTTCCTGGGACATTTGTTGCACTTCCTGCTGCTTTTTTTCAACCTGCTGCTCTTCCTGCTGCACCGCCTGTTCCCGCTGTTGCAGGTTCTGCTGTTGTTGCTGCAGTTGTGACTCCTGTTGCTGCTGCTTTTGCGTCTGCTGATGCTCCTCGGCGTCTTGCAATTGCTGTTGCACTTCTTGTTGCTGCTGCTCGATTTGCTGTTTCTCTTTCTGAATCTGCTGCTGTTGCTGCTGGATCTCCTGTTGTTTCTCCTCAACTGAACGCTCCATGATATCAACCATGGATTTCCTGCTTTCAATCCCCATGTCTTCCTGGAGGCGCATACGGTCAATCACGTCCTGGTCAGTCAGCTGCATGGTATCCACCGCGCTTATCTTTCCTGGCGCCGCCCCGGCAGAAAGGGGTACGACAAGCTGTGTCTTTCCGGGCCACTCCGTGTAGGACAAAGCTATGCCAGCTTTATCTGCGGTAAGGTATTGCGTCACCGCAGATTTGTATTTCTCCAAGAAGAACGGCAGATTACCGCGCTGGATTGCATTGTAAATGGTCACGAACTCCGCAAGAGTGGCCGCGTCTGCCGAAGAGTATCCGTACGCTGAACTCAGGTAGGATGCAAGTATGGCCCGAATATTGTCTATATGGTCCACGCGTGCATTGCCAAGGATCAGCAGAATGTCCGCATCGAGACCGTTTGCAGTCGACGGGTCAACCGCATGGATGATGCGATAGCGGTCAAAATAGGAGACAGACTCATCCGGAGCCGGGAGCCGTTGCCCAAGGTAGGCGCCGATGCCGCGGATTTCCGGCAGCGTGTCCACTGTTTCATGCGGGCCGGTATAGTTTTCAAACTGCACATCACGGTTGATGTTCTGCTCCAGCTCCTGACGGTCCACTTCAATGCCGAACGCCGTGTATGACAGAATGAGAAATAGAAAAAGAAAGAATTGTTTCATAGAACACCTCAGCACTGCAAATCAGCCGTTCTTAAAATCCAAACCAAACAGAAGCTAGTATAACGGTTCCCAGGCGATTTTGGAATACGCGCTATCCTCTGGTAGTGGCCCGAAGATTGTGCATAACACCTCACGGCTACCGGAAACTATCTATCACGCCGGGGATTGGAGCTGCCCAGCAATTGAAGCGTTTTGGCCGCACGCTCAGACACCTGTAAAGGCGCGTTTACCATGGCACGTGAGAGAAGATCAATACCTGCATCGTCGGTTATCAGCCCGGTAAGTGAATATATGGATGCCAGCGCCTCCACGCTTGCTTCCCACGAATCCACGCCAATGGCGCCTCCTTCCCGTTGTGCACGCTGAAATGTATCGGTAATAGTGCGTACTGAGCGTCCGTCCGGATCAACTCCCACCTCACCCAGACCGGTAATAATTGCATTCAGTACACCGGGATCCCGCTCCAAACGCGCCGCTTCAATCAAGACCCTTCGCGCCGGAAGCGTCCCAATACGCCCTAAAAGCAGCGCCGCCCGGCTTCTTACGCGCGGGAACGGGGGGAGCGGACCGCCTCGTTGCACACTTGTCCATGGTCCGGCAAGCACCCCGTTCAATAGTTCCACGGAAGCCGCTACCCGGCCCTGCAAGCGGCCCTCCTCAACGTAAGAGGCAAGCTCCTGGAGCCCCTGCATTTCCGTGGCTTCCCTGCCCGAAGATAAGAGCCCTTTGATATAGAGCAGGTCAAAGTCCGCCGGCGGTGCCGGCGGCGCCGAGTCCCCTGCGGTGACAGCGTTTGCCGGGCCTGTATGGTCTTCTCTGTGAATGGGACTGCCACTACTGCGACTACCGCCGCCCGTACCGCTGACCGCGCGCCGTGCACCGTAAAGGCCGTTTTCAACCGGCCACGGGGAAGCCGACGCGGTCCGCCCTTCGGTACCGTAAAGTACCCAGTTAGCGCCGCTTATCACCGCCGGCCCGGTCGGACCGGCGGTGAAGGATCGGGGACTCCCGCCACCAATCGGTTCTACCAGGCTCAGCAAACGTCCATCTGAGGCAAGCTGGTACCATTTTCCGCCGGCGGTCAAAGCTGCAATTCCCCTCCGGCCGACGTACCCGGCAGAAATCTTTTCACCGGGCGGGGCTGCCTTCCACTCCACTTCACCGGCTGCGTTCAGTCGAAAGAGCTCACCTTCTGTTCCAATGGCAAACAATGATCCATCCGTGTCCCACAACAGCGTTGCCACGCGTTTACCTGTTAGCACCTGAGTTGCCTTCATTCCGTTTTCCGGGAAACGTGATGGACTGAGCACCACCGCGTCGCCTGCCCCTGTGATGACTGCCAGCGCGCCGCCGCTGCCCGCATTGAGAAACTGCAGCAAAGTGTGTGCCGTGTAAATTGCGGTTCCGCCGGGTTGTTGCAGCACACGGAGATTTCCAGATCCGTCTGCAGCAATCACCTCTCCGTATGAATTCACCACGGGTGGGCATGTCAAACCCTTATCAAGGTCATCTTCCCAGAGAATACGCCCCGCAGGGTTAAGTGCTGCAACGTAGCCGTCCCGGTAGGAAATGTATACCTGTCCGTCTGCACCGGCCGCCGCGTGCAGCGCACTTTCATTCCGGCCTCGGAAAGACCAGCGGTACTGCCCGGCCTGGTTCAGGGCAATGAAGGTTCCACCCTCTATAGCCAGAACAGCACCTCCGTCGGGGGTAAGAGCCACACCGGTAACGGGCTTTCTGTGGAGGTCCACGCGCCAGAGCAGCTTCCCCTCTTCGGTCAGGCGGTACAGGTAACTGTCCTCACATGCCGCGTACACGCTTCCGTCCCCCGCAATGACAGCGCCTTCAACGGCTTCCCCCCCGGTAACAAAGCGGAATATTGGGTCCCCCGGAACGGAATCCGCTGAAAGCGAGATCACCGGAATTATCATGAATGTCATCAACAGCGCAACAGAGAAACAGGCGCTGGTGAAGGCAGATATTGAAAGTCGTACAGGCATTGTCCTACCACAAAGTTTATTGTTGCGTTATAATTCGATCTATACCATAATTCGTTTAGGGATAAAAAACTACCGAGTAGAGGATGACCTTCAACAGAGCCTCTGTTTTGTTCAAAAAAGGAGCCATGGATGAGCACGAAACTCGCGAGTCAGCCAACAATCAAACGACTCCCCTCATATCTCCATGTAATTGAAAACGCACAGAAGGAGGGCCGTGAATTTATTTCCGGCACAGTAATTGCAGATGAATTAGAATTGGAGCCAATTCAGGTCCGAAAAGACCTTGCAGTAACAGGCATTGTAGGCAAACCGCGCATTGGTTTTCCTGTGGACAAACTCATCCATGCCATTTACAACTTTCTCGACTGGGACAAGAATCATCGTGCAGTAATTGTCGGCGCCGGAAACCTTGGCACCGCCCTCATGGGCTACCGGGAATTCAACCGTCGAGGCATGACTATCGTGGCCGCCTTCGATCTGGACAAAAAAAAGGTGAGTAAAGAGATACATGAGACTCAGGTATTCGCGCTGGGGCAGATGCCGGAGAAGATAAAGGAACTGGATGCCAACATAGCTATTCTTACCGTACCTTCCCAGCATGCTCAGGCAGTAGCAGACCTGCTCATAAAGGCGGGTATTCAGGCAATCTGGAATTTCACCAATGTTAAGTTGAAGGTACCTTCGGATATTATTGTGCAGAAAGAGGACCTCTCTTCCGGTTACGCCGTACTGTCGGTCAAAATGAGGACCAGAAATTCGCATAACTGAACCTGTTTTCGTTTCATGAACAGCAAACTCGCATATCAGATTGAAATCTTCACAAACCGGCTGAAGAAGCAGCGGAAGCATCTCTGGAAGTGGGCAAAAAAGAACGGCATCACCTGCTTCCGCGTTTACGATAGGGATATTCCGGAAATTCCGTTCGCCGTGGACATCTATGAAGACTACCTGCATGTCTGGGAATATGAACGGGAACGTCTTGTAAAAGAACCTGATTTCCAGACGTGGACTCAGACCCTTGTGGGCGCTGCCGGACGAGCGCTTTCCATTCCGGATGACCGCGTGTTCTTCAAGACACGGGTCCGCCAGGAAGAGAAGAATCAGTACGATAAATTTTCCAGCAAGCAGGTGGAACACGTTGTAACCGAAGGCGGGTTGCGCTTCAGGATAAACCTCTCAGATTATCTAGACACGGGCCTTTTTCTCGATCACAGACTTTCGCGTCAGTACGTTCGTGAACTCGCGGCAGGAACTCGCTTCTTGAACCTATTTTCGTATACGGGTTCATTTACGGTCTACGCGGCTTCCGGAGGCGCGACAGAAAGCGTCTCCGTTGACCTGTCAAACACGTACAACGAATGGGCGCGTGAGAACCTTGGTTTGAATGGGTTCGATACCCCTTCCCACAAGATTGTCAGGGATGATGTGTTTGCCTTCCTAGCTTCCCAGAAGCACCGTCGGGAACGCTATGATCTTATCGTTCTTGATCCTCCTACCTTTTCCAACAGCAAGAAAATGAACGGTGTACTGGATATTCAGCGTGATCATGCTGGTCTCATAGAAGATTCTCTCTCCATCCTCTCTCCAGATGGTCTACTCTTCTTTTCCACCAACTTTAGAAAGTTTCGCCTTGACCACCATGCATTGAAACACGCCGAGCCGGAAGACATCACTGAAAAGACTATTCCACAGGATTTTCGTGACCGGAAGATCCATCACGCGTGGGTAATGCGTCGGAAGTGACCGGCCGGCATTGAAGGAGGCATCTCTATGCGTTCAACCACAACCAGGCGCGCGGCGCAAGGCGTCACCATTCTCATTGCGGTTCTCTTTCTGGCACTCTCTTCCTGCGAGCTTCTTCCCGGAAAGAAAGCGGAACAGACTGCACCTGCCGCCGCTGCAGAGCAGCCACCTCCGGTGGAAAATAAGTCTGCACGAACAGCGCCGCCACAGCGGCCCTCCACTGAACGTATCCTCGCCGGCCTTCCGGCGCGGGAGCAGACGTTCCTCGGAGAGCTTGAAAGACGGGTAGAAGCCGGGGACTGGGAATGGGTGGTCTCACATGCGGACAGGGCTCACCGTGAAGCTCTAATGGGATCCGAAGGTATGGACCAGGAGAGCTATCTCTCCTTTCTTTTTCAGCTCGGCGCCGCACCGCCTGAAACGCACGATCCAGATCTGAGGGAATCCGGCTATTTTTCGCCCTACTCCACCGTTGACCTGGTATATACAGGTTTCCGGCAAACTGCAATGGAGACTATTGTCACCGGATATCTTTATAACGGCAGGGAAAAGCGGATCGATTTTACCCTGGAGGTCCTGGGGCAGCTACAGCATATCATGATAACCGGACCATACAACTGAACGTAGCCGCAGCAGGTGCACAGCCCGTGTGCAGAACTACGAAGCGCCCTCAAGAAGCGCATGATAAACCTTTCGTTCAAGTTCCAGGAGCGTCGCGTCCTCCAGGCTTCGCATCTTCCGCTCCACGGGGTTCTCCCAGGTCTGGACAACGTGCGCGGGCCGCGGAGAAAGCACCACAATTTGGTCACCCAGCAGTACGGCTTCCTGCACGTCATGCGTAACAAACACGGAAGTCCGCGGGTCATCTTCCCACAGCCTGCGAAAGAGGCCCACAAGGGAAAGCTTTAAGGCAATATCAAGTGCCTGAAACGGTTCATCCATAAGAATGGTTTGTGCCGGGAAGGCAAAGGCTCTGGCCATGGCGGCTCGCTGGCGCATCCCCCCGCTCACCATTGAAGGCGTGTAGTGCACAAACTCCTCAAGACCAACCAGACGGAGTAGTCTTCCGGCACGGTTCCGTCTTTCACCGGCATCCATAGTCTCAGGAAGAACGTAGGACACATTTCCTTCCAGAGAGAGCCACGGTAACAGCCGCGGCTCCTGAAAAAGATAGCTAACCGCCTCATCGCTTCTTCCTGACACGCGTCCTGCATCAGGTTCTACCAGACCGGCGATGAGCCGCAGCAACGTTGTCTTTCCGCAGCCAGAAGGGCCAAGAACGGCAGTCACCGAGCGGCGCGGCAATTCCAGCGAGAACAACTCGAATACCGGAAGTTCTCCGTAATGCTTGCTGACGTGTTCTATTGTGATACTCATTCTTTCACCCCCGAAACGGCGCGCCGGTACCGGATCGTAAGAAGAAAGAAGAGCGCGTCTGACAGTCCGCTGAGCACAACCGCCACGAGAGTCCACGCAAAGACGGCTGAGGTGAGTAGAAGCGCCCTGGCCTCCTGCAGGCCGGCCCCAATGCCAAGAGTCGGCTGGCTGAGAACCTCTGCCGCGACGACCACTTTCCAGGTAAGCCCAAGGGCGGAACGGGAGCCTGAAGCAAAATAGGGATATATTGACGGAAGGTAGAGAAAGCGCATGACGCGTCCACGTGGGACACGGTACGTATCGGACATTTCAAGCAGGTCTGTATCCACCCTACGGATTCCTTCCGCAACGCTGGTATAAATCACGGGGAACGCCATGAGAAATGCCACGAAGACCGGCACAATACCCACGGGAAACCAGATCAGGGCAAGAAGTATCACCGACATAACCGGGGTAGAGCGGACAACACTTACCGCCGGCTCGAGAAGCCGGGCCGCAGCACGGGAGAGTCCCGCGATACCGCCGAAAAGCAGGCCCGCAGCAAGGGAAATGAAGAAGCCCAAAAGGCCACGGCCGACGGTTGCCCCAACGCTTTCCCAGAATGAGCGCGTTCCGGCCATCTGCAGCGTGACTTTTGCCGCCTGGATCGGCGCGGGGAGAATAATCTCAAGACCTACAAGGATAGAAGCAAGTTGCCAGAGTGAGAGCACCAGGAGAACACCCGCGAGGTAGAGAAGGTAATTTTGGAGCACATTGCGCCCCGTATTGGGCGGGCTATTCTGCCTCATCACATACGCATCAGTTTGGAATCACGCGGAAATAGCGTTTCTTACCGGCCCGAAGCAGCAGTTGCCCGTTTTCCAGCCATGATTCATCAACCGTCACCTCAATGCTCTCGACCTTCTTCTCATTTATGCGTGCACCTCCCTGACCAATGAGCCGCCGAGCATCTCCCTTGGAGGCACAGAGCTCCGTCCGGCTGAACAGATCCACGGCGTTGATCCCGTCATGAAGTTCCCCTCGCGGTATCTCCACCATTGGGATGGCGGACACATCCTGTCCGCCTGACTGAAAGGCGGCTCGCGCGGCTTCCTTCACCCGGTCAGCCTCTTTGTCACCGTGAACCAGCGCGGTCAATTCGCGGGCAAGCACTTCTTTTGCATTGTTTATGCGTTCGTCCCTGACCGAGGTAAGATGGTCTATTTCGTCCATCGACAGGAAGGTGTACATCAAAAGGAACTTGCGGACGTCCTGGTCCGGCACGTTGCGCCAGTACTGAAAGAATTCGTAGGGACTGAACATCTCCGCGTCCAGAAAGACCGCGCCCTGCTCGGTCTTGCCCATCTTTTTTCCGTCAGCTCTGGTCACCAGCGGAAACGTAAGACCGTGCGCTTCCGCAGAGCTCACACGACGAATGAGATCCGCGCCGGCTACAATATTGCCCCACTGGTCATCACCGCCAATTTGGAGCTTGCACTCATATTCCCGATTCAGCACCAGGAAATCGTAGGACTGCAGCAACTGATAGTTGAACTCAATAAATGAGAGTCCCGTTTCCAGTCTCATTTTGTATGTCTCAAAAGAGAGCATCCGGTTCACTGAAAAGTGGCGCCCAATATCCCGCAGAAATTCGATGTAGTTAAGCGGTGCAAGCCACTGCGAATTGTCCAGCACAAGTGCGTTAGTATTCTGCGTTGCAAGAAACGCTTCCACCTGTTTCTTAATACGGTGGGCGTTCTCTTCAATCTGCCGGACGCTTTGCAGCTTGCGCATTTCTGTTTTACCGGACGGATCACCAATGCGCGCCGTTCCGCTGCCAATGAGCGCAATTGGTCGGTGCCCCGCCCTGGCGAGATGAGCCATGGCAAAGAGCGGTACCATGTGGCCTGCATGGAGACTGGGACCCGTTGGGTCAAGACCAACGTAAAAACGGACCGATTCGGAGTTCAGAAGCTCTTCCAAGCGCTCAATGTCCGTGCACTGCTGAATAAAGCCGCGTTCGCGGAGAACATCAAGAACACCGCCCATTAAACTACCCTTTTGTAGGCGCCGATCTCCTGGCGTATGCGAGCGGTAAGTTCAGGAACCGGCACACGCACCTGTTCCATGGAGTCACGGAAACGCAGTGTCACGGTATTGTTCTCTTTGGTTTCATAGTCGATGGTGATTCCATACGGTGTGCCGATTTCATCCTGGCGGCGGTAGCGCCGTCCAATGGCACCGCCCTGGTCGTAGAACGTGGCAAACTCTTCTCGCAGCCCCTTTTCTATGTCCCGGGCCAGATCCGCAAGACCGTCTTTCTTCACAAGCGGGAAAACCCCTACGGTAACCGGAGCCACTTGCGGATGAAGCCGCAGCACCGTGCGCGTATCGTTTTCATCGATCTGTTCCTCTTCATACGCGTCAGAAAGTACCATCAGAACGCTTCTGGTGAGCCCGGCCGAGGTCTCTATAATATAGGGCAGATAGCGCTCCCGGGTTTCATCATTCAGATAGGTGAGATCTTTTCCGGAATATTCTGAATGGCGTGAAAGGTCAAAATCCGTCCTGTTGTGAACGCCTTCAAGCTCTTTCCATCCAAAGGGAAACTCAAACTCAATGTCATACGCATCCTTGGCGTAGTGAGCAAGCTCATCCGGACCGTGCTGATGGAACCTCAACCTGTCCGCACGGATGCCGAGCTTCTGATAGTACGCCATTCGCTCCGCCTTCCAGTACTCGAACCACTTTTCATCTTCAGAAGGGTGAACAAAGTACTGCATTTCCATCTGCTCGAACTCGCAGGTACGGAAGATAAAGTTCTTTGTTACAATTTCGTTGCGAAACGCCTTTCCGACCTGTGCTATACCAAACGGTATTTTCACGCGGGAGGTCTGTAGTACGTTTTTGTAGTTCACGTAAATTCCCTGCGCGGTTTCCGGTCTCAGGTAGACCAGCGAGCCGTCATCACTGACAGGACCCAGGTGAGTCTTGAACATGAGGTTGAACTGCCGCGGTTCTGACAGCGGGTTTCCGTTTGGGCTGGTTTTTGTGTTGCGGCTCTCCTCAGGCAGCTGATCCCAGCGGTAACGTTCATTGGTGACCGTGTCTTCCACCATCATATCGGCAAAATTCTCAACGTGACCGGAAGCTTCCCACACACGCGGGTGCATAAGGATGGCCGCATCCAGACCGACTATGTTGTCATGAAGCTGCGTCATCTCCTTCCACCAGAAACGCTGAATGCGGTTTTTCAGCTCAACACCAAGCGGGCCGTAGTCCCAGGCGGAAGAGAGCCCGCCGTAAATATCTGATGACGGGAAGATGAACCCCCGTCTCTTGCAAAGGGAAACGATGTTCTCCATGCGTTTTGTGTCTACCGTACTGTTTTCAGCCATTCACTATTCCTTCTGTAGTTTTTCTATTGCCCGATCAACGCGCCCCAGCGTGACTTCTTCCCCGAGCAGCCTGATTGATCCAAAAAGGGGCGGCGACACGCGCGAGCCGGTAACCGCAACACGCAGGGGCATGAGCAAATTGCCCAGCTTGGTTTCCATTTCGCCAGCCGTGCCGCGAAAGAGCTCTTCGTTCTCTTCATCACTGCGTGAGGTAACGCCGGGGAGAAGTTTCCGGCACGCATGAAGCATTTCTACTGTGGTTGCCGCGTCAAGTTTTTTGGGGATAAGGTCCGCAGGATCGTATCCATCGACATTCTGAAAAAGAAAGCGCACCAGTCCCGGCGCATCGGAAAGCACTTTCATCCGTTCCTTAATAAGCGGGATGCTTCCGCGTACCACGTCAAGTTCCGCAGCCTGGGCGGGTGTGGAAACAAGTTTTGCTTCCTGGAGATACGGCAGCACAAGGGGAAAAAGCTCCTCATCACTCTTTTCTCTCACATAGATTCCATTGAACCATTCCAGTTTTTTATAATCGAAGACGGCCGGCGCCTTGTTCAAACGCGAAAGCGAGAAAAGTTTCTCAAACTCTGCGCTGGTGAACATCTCCCGGGAATCATCATAAGACCAGCCGAGAAGCGTGACATAATTGATTAACGCCTCGGGAAGGTAGCCCTCGTTGCGAAAGTCAATAAGGCTGGTGGCGCCGTGGCGCTTTGAAAGTTTCTGGCCATCCTCCCCCATTACCATGGGAAGATGGCAATATGCCGGCGGTTCCCATCCAAGGGCGGAGTACATCAATACATGGAGAGGGGCGCTCGGCACCCACTCCTGTGCCCGGAGAATGTGACTGATTTCCATTTCATGATCATCAACCACGTTGGCCAGATGATAGGTTGGAAACCCGTCAGACTTGAGCAAGATGGGATCAGCGGCTATATCCTCGTTCTTCCACGTCACTGTTCCGAGAAGGGTATCTTCAAAGCTGGTTTCTCCTTCAAGAGGAACTTTGAACCGCACAACCGGCGTCACGCCCTGCTCTTCATACTCGCGCTTCTTTTCTTCGCGGAGGTCACGGCCGCTACGATCATAGCCGTCTCCTTTCCGGCGCATTGCCTCCAATTCTTCCGGTGTGTCGTAGGCGTAGTAGGCGTACCCGAGCTCAATGAGTTTCTCTGCGGCCTGCCGGTAGTTGTCTGTACGCTCGGACTGGAAGTAGGGCGCGTGAGGACCGCCTACATCCGGACCTTCATCCCACGCAATTCCAAGCCAGCCAAACGTGTCATAAATGTCCTGGAGCGATCGCTCGTTGAAACGTTCCCGGTCAGTGTCCTCGATCCTCAGAATGAACGTGCCGCCCTGCGAGCGGGCAAAGAAATAGTTGAACAGGGCCGTCCGTACCCCTCCAATATGTTGAAGCCCCGTGGGCGACGGGGCATACCGAACGCGTACAGCCATGTTTCTCCTCTCAATTAGTCGACGCAGTGTTCAAAATGAAATTATACAGAGCGTGATTTGTCCGGTCAAGCAACGCTCGCCCTCCCCGGCTGTTGACGCACGGTATTGCGCTTACTGCCGGTACCAGCCGAGGAAATCAGAAAGCCGCTGTGCTGCTTCAGAGAGCTCTTCCTTTTCCGGCAGAAAAACTACCCGGAAATGGTTGGTGTCCATGGCGTTAAAGCCGGTACCCTGCACAAGAAGAATTTTCTTTTCTCGCAGTAGATCCAGGACAAAACGCTGGTCATCGGTTATGTGAAACCGTTCCGGATCAAGACGAGGGAACAGGTAGAGTGCTCCTTTTGGTTTGCGGCAGCTCACCCCCGGTATATCGTTTATAAGCTTCCAGGCTACATCACGCTGTTCCCGGAGCCTTCCTCCCGGGAGCACCAGGTCATTAATACTCTGGTAGCCGCCAAGAGCCGCCTGGATGGCAAACTGTGCCGGCACGTTGCTGCAGAGTCTCATATTGGAAAGGATATCGAGCCCCTCCCGGTAGTCGATCCCCACGGATTTCCGCCCCGTGATCACCATCCAACCAGCCCGAAACCCCGCAGCACGATACGCCTTGGAGAGACCGTTAAAAGTTATGCACATGATATCGTCACAAAGAGTAGCAAGGGAGACGTGCTGCGCATCATCATAGACTATCTTTTCATATATCTCATCGCCAAAGATCAATAGGCCGTTCTCTGCGGCCAGCCGGTGAATCTCCTCGAGCACTTCCACCGGATACACACTGCCTGTGGGGTTGTTTGGATTAATGACAACAATGCCTTTCGTCCGGGCCGTGATCTTGCCGGCAATATCGTTCACGTCAGGCACCCAGTCAGATTCCTCGTCACAGATATAATGCACAGCCTTACCGCCTGAAAGGTTTACAGCAGCCGTCCATAACGGATAGTCCGGCGAGGGAATAAGCACCTCATCGCCGTTGTTCAGCAGACCCTGCATAGCCATCACGATGAGTTCGCTGACCCCGTTGCCCACATAGATATCCTCTATGTCTACGTCCAGGACGCCCTTCTTCTGATAGTCCTGCATGATGGCTTTCCTGGCACTAAAGAGCCCTTTGCTGTCAGAGTAGCCCTGAGCGTTACGCAAATTGAGTATAACGTCGTGGAACAACTCATCCGGGGCGTCAAATCCAAATGGAGCCGGATTGCCAATATTGAGTTTCAGGACTTTGAAGCCCTCCTCCTCCAGGCGTTTTGCCTCCGTCAGGACGGGGCCCCTGATATCGTAGAGTACTCCCTGCAATTTCTGTGACTTAAGAAATACATCACCGCTGGCCATACGCGTTCACGCTCCTGAAACTCTTTCCTGCTGATTGATGGTTACTGATAGAGTGTCAGGCGTTCTGGACTGTGTCCGCAAACGCCCAGTCACCTGCGTCCTTGATAAGTTTGGAGAGCACCAGCACTTCAAGGTTGCCGCGCTGCTTCTCCAACTCCTTCTCCCAGCGGGCACGCGTGAAGTTCTGCCGGAACGCACGACGGCCTTCCTGAACGGTTGCGTGTGCCTCCGTATCCGACGGAGCGTAGGCATCCAGCAAATAGAGGGAAAGGAGTTCCAGAACGGAACTCTTAGCTTCCCTGCGCGTAGCAAGAAGGAGCTCCTTTGCTTCACCGGAACGCTGCTGCAGCATCAGCGCAAAGGCGTATGACCAGTCAATCCACGCCCGATTCCTGCACTTTGGATTTTGCCGCATCTCACCGTAGTATGCTTCCATTTCTACCGGATCGTTTTTCAACAGACGCGGAACGCCAAACTGCACGGCAAATTGCGGAACATATTCCGGTTTGTGTTCCCGAAGAAAGAGTTCCAGCGTCTCAATCTTTGCCGGCGCGGACACCACAATGTATGCGTTTATAAGAATACGCACTCGCTGCTTCTTCAATTGCTTTTTGGTGTACACTTTCTCTTCCAGGTACGCTATGAGGGCGTTCCAGTCCTCCGCCTCCAGGTATGAAAACAATTTCCAGTTCAGCCCAAAATAGAGATTGAGCCCGGCCATAATGGCGACAAAGAGCGCCGCAAGCGGCCAGTTACTGGCCCAGAACATCTGGCTGAAGTCCCAGCCCAAAAAAAACACCGGGAGGAGAAAAATGAACAGGAATGAAACGAGGATGATCCCATTGAATACGAGGAAAATGATCTTAAATTTCATCCGTTTTTCTCCTATAATGTAGAGAGAGTGTAATTTATTACGAATTACCGGTCAACGGGACGGTTTGATGAACAAATTGCTGGTTCAAGGCATCACAGATGGAAAGTACTTCACGCAACCAGTTTTCCTGGATTCCAAGTACGTACTCCTCTCCCCTGAAACTCCATTTGACGCCACGTTAAAAAAGCGGCTGGATGAGTGGGGATTTCACCACATGTGGTCGGACGGCCACCCAACAGACACACCGGTTGCCAGTATTGAGACAGCGGATGAAGCGCCGCTTCTGGCACTGGAGGAAGGCGTCAAAGAGCAGGAACAACTGCGTGAGACGCAGAAGTTTTATACAGATACCCTGAGCTATACGGAGAAGCTCTTTACCGACTTTGTGACAAAGAACGAAATCCAGCAGCGTATGGTATCAGACCGGGTAAAAGATACCGTTGACCATCTGCGCAACAGGCGGCGTTTTCTGCTGCGCCTCACCGCCCTCAGGCAGGAAGAAAAGAACTACATCGTAGAACATTCAGTGAAGACCACCATACTCTCTCTTGCAATCGGCCTGACCCTCAGGCTACCGCCGCACAAGACCATTGAGCTCGGCATGACCGCACTGCTGCATGAAATCGGGATGATCCGGCTCCCACCTCAGATATACATGTCTGACCAACCGCTCACTGCGCAGGAAAAGAAGGCAATTTCTGCGCATACGCTGCTGGGATTCAAGATCCTGAAAGGTCTCTCCTTTCCCATGAGCGTCTGCATCGGGGTTCTCGAGTGCAGGGAGTATAACGATGGCACCGGCTATCCCCGGGGCATCACCGGCGACCGCATTTCTTTCTATGCCAAAATCATCATGGTGGCAGGTTCTTACGCGGCGATGACTTCAAACCGCCCATTTAGGCAAGCTCACAACGGTCACCAGGCCATGCTTGAGCTGCTGCAGGGACGCGGCACGCGATATGAAGAAAACGTGCTGCGTGCGTTACTTTCAAATTTGTCGCTCTACCCCATTGGCACCTTTGTTCAACTGGCAAACGGATACCGCGGAATGGTGGTGGACTCAATGGAGAACAATCCGCGGACTCCCATTGTCCGCATCATGATTTCGGCTTCAGGAGAACGCTATGCGGACCAGCCGCACGTGAAAACGATAGACCAAGAATATCGCGTAGTCCGTTCGCTTTCCCGCGACGAGGTCGACAAAATAGTAGGAGCAGCACACCCGTAAGGTCAGTTAGGCGGATAGTCAGCATGAATTCAGTAACAGTAACATTTCCCTCCGGCAAACAGAAAGTGGTCACCTATGGGACGCGCGTCTCTCAAATTATGAATGATCCGGAATTCGGCGCGCTTGAGCATCCCATTGTTGCAACGCTGGTGAATAACGAGCTCACAAGCCTTTCCTACAAAATTGAAGTTAACGCGCGCTTGACGCCGATCACGCTCGATTCATCCGAAGGGCAACGGGTCTACCGCAGAAGTCTCTGTTTCCTCCTCTACATGTCGGCAATTCGAGTCCTTCCCCAACGCCATTTGGTCATAGGTCACTCGCTAGGTGATGGATATTACTACCATTTTAGTGATCAAAAAGGGATAGATCCGGATAATCTTCAGCGCATTGAACAGACAATGCACCAGATTGTTGGCGAGAATCTTGATATTGTGCGAAGTACCGTTTCCTATATGGACGCACTGGAATACTTCGATTCACGTGAAATGGAGGACACGGCCCTCCTCCTTCAACACCGCAATGACAGCAAGATTCCGGTATACGTCTGCGGAGATGTCATGGATATCTCCCACGGTCCGCTGGTCCCGTCAACCGGCGTTTTGAAATACTTTGAGCTAAAAGCCCACGATCCTGGATTCATCCTGCGCTACCCCAATGAGAGTGATCCCTACCGGCTCAGCGAATTCTACGCCAGTCCGCTGCTTTTTTCCGTCTATCAAGAATACAAACAGTGGGGCAAAATCCTTAACGTGGCAAGCGCTGGCCGCCTCAATGATCTTTCATCCAACGGAGATACGCCGCAGTTCATCCGAACGGCAGAAGCGCTCCAGGACAAGAAAATCGGGGAAATTGCTGACCGTATTTACTCGCAACGTGATTCTGTCAAAATCATCCTTATAGCCGGTCCCTCTTCTTCCGGAAAGACAACCTTTGCAAAGAAGCTCGGCATACAGCTCACGGTCCATGGTTTTAAGCCGGTCTCTATTTCCCTGGACGACTACTTTGTCTCCCGGGAAGAGACCCCGCGGGATGAAAACGGTGATTACGACTTTGAGAACATCGAGGCCATTGACATCGCGCTTCTAAATGAAAATCTGCTCTCCCTTACTTCGGGAGAAGAGACGGAGATTCCCTCCTTTGACTTCAAGACGGGTCAACGCCGTTACACTGGCAAGAGACTCACGCTTCCGGAACGCGGGATACTCATTATGGAAGGGATACACGGGCTCAATGATCGCCTGACCGCGCGTATTGCTCGCGATAGCAAGTTTAAGATCTATGTTTCTGCACTCACTCAGCTCAATCTGGATGATCACAACCGAATTTCCACCACTGACAACCGGCTTATCCGCAGACTGGTCCGGGACAGCAAGTTTCGGGGACACAGTGCGCTTGATACGCTGGAGATGTGGCCCTCTGTCAGGCGCGGGGAAAACAGGAACATTTTCCCGTTCCAGGATTCCGCGGATGCTGCCTTCAACTCAGCACTCGACTATGAACTGGGTGTGCTGAAGAATCACGCCGTGCCGCTGTTACAGCATGTAAAGCCAATTCACGGCGTCTATCACGAAGCGCTTCGACTTCTGTCCTTCCTGCAAAATTTCATAGCAATACCGGAAAAGCATGTTCCGGAGTTGTCCATAGTGCGTGAGTTCATTGGGGAGAGCGGCTTCCATTACTGAGTTCCCGGGCAACGCGTGCCGGCTCACTCTCATCAAGCAGCGAAAAGAGCGCCCAGTTTCCCTTGAGGGTTTCATTATGAAGGCCGCGTTGGAGCAACTCCATAAAGCGAGCGCGTGGTATGTCTAAGGCGCCAAGAGACGCAAGATGTTCCGTATACACCTGGCAATCTATGAGTTCAAAGTCCTCGCGCAAGAGCGCATGAACCAGCACCGCAAAGGCCGCTTTGGAAGCATTGGGACTCCACGAGAACATCGACTCACCAAAGAAAATACGCCCAAGTGAAACGCCGTACAATCCCCCAACAAGCGCGCCATCCAGATACGCCTCAACGGAATGCGCGTATCCAAGCTGATGAAGACGTCCGTAGGCGTGAGCCATCTGGCCGGTTATCCACGTTCCCGGTTGCCCGGGCCGCGCGGTCTTGCTGCATGCTGAGATAACGTCAGAAAATCGATGATCAACGCTGAAGGTAAATTGCTTCTTTCGGAGCACTTTCTGCATGCTTCTTGACAGATGAAACTGCTCGGGAAAGAGGACAAAGCGTGGGTCCGGCGCCCACCAGAGGAGAGGATCATTTTCCGAGAACCAGGGGAATATCCCCTGAGTATAGGCAGAAAGGAGCATACCCGGAGAGAGGTTTCCCCCGGCCCCAACAATTCCCTCCGGCGTTGCATCTTCTACCGGAGGGAACGTGTATCGTTCGTGTTCGCTTAAGTAGGGAAACGTATTTGCCATCTGCCTGTCCGGGCGGTGTCCACTGATGCTACCCGGGCGCATTAACCGGCCGGAGTTTCCTCCACGGACGATGAGGAATCCGCATCATCTTTGTCGCCCGGTTCCTCCGTCCGACCGTCAGCATTGCCGGCCGTGGTTCGCTGATTTTCGGAGGTTTCTTCCTTCTCCTCTTCTTCCGAGCGTTCCTCGGGGTGCGCCGTGATGACCACATCATCGTCCTTAACATCCGCCACCGCGGTTCCGCCGTTTTGCAGCTCACCAAAGAGAACCGCGTCCACAAAGTAAGACTTGATCTTTTCTTCTACCAGCCGTGAGATATTCCTCGCACCAAATTCTTCGGAAGATCCGTGCTCCGCCAGCCACGTTACACAGGCAGGCGTCATTTCCAGCTTCACGTTCTTTTCCTGGAGCTGAACGTTGAAGGCACTTATTTCCTTCCGGACGATGTCTTCAACAATGCCGGTCCCAAGTTTCTCAAATACCACAACCCGGTCAAGGCGGTTTCTGAACTCCGGAGAGAATACCCGTTCAACCGCGTCATTTACTGCTTCAGAAGTAATAGAGCGCTCCCCAAAGCCAATCATGGGCCTACCTATTTCCCGCGCCCCGGCATTTGAGGTCATGATAATGATTACATTTCTGAAATCCGCTTTCTTCCCCGTGTTGTCCGTCACGGTTGCATAGTCCATCATTTGCAGCAGGATATTGAAGATATCAGGGTGTGCCTTTTCAATTTCATCAAGCAGTAGCACCGCGTGCGGGTTGCGCCGTATTGAATCAGTGAGCAGTCCGCCCTCTTCATATCCGACGTAGCCCGGAGGTGAACCGAGCAGCCGGGAAACGGTATGCTTCTCCTGGTATTCACTCATATCATAGCGGAGCATTTCGATCCCCAGCGTGGCTGCCAGCTGGCGCGCAAGCTCCGTCTTACCCACACCGGTGGGGCCAACAAAGAGAAAAGAAGCCACCGGTTTGTCGGCGTTGCGGAATCCCGCCCGGGAGCGCTTCACCGCTTGAACCACCGCATCAACGGCCTGGTCCTGTCCAAAAACAACCTGCTTCAAATCAGGCAGCAAACTTTGCAACCGATCCTTCTCAGAGACAGAGACGCTGCGTTCCGGTATCTTTGCCATTTTGGAGATCACTTTTTCAATGTCCGCCTCAGAAATGACCACCGGTTCCGCCTGATGTTCCGAAGCCTCCACCCGCATGCGAATGTAGGCCCCGCATTCATCTATTACGTCAATTGCCTTGTCCGGAAGATGACGATCATTGATATAGAGCGCAGAGAGGTGCACCGCCGTTTGGAGTGCCTCATCTGTGTATTCTACGTTGTGGAACTCCTCGTACTTGCTGCGAAGCCCCTGCAAGATTTCTACCGTTTCTTCCTCTGTGGGCTCTTCCACCTCTATCTTCTGGAAACGGCGCGAGAGCGCCCGATCCTTCTCAAAGTACTTTTTGTACTCCTCAAAGGTTGTCGAGCCAATGCAGCGGATACGCCCGGACGCCAGGGCCGGCTTGAGCATATTTGACGCATCCATGGAACCGCCGGATACCGCGCCTGCACCAACTACCGTGTGGATCTCATCTATAAAGAGAATCACGTTGTCACGTTTTTCAAGTTCCTTGATGATCGCTTTCATCCGCTCTTCAAAGTCCCCGCGGTAACGTGTCCCGGCAATCATGGAACCCATATCCATGGCATAGATAGTAAAATCCTTTAGTACGGAGGGAACCGTCCCTTCAGCTATACGTTGTGCCAGCCCTTCGGTAATGGCCGTCTTTCCTACGCCGGGATCACCCAAATGCACCGGATTGTTTTTCATCCTCCTGCATAATACCTGTATGGTACGTTCCAGGATGTCTTCCCGGCCAATGAGCGGCTCAAGCCGTCCTTCCCGGGCCTGTTCAGTTAGATCGGTCGTAAATAGCGAAAGCGGATCTTTGCCGCGTTTCTTTGCAGTTTTTTCTTCCTGTGCCTCCTCAGATTCCGAAGAGACATCTGACTCCATCTCTTCATCCTCTTCGGACTGCGACTGCTCGTCCCGCTCCACGCGCGCTGCGCCATGAGAAATGACCTCAAGAAGATCTATGCGCCGGATGCCGGATTCTTTCATGTAGAAAGCCGCAAATGATTGGTCCTCGTCGTAAATGGAAACAAATACGTCTCCAATATCCACCTCTTCCTTGGCTGCAGCCTCAGTATGAAATACTGCGCGTTCAATGATGTGCTGAAATCCAAGCGACTGAAACGGATCTTCTCCTTCCACCACGGGCACTTTCTCTTTCAGATGTTCATCAACCTGGGCCCGTATTGCGTCCGGTTCACCGCCGCATTCATATATGACTTCCCGCGGATACTCAAAATGGAGCGCCGCGTACAGCACATGCTCCGGCGTCAGGTATTCATGCTGCCGTTGTTTGGCTTCCTGATACGCCGCGTTGAGTATGGCCTGCAATTCTTTATCTATTCTCATGCTTCCCTTATCTCCGTCACTATGCCTTTTCCATAGTGCATTTCAGAGGAAATTCCCGCTGTCTTGCGAGTTGATGTACCTGCCGCACTTTGGTGCTGGCAATATCATAGGTGTACATTCCCACCTGTCCTTTTCCTTTATTGTGTACGTCAAGCATGATTTGAGTCGCGTCCATGACGTTCTTCTGAAATACTTTCATAAGTATTTCCACTACAAACTCCATGGAGGTGTAGTCGTCATTGTGGAGCACAACCCGAAACATGTCGGGCTCCTTCACCCGCTCCTTAATCTGCTCGCGTATCTCTCCTATGTTTCCTGGAGTCGGCTCAGCCACGGTGTGTCCCCCTCACCCGGAAAACCAATTACGTCATCTGTAAGATAATAGTCGCTTATTTCTCTGTCAAACGGCGAATGAAGCGGGGGCGATACTGCTCTACATAGCTGCAGTTCGGCGGCATAGCCCGGTCAAAGAGCGCATGGAAAATGGTGACCTTAGCACAATACCTGCACACGCGAAAACGATTCTCATACACAGTACACAGATTTGTATCGGTATCAAGAAACTCGCATGGCGCGTTAAGGTCTATGTAGACGCGCCCTCCGCGAAGAACACGGCGCTCGTAGCAGCAGAGACCGCACTGGTTGCAGAGTGCTTCCCACCTGTGTCGCCGCCGCGCGGGGAGCGTGACAATTTTTCCGACATGCCGGTTTACGTGTGAGAGCAGCGAAACGTTGGACCTAAACCGGACACCGTTTGGCTTTTTCTCTTGCATTAGAACTCCAGCGGTCCAAAATACCCCGACTCATCGCGGCCGCTTTGACGGATGAGATACGTCTCAACCTCCAGCGGTATGTATGCACGGCCAAAGTCGCTGTTGTGAATACTTGAAAATTTCAGAGTATAGCGCCCGCTTTTCCTTGCCTGAATATCAGATACTATTGAGCCGATACCGGAGGGTTGATAAAGATAATAGGTATTCCCGCCGGTTTCCTGCACCAGGTAGTCAAGCTCCGGTGAGATTGCGTCCTGATTCAGGCTCACCACATAGAAGGAAATGTCGTTATTAACCAGAAGCGATACTGTTTCCTGTAAGCCGTAATGAGAAAACGCGCCGTCGGGCAGCGTGCCGTCAGTCACAAACACCACTGCACGCCGTGCACGTTCGCTTACCAGCTCGCTTCCGGCCAGGCGGACTCCCAGGTCAAACGCGCCCTTTCCAGAGAAGCCGTCAGGAGAGGTGATTGCGTTCAACTGCGAAACGCGACTTGCATTGGGATCTGTTTCTACAACGGGGGTTTCACCGGCGCTTACCACACGAATCCGCCCGGTTGGTGATACCGCGTCCAACAGGGCGTTCCCAAAGTCACGGAGTGCGGTTGTCTGTTGCTTCAGGGCGCTGGACTTGTCCACCAGCGCCACCAGCTCCACGTCCTTTGTTTTGTAGGTGGCGTAGACCATCCCCGATTCGTTTACGGGAAGACGATTTTCTGTGACAAAGAAGTTGCCTTCGGTCAACCCTACTATGGGATCTCCACGGCGGTTTTCCACTGTGACGTCAGCGTATACCTCCGGGAAGTCACCGCTTGTCACTCGATCAATCTTTACAAAGAGGCCGGTATAGAGTCCTGAAAGACGGGCAAGGAAGTAAATCTTGTTATTCTGGAAATCAGCCACCACCAGATTACCGTTTGCATCTATTGCCCCTGAGGTGATTCGTCCGTCAAAATCATCAATTTCAGAGATAAGCGCGGCGGTCTGATCTTCTATGTCCACGGCCACAAGTTGAGAGGAGTCAGAGACGAGTAGTTGGCCCTCGCGGTAGACGGAAAGATCCTCAGGATGGATAAGCCCGATGTTGGAAAGATTCCCAAGATAGTTGCCACTCGGATCGAAGATGTAAATGGCTTTCTCCGCGGCGTCCGCCACGTAAACCCTGCCCTGGTAGTATAGCACGCCGGTTGGCTGTTTCAGCCCTTGAAATCCTCCCGCAGGTCCTCCAAACGCAAGAATGAAATTACCGTCCGTATCAAACTTGGCAACGCGCGCATTTCCCCAGTCTGTAACGTATATGTAGCCAGCGTTGTCGCCGGTAACATACTGCGGTCCCAGCAGGTTCCCATTTCCTACGCCTTTCCCGCCAAAGGTCTTCATTCGTATGCCACGGCCGTTGCATTTAGCAATTCGATCTCCACCAAACTCGCTCACGTAGAGCGTACCGTCTGCGGATACCCAGAGGTCAAACGGCTGATCAAAAGATTCCAGACCGCCGGAAAAACGATTCTCAACGTTCCCGTTCACGCCCATGAGCAGAATTTCGTGATTTGCCATGGAAGTAACGTAAAACGATCCGTCTGATCTTGGAGTGATTGAAACGGGTCTCTGAAAGACGGTCCTGTCTTGCTGTGTTCCGCTGACCTCAGTTGTGATGACAAATCTTCCCGGCCGGGTAATCTCCCGGTCCAGTCCGCGGCGGTTTCTCACTACTCGCACGAGGTTCTCAAGGTAGGGGCTCCCTTCTCCCCTATCAAGAAGTCCCTGCCACTGCGAGAGTGCCGCATCTTCGAATCCGGAAAAGTAGTATGCCCTCCCCAGCCAGAGATGGGTCAGGCTCCGGTCCGAATCAAAGCTGAGAGAGCGTTGAAAAGAAAGAATTGCTTCATTGTAGAGTGTTTTATGAAAAGCACGGACACCCCACCTAAACTCTTCATCCGCCTTCACCCCGGCCATGTCCAGATTCTGTGCCGGCAAAAACATAACGGTGATAAGCAGAAAGAGGGATGCTGCCGCAAGCGTCCGAATCATTACCGGCCTCCCGTGTTCATTACCTGTTTCAGATGCGCCGCAATTTCCTTGTTTCCGGGAGCAAGTTCCAGTGCCTTCCGCAGGTATCTGCGGGCCTCTTCGAATTGTCCCATTTTTGCTTTCACCCAGCCCAGCGAATCTTGATACGCAGCACTCTGCGGAACAAGGGTGACCGCACGCTCGCAACACCGACTTGCGCGTTCCAGAGAGCCGCCCGTTTCAGCGAGAACATATCCCAGGGAGTTCAGCGCGTTTGCGTTCTTTGGATCCATTTTGATTGCCGTTTCCAGCACATTTATCGCCTCATCGGTCTTTCTCTGCGCGTAGAAGACATACCCAAGTGCAGCGTACACCTTGGGCGACTCAAACCCGTCATCAAGGACACGCCGGAACTCAAACTCCGCCAGCCGGTAGCGCCCTGTCACGGAATAAATGTATCCAAGAATCATCCGGCTCTGATAGATATGCGGAAAACTCAAGCCGGAAGTGACTACCTGCTCAAGATAGAGTAGCGCCTCATCAAACTTGCCAAGGTGGGTATAGCAGAGTCCAAGATAATAGGAGAGCTCGGGGAAGGCAGACGGATCTGCCTTCACATTCAAAAACGCCTGCAACGCGCGATCGTATCGTTTTTGATTAAAGAGCCTGATTCCCTCGTTCATAACCTACGCTTTGCTTGTTACAAATCCAGCATCATGATAAGCCGCAGAATCACTGTGGCTCACAGGGTTCAAATAGATAGGGCTGACGGAGATTGCACCATGGGAAACTGCGTACCAGTCTGTTCCAGGCTCAAGCTCGGTCTCTGCCAGTCCTCCGTCCATGAAGAAGTATACATCACCCCGTGGTGAATGGAATCTGGCAAGTTTGTCGTTATAAATACGGATACTTGGCGATGTGATCTCAATTCGCTTTTCCAGCTCCGCGGAGTTGGGCGCATTCACGTTAATGAAATGCTCCCCGTTCCACAACCCCACAAGCTCATCCAGGTTCTCCCGGATGAAACGCGCAAGCGGATCAAAATGCAGCGGCTCCTCAAATGCATCAAGGGAAAGCGCTATACCAGGGACCCCCATTATTGCCGCCTGCCTGGCCGCTGCACATGTGCCGGAATAGATAATATCAGATCCCAGGTTTGCTCCAATATTGATGCCGGAAATCACCAGCTCGGGCGGTTCTGGAAGCGCTCCAAGCATACCGATGATCACGCAATCCGCCGGAGACCCACTTGATGCAAAGATCCGCTCGCCCACGTGCATGCAGCTGACGGGATTTTTTACGGTAATATAGTGCGACATGGCACTTCGTTCACTGTCCGGTGCAATAGTCCACACCTCGTGTCGGTCCTGTAGCGCAGCGCGCACCGCCTCCAACCCGGGGCTGTGAACACCATCGTCATTTGTCAGAAGTACGCGCATGTATCCTCCATGAAGTCTCATCGTTCCCTGGTCACGCCGCCAGACACTTCTACCACAAAGGTCTCAGGCGTGAAACCAAAGATTCGTTCGTACTCCTCCATTCGTGCGTGGTAGGCGGAGAGCTGTGACCTTTTAACGAGCGTCATGGTGCAGCCGCCGAATCCCGGACCAATGAGCCTCGCTCCAAATACGCCTTCCGTTTCCCCGGAGCGTTTCACCAGCCAGTCAATTTCCGGACAGGAAGTCTCGTACATATCGCGCAAGCTGGCATGTGACCGCATCATGATTTTTCCCAGACCAACCAGGTCCTTTCTACGGATCAGCTCAAGGCTCTCCAGAACGCGTTCATTCTCTCCCAGAACGTGAAGGCAGCGCCTGCGCTTGAGTTCCGGTATTTGGCTCAACGGTTCACGTAGATCTTCTCTTGAAAAGTCCCGCAGAGATGAACCTGCATGTCTGCCCTGCAGCATACGAAGACATTCCTGGCAATCTTCCGCCCGCTGCTGAAAATCAGTCGCTGTCCCACTCATGGGAACACGGGAGTCTGTCACCAGAAGCACTGCATCTTCAAGGTCCAGCGGCACCTGCACGTGAGAACCCTTCCGCGCATCATAGAGTAGTGCCTGGTTACGTTTCGCAAACATTGCGGCAACAGGTAATGCCATTCCGGCATCCTGCTTCATGAATACAGCTTCCGCACGCCGGGCAATATCAGCTACCCGGGACGGAGGAATATGAAGTTCAAACAGCTCATTTGCAGCAGCGGCCATTGCCGTGGCAATACCTGCTGAAGAGGCAAGCCCTACTTTCGGAGAAATCTCCCCTGAAACGCAGATATTCATGCCTTTGAAACGATATCCGGCCGCATGCAACTGATGAAGCACACCCTTGAGATAATTCGCCCAGCGATCCTCTCGCTTGTACTTTAGTGTTGCAACGGTGGTACGCTTGCGCTCCCCAAAGTCCGCTGCAAAAAATCGCAAACTATTGTCCGTGCGCCGCGATACGCTTACATACATCCGTTTGTTAACGGCAACCTGCAACACGTAGCCGCCACTGTGCTCGGTGTGAGCGCCCATGAGGTTTGCTGTGCCCGGAGCCGACACAACTATGTCTGGTTCCGCTTCGTACTCGGCCCTGTGACGAGCACCGATCTCATTCATTCTAGAGGGGCCCCCTACCGCACAGTTTACCAGCCCTATTGTACTCACAAAGTGCCAACTATTCAACAAACAGCTTTTTTTGTATATTCTGGCAACGTGAAACTGAGACTTCTTCTGCTTTCGCTTCTGTCAGCAGTAATTACAGCCATTGCCTTACCCAATGAATTGTTCTCAAACGGTAGCCCGCTCTTTGGACTCTTTTGCCTTTCGTTTTACTTCTATGCGGTCTCCCATACCAGGAGTGCGGGAAGTGCGGCATTAGTCGGCGCGCTCTACGGTGGTGTTTCAACCCTGCTTTCCAACTACTGGCTCATGTTCTTTGGGGAGTTCTCGGTCTGGACACTGGGCGGGACCACGCTGGGCTACGTGGGCTATCACGCGCTGCTGGCAACTTTCATGCGCCGGATCAGTGAGTCACCGCGGCACTGGCGACCGTTTGCAATAGCGGCTCTCTGGACCGCATATGAATACTTGAAATCGATGGGATTTCTCGGCTATCCGTGGGGGCTTGCCGCCTACCCGTTCTCAGGAGTACTGCCGTTTATCCAGATTGCGGAGGTAACAGGCGTGTGGGGCGTCTCTTTTATCGTAGCCCTTACTAACGCGCTCGTAGCAGAAGTGCTGCCCAACATGGGCAGCCGAACGGACAGGATTCCTTCCGGAACCTTAAAACTCGCACTGTTGTTGCGCCAGGCGGTAATGGTCCTCTTACTCTGGACCGCGGCGTTCGCATACGGCTTTGTGCAACTTTCCCGGCCCCTTCCTGTGTCACATTACATGCACGCTTCCCTCATTCAGCAGAACACAGACAGCTGGGTTACCGGAGATGAGGCGGCTACGCTTCAGACGGCTCAGGCCCTTTCCCGGCAGGCGCTTGCCGCGGCGCCTGAAAGTGACGTCCTTGTTTGGTCAGAGACATCTCTTAGGCGCCCTTTTTCCGAGTATCTCTCCTTCTACACACACGAGCCGCCGGAAGACCCATTTGTCCCCTTCGTAGCTTCGCTTCCCGCGCCGCTACTCACCGGGGCTCCATACATTCTCAATCCGGATTCCTGGGATGCCATGAATGCCGTCATTATGCTTAAGGGTGCCGGGAAAGTGGAACAGTACTATGGGAAGCAGCAACTCGTGCCCTTTGCTGAGAACATTCCGTTCTGGGGCGTACCGGCGGTCCGAGAGTTTTTCCGGACGGCGATAGGCTTGCAGGGCACCTGGACAGCGGGAACGCAGTACCGTCTCTTCCCGATCTCGTTGTCCGATGGCAGCATTATTGAGGCAGGGACTCCCATCTGTTTTGAAGACGCCTTTCCCTACCTTGGCCGCGGATTTGTACGGGCAGGCGCAGATGTGCTCATAAATCTGACCAACAACTCCTGGTCAAAGAGGGACAGCGCCCAGATACAGCACTTTGTGGCGGCTCGGTTTCGCGCGGTGGAAAACCGAATCTCACTGGTGAGATCCACCAATTCCGGCCTGACCGCGCTGGTAGACGGCTACGGGCGCATAACGGCGCAGGCGCCCATGTTCACGCAAACCTACCTCAATGTGAATGCGCCAATTTACACGCATCGCCCTACTGTGTACACCACCTACGGTGACTACGTTCCGTATGCAGTGATACTTGTGGTTCTTGGTTTGCTTGTATGGTTGGCGGCGGACACACAAAAACGCGGCCCCGATGGGCCGCGCATTCATGGTTAGTCTTTAAGGTTGTACTTTCTTTTGAACCGTTCAACACGGCCGGCGGTGTCTACCAGTTTCTGCTTTCCGGTGAAAAAGGGATGTGACGCACTGGAAATTTCCACGTCAAAGACCGGATACTCGTTGCCATCGTCAAATTTAATGGTTTCCTTTGTGGAAACGGTGGACCGTGTGAGAAACATGGTTCCTGAAGCAGTGTCCCGAAACACAACGCTACGAAACTGCGGATGAATATCTTTTTTCATTTCATTTCCTCCAGATTATGTGCTCTGCGTGTGAAGCCCCAGAGAGCCCGCAAAATCAGACCGCCTCCCGGCGGAACACCGGTGACTACTCTGAGACCGATGAGGTGTTCATGGACCTCAAGAACGCCTCATTATTCTTTGTTTTGCCCATTCTGTCAATGAGCAGCTCTATGATCTCCACGTCGTCCATAGGATTGATTACCTTGCGGAGAATCCACATCTTCTGCAGTTCCTCCTCCGCCAGGAGAAGATCCTCGCGCCGCGTACCGGAGCGCTTAATGTTAATGGCTGGATAGAGTCTGCGGTCCGAAAGGCGCCGGTCAAGGTTTATCTCCATGTTCCCGGTCCCTTTAAACTCTTCAAAAATTACTTCATCCATGCGGCTTCCCGTTTCGATGAGGGCTGTTGCCACAATGGTGAGACTTCCGCCGTCCTCTATATTACGCGCCGCACCAAAGAACCGTTTTGGTTTGTGCAACGCATTTGAATCAACACCACCAGACAGAATCTTGCCTGAGGTTGGCACTGTCTGATTGTACGCCCGCGCAAGCCGGGTAATGGAGTCCAGAAGAATAACCACGTCCTTTTTGTGTTCTACCAGACGCCGTGCCTTTTCCAACACCATTTCAGCAACTTGAACGTGACGGGTGGCCTGCTCGTCAAAAGTCGAGGAAATAACCTCCGCCTGCACGTTGCGCTGCATGTCCGTGACTTCTTCCGGACGCTCATCAATCAAGAGGACAATCATATAGACTTCCGGATGATTGTGCGTGATCGCATTGGCAATGCGTTGCAGAAGGATTGTCTTTCCGGTTCTTGGCGGGGAAACAATGAGGCCGCGCTGCCCCTTGCCAATGGGACAGAACAGGTTAATCATTCTGGTTGAAATGTCACCTTTCGGCGTTTCCATGTTTAGCCGTTCGTCAGGATAGAGCGGTGTGAGGTTGTCAAATGGTATGCGTGTCTGCGCGACGGTGGGATTGTCAAAGTTGACTGACTCTACCCGGAGCATCGCAAAGAATCGCTCGCCTTCCTTTGGAGGGCGAATTTGCCCGTAGACGGTGTCACCGGTCTTCAAATTGAACAGTCTGATTTGGCTGGGAGATATGTAGATGTCATCCGGTCCGGAAAGGTAGGAATTCTGGGGCGAGCGAAGGAACCCGTATCCATCCGGCAGGATTTCCAGAGAGCCGTAGGCGTAGATAATTCCGCCTTTCTCCGTGTGAGCCTTGAGAACCGCAAAAATGACCTCTTGCTTCTTGAGCGAAAGAAGATTGTCCTGGCTAATTCCGAGCTTTGAGGCAAACTGCCTGAGCTCTTTCATGTTCATGTTGGACAGGTCGTTTATGCTCAGGCTCCGCTCCTCAACTGAACCGGCGGAACCGCCTTTTTTCCGATGCCGACTATCGCTGTTTCCGCCCTTACGACGGTTGCGGCGGGAACCACGTCCGCCGTCATCAGAGTGGTCAGGGCGTCCCTTCTCCTCTTCATTCTCAGAAGAAGCTGTTTCTCTGGGAGAAGAGGTGTCGTTTTCATCGTGTTTGCTATCGTTCTGTCTGTGGGAGTCACTTTCGCTACCGTTCATTGAGGTCTCCGTAGTGCTCTTTGAAGAATCTGGATCCTTAATAAGGGAAACCCGGACCTTTTTCTTTTTGGGTTCTTTCGTCTCTTCAGAATTGGACTCCGATGGAGTATTACTATCCGCTTCCGGTGCCACACCTTCCGGCGTGTTCTGGCCCGATGAAGCGCCGTGCAGATCAAGCTCATTCTGTGTGCCCATGGTGGTTGGCACGCCACCGTTATCGCCGCTGGCGCCTCGTCGTTTCCGAATAATAGCCATCAAGTTCTCCAAGTGTTCTAGATTTTCTTGCGTTTCTGCAAAGAAAGTGTGTGACCCGCAGTTCCAACCGCATTTCAGTGTCTCATTATTGGTTTATGATTTCGAAGTTAACAGTTAGGGACATCCCGGCAAAAGCCCGAGAGGCAATACAACTATAGTGCCATCTCACACATTCTGTCAAGTAATCTCGAAACTTACGCTTCGAGAAGCTCTACTATCAAAAGGAACGCGGCGACGGCGCTTCTTCTGCGGACAAGGTCGCGGCCTCCGCCAAACTGATACTGACGCGCAATCACAGTTTTTCCCCGTCGCCGCAGGGCCGCGGATATCCACACTGTGCCAACTGGTTTTTCCGGCGTACCGCCTGATGGCCCTGCCACTCCGCTAATGGCAATGGCAACATCTGCGCCGCCTTCCGCAGCACTCAGCGCACCGGCTGCCATTGCTCGTACCGCTTCTTCAGATACGGCCCCATATTCTTCCAGAATACGCCTGTCCACGTCCAACTGCTTCTCTTTGGCCGTGTTGGAATAGCAGATAAACGCGCCCCAAAGTACGCTACTGCTTCCAGCAATATCGGTAAGCAATTTTGTTACCAGGCCGCCGGTACATGACTCGGCACACACCAGCTTGTAGCTACGTAACTCGAGCGCCTTGTAGACAAGCCACGCCGCATCCACCTCACCACGGTGGATCCGCTCGGAAGAGAGCCTGTCCTGAACGGCCTGAAACAGCGCTTCCCGGTCAGCTTCGCTTCCGCCCCGTAGGAAAAACGTAATGCGCAAACTTTCCGCACGCGTCCCCCAGTGAACATCTCCCTGCCGGCTCTCTTGCAATACTTCTTCGAGTTCAGATTCCGGCACAAGAAAGGCCGTTGCAGAAAGTACGGAGACCGGAGAAACATGAAACCGTTCCATAAGATACGGTCTCAGGCTTTCCTGCACCATTCCCTGCAATTCCCTCGGCGGCCCGGGAAGTGCCACCACCACTCCGGAATCCACACCGCCGGCAAATCCGGGAGCCGTACCTCTGGGGTTTTCAAAGACGGTAAAGCCCGCGGGGATGTATGCCTGTTTTCTATTTGTCTCAGAGATTTTGCGGCCGGAAAACCGTTCAACCAGGGCGTCCCAGATATCCTGGCGAAACTCCAGTTGAACACCGGCAACTTCCGCTACAACCTCCCGCGAAAGATCATCAGAGGTGGGGCCAAGTCCTCCAGTGACTATCACCACGTCCGCTTCACCAAGCAACCCCTTGATCTCACGTACAAAACGCTCCCACTCATCTGCTATGACCAGAATTTTTACCACCGTGAAGTTCAATTCACGGAGAAACGCGGAGAGGTATTTTCCATGTACGTCGCCGGTCTTCCCCTCGGTGAGCTCATTACCCACGCAGAGAATAGCGGCCTTTCCACTTTGTTTAGACACGCTGGGTTGATTCTTTTAGTTGGTCCACCGGTGCAGAAAAGACATCAATGGCGGCCGAGTTTTTGATCATTTCGCATTTGCCCTCAAAAACAACGCCGTCTGCAATGCGCAGCTTTCCTGCTTTCACGTTACCGTATATCCTGCCGGAAGGCAGCATCTCAAGCATTCCTTTTGCGTAAACATTTCCGCGCACGCTTCCCGCTATGATCACGGAGTCAGCCTGAATGTCCGCACGCACGTCTGCACCTTCATCTATATAGAGAAAGCCGGTTGCAACTATTTCGCCTTCAAACCGCCCGCTAATACGCACTGATTCGGTAAAACGCATGGTACCTTTAAAGCGGGTTTCCGCGCCAAGGCGCGTGATTGTGCGTGGTATGTTCTTGTTTTCAATTGATTTGGGCATGAGAACCCCTCTTGTCCGATATGCCTATTTGGTGCTCATGACAAACACACCGTCCCAGTCTTCAGGAGGCGGGTTTTCAATGTAGTGTTTGCAGCGTGCGTAGTAGACTTTGGAGGGGCCATCCTCAGGATTAATCTTCAATGCAAGTGCAAACTGCTTGCGGGCGCCCTCAAACTCCATCAGTTTATAGAGTTTTCTTCCTTCGGAAAAATGGTGAAGTACCTGCTTCTTTTCTTCCGATATCACCCTTTAACCTCGTTTAGATCCTGCCGCTTCTGATAACTGTCAAAATGTTTCTGGTACTTTTCGTCAAGCATTTCAAGAGAAAGTTCCCTTGACTTTATCTCATCACCCTTCACCTGAAGGTCCTTAATTTCTTCTTCCAGACCATCAAGTGTGGCCAGTGTTGCCTCTGATTCCCGTTTTACAAGCTCGCCAAACTCTTCTACCTTCTTTGCGTCAGAGGTGTCCAGTTCTTTTGCTGCATTCAGCAGGTCAAGGACCGGCTGGCGCAGATGGCGCGTAAAGTAGACAAGGGACTTGTTCAAAGACTCAATAAGTGCAATTCTCCGCTCCCGTTCTATCACCTGCTGTGAGAGATCCCGGCTGCGTAGTACGGCCTTAATGCGCGCCAGCACCTCCGAGAAATTGAATGGCTTGGTAATGTAGTCCTCAATACCAAGCTCAAAGCCTTCTATCTTGTCCTTCACATCATCCATGGCTGAAAACATGATAATTGGAATGCCGGCCGCCTCAGCGTACTCATCAGACTGCTTCAGGGTCTTGGTAACTTCCCATCCGGATAGCTTGGGCATAATGTTGTCAAGAATGATGAGATCAGGCTTCATCTCCTTGACCTTGTCGAGTGCTTCCTCGCCATCCTCTGCCTTTTCAACCTCAAAGCCGAGCTTGGAGAGCATTACATCAAAGAAGTCAAGGTTGATCTGTTCGTCATCTACTATGAGTATTCTACCTTTGTGATCCATATGCATTCCTTACGCGATTCTTCGTCATTGTCCTACATGGCGTGAGTTCTGTCAATTAGCACCGGTAAACCGCCGGCAGAGCCTTGCAGCTATTCCGACAATGAGACCGCCGACGGATACAATGAGGGCAAGAAAGGCAAACCAGTTGCCCCATGATGTGTAGACTGTACCGGTAGCCGTGTACACGGGAACGTCCTTAACCATGTAGCCTTCCACAAATGGGGGGAACATTTCCATGATGTGACCGTTCGGATCAATTGCCGTTGTGATTCCGCCGTTGGTGCTGCGCACCATGCTCCGTCTGTTCTCTACTGTCCGGAAAACCGCCATGGCCATGTGCTGCATTTCCGCAGGCACTGAGTATGACCACGAATCATTAGTAAGATTCACAATAACCTGCGCGCCGTGACGCACAAAGTTCCGTGACAGATAGCCAAAGGTGTCTTCAAAGCAAATGGGAGTTGCAAACTTCACACCGGCGGCGTCAAAGATGGTGTATTCGTCACCTGCTTCCCAGAAGGTCGTATTGTTGGCAACCAGTAGTCGGTACAGCCACGAAAGAGCACCACGGTACGGAAAGTGTTCAGTGAAAGGCACCAGCCGAAGCTTCCGGTACGTTCGCTGAATGTCTCCATGGTCATAGAGCAGTACTGCGTTGTAATCCACTCGCTCGAGAGACCCATTCAAATTCCGCTTCAGCACTCCGTCCCCGTTGCCTATCACAAAGGGAACCTGCTGCCCGCCGAGATATTCAAGGAGTTCTTTCACCAGCTCGTAGGACGCAGGGTCGGAACGATACCGCGCATGATACTGTATGGAAGGTACAAACGATGTTTCCGACCAGACAATGATGTCTGGATTCTCAGAAAGTGCACTATCGCTTTGCCGCATCAGGATGTCCAGCGACTTGCGGTACGCAGGCAATCCTCCGCGCCACGGATCTACGTTTTGCTGCACCATCGCCACACGCCAGCGCGGCGCACTGCTGTAGTCCACCTGGGAGACAAACCCAAATACCAGCGCCGCTACGAAGAGGAAGCCGTACGCCACGGCATCAGTCCGGTGAGCACGTAGAAAACTGGGCAGCGTCTGCCGGCCACCGGACAGTGCATTGCCCAGGTACGCCGAGGGAAACACAACCAGCAGAGAAACACCCCATACGCCGGTAACGGACGCAATCTGTATAAGTGGAGTAAACAGGTATTGAGAATAGCCGGAGATTCCGTACGCGTACCCCAAAAATCCCTGCAGCCGCAGGTACTCGTAGGAGAGCCAGATGGCGATTTGAAGGAGGTAACCGTATCGCGGAAAGAGCGTGTCCGCCAGTTTGAGCAGCGGGAAAACGGCCGCCAGGTAGGCAGCATAAATGACCGGCACCACAAATATCGCCAGAGGGTGAAAATTGATGAGCCAGTAATTTAGTACAGAGTATGTTGCAAAACCGTAGAGCAAGCCGTAGAGCACAATGCCGGTCCAGTTGGACCGATGCACCACCATGAACAGCGGTATGAGTGCAACAAACGCAAGCGGGAACCAGCCCGTGTCGGAAAGAATACTTGGAAATGAAAGGGAGTAGAGGACTACGCCAAGTAGAAGCAGTGCAATTTGAGAAGCCACCGCGGCAACATTCTTGCGCTCTGTTCCCAGAGGAACTCCTGCGTTGGAACGCTGGTAATGTGCTGATTTCAAACTACTGCCTCAGAGACCAGGACTCGTCTTTCAGTTCTTTGCCGGGACGGAATACAACCACACCGTGGTTTCTCACCTTCACCGTCTCTCCGGTTTTTGGATTCCGGGCGCGGTCACGTCCTTTGCGGGTGCGAATTTCAAATGTTCCAAATCCGCGGAACTCCACCACTCTGTCTTCAAGCAGTGCGTCCTTCACCTGGGAAAAAAATGAGTCAATGATGCCTTGTATGTCCTTCTTGCTGACGTCCGTGGTCTCAGAGATATTCTCAACAATTTCAGCCTTGGTCAGCTTGTTCTTGGTGCTCACGGGGTCTCCTCGAATCTTGAATGGACACAGCTCATTGGCAGCTGCAACCGGTTTAACCAAATGCGCCGAATCACTCCTTCAAAGAGCGGCGGCGCAGGCGGTTTCCGATTGGTGGTGATCTATGAGGCCAGAGAATTCAACTTCTTGTGAAGCCGAGATTTTGTGCGTGCTACGGTGTTTCGGGTGTAAACTCCCTTGCTGGCAGCCGAATCAATGAGCTTTATGACGGTACTGAAACTGGTTTCAGCAGAGCTTTTATCGCCGGCCTGGACGGTCTGAAGAAACTTCTTCACGCCGGTACGAACCCGACTCTTGATCATGTGATTGTGAACCCTGCGCTTCTCGCTCTGTCGATGACGCTTTTCTGAACTATTCAAGCGATAATCCTCCCTATTACAAGTATTTGAAACGTGATGAAAATGTAAGCTATCAAATATATCTTTCGATGTCAAGAAGAGATAGCGCCAAGTAATCACGGTAACGCGATTGAAGCGGTGATCACCGACTGCCACCGGCTTTCCTTTTTGGTACTGAACATGTAGATTAAGTGTCGAAAAGGACGCCGTGCATGAGAACCATCATTTTTCTGCTGTGTGCCCTTGCTCTTCTTGTTTACTGGGACCTGAGAATAAAGCTGCTGCTTCTGTTTAGCTACCGTGGTGCCAGGCAATACGTGGACAGGAGAGTTTCGGCTATGGCGCGCCAGCTGTTAAAACTTGCGCAGTCTTACACCGGATTGACGGTTGACCTGAACGGTAAGCCTGCCGGTCCGTTGCCGGAGCAGTTTTTAATTGTGGCCAATCATCAGAGCCTGGCCGATATTGTGGCCCTCTTTGCAGCGTTTCCCCACCATCAGGTACGCTTTGTTGCGAAGCGGGAACTGCGGCACTGGTTTCCGGCCGTCTCATGGGTCCTGCGTCTGCAACGACACGCGCTCATTGACCGCCACGCCAATTTCTCGCGCACTATGACCGACCTGGCGCGGCTGGCAAAGGGAACGAAGATGCGCGTGTGCCCGGTAATTTTTCCGGAAGGCACCCGCTCCCGCTCCGGTGAGGTACAGCAATTTCATGCCGGCGCGGTGCGGAAGATCCTCCAGACCGCCCGGATGCCGGTTCTGTCCGTAGCAATTGACGGCGCGCATCGCTTCTCCACGTTGCGTGACGTGCAGGGAAATATTGGGCAGGCCCATTACCGGGTGCAGGCGATCTCGCTTCATGCGCCCCCGGTTACAAAAGAAGAAATCACCCGCGTCCTGTTGGAGGCGCGGGAAGAAATTGCCGCCCAGATCAATCGGTGGCGTCTTAAAGAGTGACACATGCTGAAAGAGTTTCGTACGCTGCTCCCGTATGTAAAGAAATACCGCCTCATGTATATCTTTGGTATTCTATGCCTCGTTGTCACCAGTGGCGGCCAACTCTTTATCCCTCAGTTCATTCGGGTTGCCGTAGACACAATTGTAAGCGGCAACTTTGAGCTCCCACGGGTGGGCAAATACATGCTGGGTATGGTGGGCGTGGCGGCCGTCATTTCCCTTGCGCGTTTTGGCTGGCGCTACTTCATTCATGGCGCCTCACGGCGCATTGAAAAAGAGCTGCGCGAACGCCTCTTTGCACATTTGCTATTGCTCTCTCCCGCCTTTTACGGGCGGACGCGTACCGGGGACCTCATGGCCCGCTCTTCAAACGACATGCAGGCCATCAGACAGGCCGTAGGCATGGCGCTGGTCGCATTCATTGACGGCGTGTTCATGACGCTTGCCATTCTAATTATTCTGTTCAGCACAAATCCACATTTGGCGTTGCTGACCATCATCCCCCTTCCTCTAATTACCGTCCTGATAATTGTGGTCGGACGCTTCATTGGCCGCTTGTTTCGCAAAGTTCAGGAAGGTTTTTCGATTCTAAGCGAGCAATCCCAGGAAGCACTTTCCGGCATTCGCGTGATCAAAACCTTTGTAAAGGAGCGCTATTTTCTGCGCCGCTTTGGGGAAGCCAATGTCACCTACCAGACGCGGAATATGCGCTATGTGCGCATATGGGGACTCTTCTTTCCGGTTGTTACGTTCCTCTCCGGCTTAACTACACTCATTCTTCTTCGTTTTGGCGGTGAAGAAGTCATCCTCGGCCAAATCTCAACCGGTGATTTTGTTGCTACCATGAGCTACCTGGAAATGTTGATCTGGCCCATGCTCGGCGCCGGCTTCACCGTAAACATGCTTGCCCGTGGTGGGGCTTCGCTTGGCAGGGTGAACAACATTCTTGAGGAGAATCCCGACATCACCTCTGCACCGGACGCACTCCACGCTCCACGCGGTCTGGATATTTCATTCCGCGGACTGACGTTTTCCTATCCTGACGCGGAGAATCCCGCGTTGCACGATATTTCTCTGGAGGTCCCCGCCGGGACAATGGTCGGCATCCTGGGACGCACCGGCTCCGGCAAGTCAACACTGGTAAACGTATTGCCGCGACTTCTCGATCCGCCCGCGGGCAGCGTCTACCTTGGCGGAACCGACATTCGGGATATCGATCTGCCTGCGCTGCGGGCCACCTATGGTATTGTCCCGCAGGATACCTTCCTGTTTTCCGCCACTATTCGGGACAATATAGCATTTGCGGTGACGGATGCCGCTGAAGAAGATGTCAGACGCGTTGCCGACATTTCTACCATCTCCCGCGAAATTGCCACCTTCCCCCACGGTTGGGAAACCGAGGTTGGAGAGCGCGGCGTGACGCTCTCCGGCGGCCAGAAACAGCGCATTGCTATTTCTCGCGCACTTCTTGCCAATCCGGACATACTGATCTTTGACGACGCGCTCTCCGCCGTTGATACCGAAAGCGAAGAAAAGATTCTCACGGCCCTTCTTGAATATCGACGGGGAAGGACCAATATCGTCATATCGCACCGTGTATCAACTCTCCAACACGCGGACTTGATACTGGTGATAGAAGACGGCCGCATTGCCCAGCAGGGAAGTCATGAAGAGCTTGTCAGTCAGGAAGGATTTTACGAGGAAATCTTCCGCCTTCAGCAACTTGAAGCGTCAAGGACACATCCATGACAGATGAAAAGATCATGAGCGGGTACAACCCGGAAATAATGCGGCGCCTCTTTCGCTTCCTGAAACCGTACCGGCTCGCAGTAATAGTGAGTTTGCTCGGTCTCATTGTGGCAACGGCCGGAGAGCTCTACTTGCCGGTCATCATGCAGCGCGCAATTGACAACGAGCTGGTGGTAAATTACGTGAGGGTACCGGCAGACAAGGCTGATACGGCGCTGCCAGAATCCATTAAGAGCGCCTGGGTGGCGCACGTTGGAGAATATGACTACGTACTGGAAAGCAAGTTGAACCGTTTGGGCGGGGTCAACAGGCGCAACCTGGAAAAACAGGGACTTCTTTCCACCCGCACCTATTACGTCTTTCCCAATAAGGGCGTGGATTTTAACGCGCTCTCTTCCCGATATGGAAACGTGTTCATATCAGGAACCGATCAAAGTGCCGTACCCACATCAGATCTTTCCCGATTTTCCACCGCGGACCGCCGGAAGCTTCGCCATTCGGACCTGGTCGGGCTGGCAACTCGCGCCAAACGCTTTTTCGGCGTACTCGTTGCCATACTCATCTTCACCTTCTTTCAGGTCTATTTTTTGGCTTATACCGGCCAGGGCGTCATGAAGGATCTCAGGATGATGCTCTTTGGCCACACCATCAGGCAATCACTCTCCTTCCTCAACCGCATGCCGATTGGGAGGCTGGTTACCAGAATCACCAATGACGTAGAAACCATAAACGAACTATTCACAACCGTGCTGGCCACGCTTATTAAAAACCTGGCGACAATGGTAGGCGTTATTGTCACCCTCTTTCTTCTCAGCCGTCCAATGGGTGTGGTGGCCACCCTCACCCTGCCGCCGGTCGTTGTAGCCACGGTCTTCTTCCGTACCCGTGCGCGTGATGCGTTTAGACGGGTCAGGCACTGGGTTTCACAGGTGAACGCCTTCCTTTCGGAACACATTTCCGGTATGAGCGTGGTGCAGATGTTTGTGCAGGAAAACAGGGTGGGGAATCGGTTCCGAAAGCAGAATACGGAGTTAATGAAGGCAAACCTCACGGAAATGTATGTGTTTGCCACGTTCCGGCCAATCATCGACCTGCTCTCCTCTACTTCCATTGCCGCGGTGATTTACTTTGGCGGTTATTTTGTACTGCGCAGTCTTGTCTCAGTGGGCGTACTGGTGGCCTTCATTAATCTTGTCAGGCGGTTTTACCGTCAGGTGATGGATATATCGGAGAAGTTTGTAGTCCTTCAAAGCGCGATGGCGGGCAGTGAACGCGTGTTTAACCTGCTTGACCAGACCGAGCGCATTGCGGATGAAGGTACGCACCCTGTCCCGTCTCACGTACGCGGCGAGGTTGTGTTTGACCACGTACGTTTTGCCTACAAAGAAGACGAACCGGTCCTGAAGGACCTCTCTTTCCGCGTAAACCCGGGAGAAACAGTTGCCATAGTCGGCTACACCGGTGCCGGCAAGACTACCATTGCCAGCCTGCTCACGCGCCTCTGGGATGTGCAGGCGGGACGGATTCTGGTGGATGGTACCGATATCAGAAGCTATCCGCTCACCGGGTTGCGCAAGACCATCCAACCCATACAGCAGGACGTGTTTCTCTTTCACGAGACTATTTTGGAGAATGTTCGCCTTGGCGCGGATATTCCACGTGAACAGGTGGTACAGGCGGCGCAAGTGGTACAGGCGGACGGGTTTATTTCCGGCATGTCGCGGGCATATGACACTGACCTTGAAGAAGGCGCCGTGAACATTTCAACGGGGCAGCGTCAGCTTCTCTCCTTTGCGCGCGTTATTGCGCACGATCCCCGTATCATTATCCTTGACGAGGCAACATCCAGCGTTGATACGGAAACAGAGCGTCTCATTCAAAAAGGACTCTCGGAATTGCTCAAGGGCCGGACTTCCCTCGTCATCGCGCATCGGCTTTCCACTATTAAGCACGCAGACCGCATACTGGTGCTCTCATCCGGCGAGGTGGTAGAAGAAGGCACGCACAACGAACTGCTGGACTTGAAGGGAGTGTATTACAATCTGTATAAGCTGCAGTTCTTGGAAGAGGCTGAGGCTTAGTCCAATTCCTCTTCCTCGGCCGGTGCCACGCTCCAGCGCTGTCTGGCCTGATCCCAGGAAATGCGCGCGGCGGGAACGGAGAGGAATCGTCCGTCTTCACCGTTCATTTTGACCTGACGGGAGAGCAGGTTCACTTCACAAACCCGAAATGCCGTGCCGTCAAAGGTAAGGCGAGTTCCTTCATCCGGCAAGGTACGTTTCTCTTCCCGGTAGAAATCGTATTCATATGAGAGGCAGCAAAGCAGACGGCCGCACGGTCCGGAGATTTTCATGGAATTGAGCGATAGATTCTGTACCTTTGCCATCTTAATTGACACCGGTTTGAGCTTGTCCGTAAGCCCGTGACAGCAGAACGGACGTCCGCATACGCCGGTACCGCCGAGGACGCGCGATTCATCCCGAACTCCAATCTGGCGCAATTCTATTCGCATTTTGAAGTGACTCACCAGATCCTTTACCAGTTCACGGAAATCCACGCGTGCGTCTGCCGTAAAAAAGAAGAGCAGCTTGGGCTCCCCCAGCACAAAGTGGGCGGAAACCAGCTTCATGTCCAGGCCGTGTTTTTTCACCTTCTCCCGGCAGATCGATATGGCTTCCAGCTCATCATCCAGGTTCATCTCATAACGTGCCACGTCTTCGTCAGAAGCAACGCGAACTACTGACTGAACTTCTTTCCACGCCCCGGCGTTCCGTTCCGCAACCGGTCCAAGCACGCGGCAAAGATCGTCTCCGTATTTAGTTGGACACACAACCAGATCCCCCGGCTGTATTTCCAGCGCGTCCTTGTTACGGCATAATTCCGTCTCACTGCAGTGCAGCACCTTTACCAGAAAGAGCGCACCGGGAGCAATTGGCTCCTCGGCTATATGTTCGGTATTGTCAAATATTTCCGTTTCGAGCACGTCTGACCCATCCATCGTCCCCAACTCCTCAATGCAACAGGTCTACCAGGAGACCGTTTATCTCTTCTACCTTCCGAAGCAAATCCAACTGCGCGCCCTGCGTCTGAACCAGACCAATTGCCAGTCGCTGCAGCTTTTCATCAACAACCTTAATTACCGAAAAGCGCTTGCGGTTTAGAATATTTGACCCGGAGGTATGCTCTTCAACCGAAATGCTGTATTCCACGACGCTCTTCAGAAATGACTGAACAGCGTGTTTGTATGCACGCAATGCGGTAAATGTGCGCTTTTTCATGAGCTCATCGCCAAGTTCATGAATGAGGTCAAGCCGGCGCTGTGCTTCATCAAGATTTTCAATGGGTTCAAATTCAACCGCCGCGAGCTCTTCCGGCAGTCCCGCCTCAACCGCTTCATCCCGAAGCAGAGAAGAAAAGCCAACCCGCTGCGAATGTACGTTATTACCCACCTTCTTCTTGTCGCGTGCATCACGCCGAAACGCGAAGAAACCAGGCTCTATGCGCTCCATTTCATCCTCCGAGCTCTACCCTTCGGAGCTACGATGATATTCTCCAGCGTCCTCACGGGAAGCGGCGGATCTTGCCGGACGCCTCTCCGGCGGCGGCGCCGGTTCTTCTTCATTGCGTCCACTCCTGAACCAGAGCGGCCGCTTTTTGATTTTTTCCTCTGGTGTTTCCGCGACGCTGTCTATGCTCTCTCCACGTATCATGAACGTTCCATCCAGTATAACGCCTTCTTCTGCCACCATTCGGGGCGCGTACACATTTCCGAGAATCACTGCAGAGGAGAGAACAATTACCTTTTCGCTACAATATATGGTGCCGCGAACGGCTCCGCCTACCACAACGGTAGCGGCTTCAACGGTGCAATCCGCGCGTCCGTTCTTCCCAATCAACACCTTACCTGCCGTCTTAATGGAACCGGAGAAGTCTCCGTCTATGCGCAGCAGTCCCGCGAGTTCAAGATGCCCCTTAAAATGAGTACCTTCTCCGACAATGGAGTTTACAAATGCGTCGTCTTCTGTTGTATAACCCATCTTTTACGCCCGCGCGCTTGTTTACTGTCTATTGCCCTGCCAGCGGCGGAAGTCGTTTGAGATCTTCAGGAACGCTGCCGGATCTACTACGTCAGTTCCAAGCCAAATTTGAAAATCAAGGTGCGGCCCCGTAGAAACGCCGGAATTGCCCAGCGTGCCTATCCGCTGCCCTTGAATCACTTCCTGCCCTTCTGAGACTTCAATGGTTTGCAGGTGTGAATAGCGAGTCCTGAAACCGTACTTATGCCTTATCCACACGTAAAGACCGTATCCGGGGTCTACCCCTAGCTCCGTCACTTTTCCGTTTGCGCTGGCCACCACCGGCACACCGACGGAATCTGCAATGTCAAATCCCTTGTGAATGTACCACTGGTTAGTTACCGGATGCACATTTGGCCCGAACTCCATAGTCACTCTACCGCGTCCAGCGGCCACCGGCCAGAAATTCGGCAAATCTGAGAGCAGAGACTTTTGGGCTTGAATGACTTCACGTATCTGCGTTAACGGCTCAATACTTGACTTCAGCGTGGTTGATAGATTCCGGAGCTGTTGAAGTTGTCTGATTTCTCCGGGATCTACTTCCTGCAGGTTCATAAAGGCTGAAAGGTCTCCGCCAGCATCACTGTTTTGCGGAGTACCGGAACCGGGTCCGTCCACATCCAGGCTCTTCACGGTCTGCGAAAGCGTCCCATCAAACACCTGAGCAACTTTAGCTACTTCAGAAAGCTCGTTCAATATGGAATCAAGGCTTGCTCGCGTGTTCTTCAGATCATTTGATTTCTCGGAGATCAAGCGCTCTGAGCCTGAGAACATGGTGGACAAGAAGAAGAATCCCCCCACCAGGACCGCAACAATAACCACGGCAAACACAAGGGTAAATGCATTAATCTGGAAATTCAGTACTTTCCGCTCTGAATGCGGGATAAACATCACGGTGAAGCGTTGCTTTCCCGCCCGAACAGTCCGCCCGAAAAATCCGGAGATGCCCGCGCCTACCCGACTGAAGAACCGTGCAACAGGATTACCATCATTTCCGCTGGCGTTTACATTGTCGGGCTTTAAAGGCACATTGTGCTCCTCTCTCTATATTTCGGCACCTTTTACCTGACGTTGATCAGGATACACAGTAGCACAACGCTGATTCCTTTGTCAAATTGCGCTTCCGGGAGGCTTCAGGACTGAGCGCGCGGTGTAATCCCGTAACCACGTGCTTTTCCCGTAATGATACAGGTGGAGATTTATGAAAATTCGTTAACATTGACGGACAGCATGTATTGTGTTATTGTCCAAAGTGGAAACGCCTAAGAGTTACCAAATCTTCGCCAGACGGAAGCAGTATGAAATTGTTTGATTCTCATGCCCACATCGGGCTGATAAATGAAGACCCGATAGAACAGCTTATTATCGTTCAAGAAGCTCGACAGGCCAGCGTCGGGGCCATAGTCAGCATTTGCAACAACCTTCGGGACTTCTTTCAGATTTATGAAAACCTCGGGACCGCTTCACACGTATACCATGCTATTGGCGTCTCGCCATCAGAGGTGACCAACCCTGGAAAAGACTGGGAGGTCACAATTGAAGAGGGCACCAAGATGGAACGTGTTGTCGCCGTGGGCGAAATTGGCCTGGACTACTATCGGAAGTTTGGAAACAAAGATTCTCAGATAGAGCTATTCATCCGGCAGCTTGAGCTTGCAGACAAGCTGGACTTCCCTGTTATAGTTCACAACAGGGACGCCGGCCAGGATGTGCTGGAGATCCTCAAAGAAAAAATGCCTGAAAAGGGTGCGGTGCTCCACTGTTACAGTGAAGACTGGACCTACGCCCAGGCCGCCCTTGAGTTACCTATCTATATCTCATTTGCAGGAAACGTAACATACCGGAACGCGCGGAATCTTCATGAAACGGCCCGCAACATGCCGCTGGACCGCATGCTGATAGAGTCTGAAAGCCCCTTCATGGTGCCGTCGACATACCGCGGCAAACGTAATCGCCCTTCCTACCTCGTTGAAACGGCCAAATTCATTGCAGAATTGCGGGAACAGCCGTTGGAGGAGATTACGGAGGCGCTCTACCGGAACTCGTTACGGTTCTTTGGCATGTCCGCTTAAGACGCCTATATCCCTTCCGCAGTAATTGCCGCTTCCCACCGCTGGTTACCTTGACCCGGTAGCTGGCGGGGTGCTATACAGATACGGTGAAAAGTCACCCCGACAGTGTTCGCCACTTTTGCGGCGTAGCAGCTATTTACTCCCGCGAGCCGGTGAACATGCCACAACAGCTCTTCTTTCCGCTTTTCTCACTCCAACACAGGGGCCAGGAAAGTGCGGGGGTAGCGTACCGAAAGGATGGGAAGACCGTTGTCTACAAAGACCTCGGTATGGTTTCTCAGGTACTCGGCCGCTACCTTGAAGGTGAACGGCCCTCGTCTGCCGGCATAGGGCACGTGCGTTACTCCACCCACGGAGGAAATAAGCTGGAAAATGCCCAGCCCATCCTGGTGAGCTGCAACAAGGGGGACATTGCCATTGCCCACAACGGCAACATTTCCAATACCGCAACCATCAAGAAGCGGCTCTTTGACGAAGGCTCAATTTTTCAGACCTCTTCAGATACCGAACTGATTCTTCATTTGATTTCCCGCTCGCGCAAGCCTACCTTTTATGAGGCGTTTGTGGAAACCCTTCTTGAAATTGAAGGGGCGTACAGCATGGTTGTTCTGCATGGGTCCACTGTGCTGGCGGTTCGGGATCCGCTTGGGTTCCGCCCTCTCTACGTGGGCACAAAAGACGACATGACCGTTTTTGCATCTGAATCATGCGCACTGGACATCCTCCGCATAACCGATTACCGGCAGGTGGAACCGGGAGAAATTATTTCCGTGGACAATACAGGTGTGCACAGCGACTTTCTTCCGCGCAATGAGCGCAAAGCGCAATGCGTCTTTGAGCTCATCTACTTTGCCAGACCTGATTCAAGCGTTTTTGATGCATCTGTGCATGAGATGCGTAAGAAAATGGGTGCGGCACTTGCCGCGGATGACAATGGCGTCGGCGATATTGTTATACCGGTACCGGATTCCGGCAACAGTGCGGCGCTGGGCTACGCTCAGGCGTCTAACCTTCCCTTTGAAATGGGTCTGACCAGAAATCACTACGCAGGCCGTTCCTTCATCATGCCCACCTCTGCTGAACGGGAGTTCGCCGTCCGCATGAAATTGCATCCGGTAAAGAGCGTGATTGAAGGCAAACGGGTGGTGCTGGTGGATGACTCGCTGGTGCGGGGTACAACGGCCAGAATACTGGTCAAACTCGTGAAGGAGGCGGGCGCGTCAGAGGTCCACCTGAGACTTTCTTCACCGGAAATCCGTTGGCCCTGCTTTTTTGGTATCGATATCCCAACTCGTAGAGAGCTGATCTCAAACCGCCTGAACTCCGCGGAAATTGCAGAGCTCATTGAGGCTGATTCGGTACGCTTTCTACCCATGGACCGGCTTCGAGGCTGCCTGGATACTCCGGACGCGCACTGTTTTGCGTGCTTCACCGGCAACTATCCGGTAGACGTTCCTCTCAGGCCGGACGAAATCTACCTGGAAGAAGCATCGTCGCGAGAAGGAGGCCGTCCTTGAAACCCGGAACATACGCTGAGGCAGGGGTGGACATAGCACGCGGCGAGCGATTTGCACAGTTCATCAAAAGCATTCACTCCCCTGCCGTATCTTCGGATATTGGCGGCTTTGCCGGTGGCATCGAATTGAACGCGCGGCACTATCTCCAACCGGTACTGCTCTCAACGACAGACGGCGTAGGCACTAAACTCCTTGTTGCACGCAAGCTTGGCGTCTATGACACCATTGGTATTGACCTGGTGGCCATGAGCGCAAATGATCTCATCGTAGCCGGCGCGCCTCCCGTCTCATTCCTGGATTACATTGCGTGTCACTCAATTGACGACGCACTCATGCAGGACCTGATCTCCGGAATTGTGCGTGGCTGTGAACTTGCAGAGTGTCGGCTCACCGGCGGAGAGACCGCAGAAATGCCCGATCTTTACCAGCCGGGCGATTTTGATCTTGCCGGTTTTTGTGCAGGCATAGGTGAAAAGGACAAGCTCTTGCCGCGGAGCAATAGAATTGGTGACGGGGACCTGGTATTTGGCCTTCCTTCCTGGGGAATCCACTCAAACGGCCTTTCGCTGGCACGGAAGGTCCTGCCGGAGCATGAGAAAGGCTGGTGGAAGGAAACACTTAGACCAACTCGCATATACGTAAAAGAGATGAAGCAGATCCTTACGTACCCTGGTCTTCTGGCCGCCGCGCACATTACCGGCGGCGGACTTTACAAGAACAGCGTCAGGGTACTTCCGGACGGTTTTGACATTTCTCTCTTCTGGAATTGGACCGCACCGGAAATCTTTTCTGTGATTGCCCGTTACGGAAATATAGAAAAAGAAGAGATGCGGACTGTGTTCAATATGGGGGTCGGTATCAGCCTGATTGTTTCTAAGGATGCCGCAGCTGACTTTTTGTCTGCGTGCAAAAAGGATACCATAACGGTCATGGAGATTGGCAAAGTCACCCATGGCTAATCTTGCACTTCTAGCTTCAGGAACCGGCAGCAACTTTCAGGCCATAACGACCGCTGTTTCCAGAACACATCACTGCGTGGTTTGCCTCATTTGCGATCGCAAAGATGCGGTAGTGCTGCAAAAAGCAAAAGCACGTGGCATACCCTCGCACCACGTCACGTATTCCGGAAGAGAACGAGAGGAAGCAGAACGCGAGATCCTGCATCTGCTCCGTGACTACCGCACGGACATTGTCGCGCTTGCCGGTTTCATGAGAGTGCTCACGCCGCAAGTAGTCGACGCGTATCACGGGCGCATGGTGAACATTCATCCTTCGCTTCTACCCAGTCATCCTGGGGTAGGGGCAATTGAAAAAAGTTTCAAATCCGGAGATACTCAACTTGGTGTTACGGTACACTACGTCGACTACGGGACAGACACCGGACCGATTATCCTGCAAAAATCTTTTTCCCGGCGGCCGGACATGGGTCTTACGGAGGTAGAAGAATCGATCCATCGGCTGGAACACACCTGGTATCCGCAGGTTGTGATCTCGCTGCTTGATGCGGCAAGGCGAAAAGGTACCGTGGAGGGGGAAACAAGTGAAAGTATTGATACTCGGCCAGGGAGGGCGTGAGCATGCGCTCGCATGGAAATTTTCCCGGAGCACGCGAATATCCGGACTTTACGTTGCGCCGGGAAACGCGGGAACGGATGAAATTGCCCACAATTTACCTCACGCTGATCCAAACAATCCGAAAGATGTGCTGGAGATTTGCCGCAAACATAACATAGACATGGTTTTTGTGGGCGGTGAAGGCCCGCTTTCCGCCGGAGTGAGCGATATGCTTGAATCAGAATCCATTCCCTCGGTCGGCCCAAAACGGCTCAGTGCCAGACTGGAATCAAGCAAGTCCTTTGCGAAGGCATTCATGCAGAAACACGGCATCCCCACGGCGTCTGCAGAGAGTTTTAATGATTTCCACGCATTTGAACAATATATTGGCTCCCGGGCCGGCCAGAAGACAGTTGTAAAGAAAAGCGGCCTCGCCGCGGGCAAAGGGGTGCTCGAGTCTGCAGACAAGACTGAGCTTCTCTCCTTTGGAAAGAGAGTTTTGAAGAACGATACCCTCGTAGTTGAAGAGTTTCTCTCCGGATATGAAGTAAGCATATTTGCGGTTACTGACGGCACTACTTACCGGCTGCTCCCGCCGTGCGCCGACTACAAAAAGGCGGGAGAAGGTTCATCCGGACCAAACACGGGCGGAATGGGTTCCGTCTGTCCGGTACCGTGGCTTGAACAGCCGCTTCTTGATCAAATTGAGCGCGAAATTGTGGCTCCGACTTTTGAAGCAATCCAGGCAGAAGGGCTTGGTTTCAAGGGCTTCCTTTACTTTGGGCTCATGATTACGGAAAACGGCCCCCGCGTGCTGGAATACAATGTTCGCCTAGGAGACCCGGAGGCTCAGGTTCTTCTGCCCATGATCAAGTCCGACTTTGGCAGCCTCTGTGACGCCATAGTTCACCGCCAGCTCTCTGATTTTCCTCTTGTCTTTTCAGAGAAAGCCGCACTCGCTGTTGTGGTTGCCAGTCAGGGTTACCCGGGAAAATATCGGAAGCATCTTGCTGTCAACGAGCTTCCGGAATTTCAGGATAACTCAACCCTTCTTTTTCACGCTTCAACAAGCCGTACCAACGGGGTCGTGCATACGGAGGCTGGCCGCTGCTTCACTGTGGTAAGCGTTGGAAAAGAGCTGCTCGATGCAAGAAACGGGGCCTACGCGGCCGCCGGCAAGGTGCAATTCCCGGGCGCATGGTATCGCAAGGACATAGGCGGAAAGATTTTTGGGAATTAACCTGCCACACCTGAGCAGAAAGCCTAATGACCGCTGGTAAGAGCCCCCTGTTGACGGCGAACCTCGTACATGAGGATGCCTGCCGCCACCGACACGTTCAGGGAATCCACATGTCCGGCCGTGGGTATTGAAGATATCTCATCGCACTTCTCACGTACCAGCCGTCCAAGGCCCGCCCCTTCACTTCCTAACACCAGCGCAACGCGGCCGGTTAGCTTCTGGGTATGCGCCGGGCTGCCGGCGGCATCCGCTCCGTACACCCAGAAACCGCCTTCCTTCAATTCCTGCATTGCCTGCACAATGTTGGTGACTTCGAGAAGAGGCACATGGACAATTGCTCCGGCTGAAGTCCGGGCCACAGTTTGGGTTTCATGCGCGCTCCGGCGAGACGGTATGACGACAAGCTCGGCGGCAAACTGATCAGCAGAACGGATAATTGCTCCCAAATTGTGAGGGTCAGTCACGCCGTCAAGCAACACCACCATAGCGTGTTCCGATTTAAGCCCTGCAAGGAATTCCTTTAGATCTGCCGGTCGTTTTGCCCCTCCGGCCCCTGCTGCTACAACTACCACATACCGCGCGGCGCCACCGCCAATTCTCGCCAGTTCAGCCTGTCCCACAGACTCAACACGCAAGCCGCGCCGCCTTGCCTGTTCCACAATAGCAGCAAGCCGTTTGTTCTTCCCGCTTACGTAGAGCGTACCCGCGGCATCGTCACGCCGTACGAACTCCTCCGCGGCGTGGAGTCCCACGAGTGTGCTACTCATTGGCGCCATATGCCTTCACAATATCCGGTTTGCCGTCATAGTCTGTATCCCGTTCGTAACGTTCCACATACACTCCGCGGTGCAAATAGACCCAGAGATCAATTGCTCCGTCGTAGTTGGTGTCCAGTTCTTCCCGGACAAGGACTTCATTCGCGTAGAAGTAGAAATCGTCCATGAGACCGTCATAGTTGAAATCCATCGCTTCGTTGGTCTTCTGGTTGTCCTCGTTCAGTTTGACTGCATAATCGACCATACCGTCATTATTCTGATCCGCGGTGAGCCAGTCGTCCCCGTACTTGGAAACATCAAAAAATTCCTCTATATCCTCAGAAGCGGCCGCCTTCGGCTCATCACCAAACGCACCCGCAACACAGACCGTCAGCAAGAATACACCAAGAAACCCAGCGAATACGCGCACTCGTTCCCCCAACCCATTTTACGTTCTGCGCGTCAACCGCGCGCCCCGTCCAATCTTTGTATAAGCCGGTTAATGTCATCTGCCAGCTCGTGAAGCTCGTCTTTTTCCCGGAGAGAAATCCGTACACCGCTTTCCCCCGCCAGGACTCGCCCGATCTCATTTTTCATTCGGTACACGGGTCCAGCCAGACGATGAGTATACCAGAGCGAACCGATAGAAAGAACCGCCACAACAAGCACGTTGTTTATGATAATCGGCGCCAGAATGAGCTCCCACCGTTTCACTCTTGGTTGCGCCTCCGTCTCATAGTAGCGTTGCTGGACAGTCTTCCCGTCAATGGAAACCACCCGCACCCGTTCCACCTGCTTGTAGACAACCACAAACTCTTTGAAAAGATTGTCACCCGCCGTGTATGAAAACCAGTAGAACAGCACGGTTCCCGCGCTAAACACCAGCATCGCAATAGCGATACCTATAACTTGCCGCCTTACCAGCCTTCCAAAGACACCCCTGTCGTGTACGCGGCGTTTGCGACGCCGATATGTCGGATTCATTTCGAGACAGTTCCCTCAGGGAGATTATCGAAAGCTTTTGAAAGGATATTTAGGAAAGACGGCAAATCTCTCCTGTCAGCGCAGCTCGGATAGTGGTACGGGACTCGGGCTCTCGTCCTCGCCCTCAACCTCAGCAAGCTCTTTCAGGAGTGTCTTCGCCTTGCCGGTCAGCTTACCGGGAATTGTGACGTGAATTCGCACATACATGTCACCACGGCGCGAGGAATCATTGAGAACCGGGACCCCTTCATGTTTGAGCCGGAAGACCTGCTCGTTCTGCGTTCCGGAGGGGACCTTCATTTTCATCCGGTTGTCGTCCAGGGTGGGCACCATGATTTCAGCGCCGAGCGCCGCCTGCGTGATACTGATCGGAATGACGCAGTAGACATCGTTTCCATTGCGCTCAAAGTACTCATGTGGTTTCACGCGAATGAAGACGTAAAGATCACCGGCCGGACCGCCGTTTGGTCCGCCATCGCCCTGCCCTGGAATACTAATGCGTTTTCCATTGTCAATTCCGGCAGGGATGGTCACCTTGATTTTCTGCTGCTTCTTGGCAAGGCCGCTGCCGTGACAGTTCTTGCACGGATTCTCAATTACGTACCCCTCGCCGTTGCAGGTTGGGCAGGTAGAAGCGATGGAGAAAAAGCCGGAGCTGCGTCTTACCTGGCCTGCACCGCCGCAGGTGCTGCACGTCTTCTTGCCGCTTCCGGCCTCAGCTCCCGTACCACCGCACGCATCACACGCTACATTCCGTACGTACGAAACTTCGACCTTATTCCCGAAAACTGCATCCTTAAACGGGATTTCAAGATCGTAACGAAGATCGGCACCACGCTGCACGGAACTTCGACTCGAGCGCCTGCCGCGCCCTCCGCCAAAAAAGGAGTCAAAAATACCGGAAAAATCGCCAAATATGTCTTCAAAGTCGCGGAAAACGCCGGAAAAGTCGTGAAATCCACCACCGGCGGCACCGCCACCCATTCCTTCTACACCAGCAAAGCCAAACTGGTCGTAGGCCTGCCGTTTCTTATCATCCGCCAGAACTTCATACGCCTCAGTTGCTTCCTTGAACCGGTCCTCCGCCTCTTTATCACCCGGATTTCGATCCGGGTGATTTTGGATCGCGATGCGGCGGTAAGCTCGTTTTATGTCTTCTTTTGAGGCCCCTTTGTCGAGGTTGAGAACCTCGTAGTAATCCCTTTTCGCCAATGTCGTGACCCTTTCTGGTGTTTATGCGGACTTTCTGCCGCGTCTATTCTTTCTTATCGTCCTCGTCAACCACCTCGTAGTCAACGTCCTCTACGTTGTCCCCTTTTCCGGCCTCCGGTTCTTCGCCAGTAGCTGTAGACTGATCTTCGCCGCCTTCTGCGCCGGATCCGTCACCGCCGGTCTGTCCCTGGTTGGCGTTCTTGTAGACCTCTTCAGCCAACTTGTAGGACGCCTGCTTGAGCGCTTCAGTCTTCTGCTTAATCTCTTCCACGTTATTGGATTCGAGCGACTTGCGCAGATCCTCAACGGCGGACTTAATTGACTCCCGATCATTGTCCGAAATCTTGTCACCAAAGTCTGACAATGACTTTTCCGTAGAATAGATCAGGTTGTCTGCCTCATTTTTAGCTTCAGCAGCTTCTCTGACCATCTTGTCCTCTTCCGCGTGGGCCTCTGCTTCCTTCACCATTTTCTCAATCTCAGATTCGGAGAGGCCGGAAGAGGATTCTATTCTGATTTTCTGCTCCTTGCCCGTGCCAAGGTCCTTCGCAGAAACGTGTACAATACCATTTGCGTCAATGTCAAAGGAAACTTCAATCTGCGGTACGCCGCGCGGCGCCGGTGGGATACCCACAAGGTCAAACCGCCCTAATGAGCGGTTCTGGCTGGCCATCTCACGCTCACCCTGAAGCACGTTAATAGAAACCGCCGTCTGATTATCCGCAGCAGTGGAGAAAATCTGACTCTTCCTGGTTGGGATGGTGGTGTTCCGTTCAATCAGCTTGGTAAAGACACCTCCGAGGGTTTCAATTCCCAGAGAAAGAGGGGTCACGTCCAGAAGCAACACGTCCTTGACGTCACCACCAAGGATACCGCCCTGAATGGCCGCGCCAATAGCAACAACCTCGTCAGGATTCACACCCTTGTGCGGGTCACGTTTGAACAGAGCTTTCACCAGTGTTTGCACAGCCGGAATTCTGGTTGAACCTCCAACCAGGATGACTTCATCAATATCCTCCGCGGTGAGACCGGCATCCTTCAATGCGCTCACACACGGCTGGCGCGTCTTTTCCACCAGGTCACTCACCATTTGCTCAAACTTGGACCGGTTCAACGTGTACTGCAGGTGTTTCGGCCCGGATGAATCAGCAGTAATGAACGGAAGATTAATCTCCGTACTCTGCGTGGTGGACAGTTCCTTCTTTGCCTTTTCTGACGCTTCCTTCAGCCGCTGAAGCGCCATTCTGTCCTGGCTCAAGTCAATTCCGTAATCATTCTTAAAGTTGGCAACCAGCCAGTCAATAACGCGCTGGTCAAAATTGTCGCCGCCAAGGTGTGTGTCACCGTTTGTGGATTTTACCTCAAAAACCCCGTCGCCAAGCTCAAGAATGGAAATATCAAAAGTACCACCGCCAAGGTCGTACACTGCTATTTTTTCTTCTTTCTTCTCTTTCCCAAAACCGTAGGCAAGGGAGGCTGCCGTCGGCTCATTCACGATACGCTTCACTTCCAGTCCGGCAATCTTTCCGGCGTCCTTGGTAGCCTGGCGTTGAGAGTCATTGAAATAGGCAGGTACCGTAATAACGGCTTCGCTAACTTTTTCCCCAAGATAGTCTTCAGCGGTTTCCCGCATCTTCTGAAGAATTGCAGCAGAGATTTCAGGAGGAGAATACTGCTTTCCGCTCACTTCCACCCGGGCGCCACCAGAATTATCTTCCGTGATATGGTACGGGACCATCTTAATCTCTTCAGCTACCTCGCCAAAGCGACGTCCCATAAATCTCTTTATGGAAAAAATGGTGTTCTCCGGATTCGTCACCATCTGGTTCTTTGCAGGCTGCCCAACCAGCCGCTCTCCCTTACTGGTGAACGCAACCATAGAGGGTGTCGTGCGTTGACCTTCAGCATTCTGAATGACTACCGGTTCGCCCCCCTCCATCACGGCTACACATGAGTTCGTTGTTCCAAGGTCAATGCCAATGATGCGTCCCATCTTCTATCTCCTCCCTAGGTTCTGTTCGTGTATTAAAGTACGAAGAAGCATAAAGTGCCGTCTACTGCGAAGGTGGAAGAGATACTTTCACCTTGGCCGGTCTGAGCACGCGATCGTGAAGAAAGTAGCCTTTCTGATAATCCTCGAGCACCGTGGACTGTTCATGCTCGGCCACCTCTTCCGTGGTTACCGCTTCGTGCCGCTGGGGATCAAATTCCTCCCCTTCTGAATCAAAGCGCTTAAGTCCCCATTTGCGCTCCAGCATTCCCGTAAACTGTTTCTCTATCATGGCCACGCCATCGTGAAACCCATCAAAATCTTTGGATTCTTCAGCTGATTTTATGGCCCGTTCAAAGTCATCTATGATGGTCACCAGGTCAAGTAAGAGTTGCTTGTTTGCATACGCAACTGCATCCTCTTTCTCCCTGGTCATCCGTTTACGGAAATTTTCAAAATCAGCCTGCTTCCGCAGATACTGATCCTTTAACGTACTGTTCTCTTCTTCCAGTTCCTTTACACGTGCAGCAAGACTCTCAAGTTCTTTCTGCATTTCTTGTGCGGCGTTGGAAGCGGTTTCTGCTTCTTCCACTACTGTATCCGGCTGTTCATCAGCTCCCGTTCCGTCCTCCGCCTGTTCCTTGCCTGCCATCTGTGCGTCCTGGAAAACCTGATCTTCCGCTCCAGCGTTGTGAATAGAACTATCCTCCGGGCTGTTGTTTGTGCTGGACATAAATACCTCTGTGTTGATTCTTTCTGATGAAAGTTAATCACTGACACGGGAAACGTCAAGCTTCTGACCGACCAATAAGGCTATCTATAGTAACCGGAACAGGTTAGGCTACTGAGGCTGAAATTGTTGAAAGCGGTGCGCTATTTCTTGCCGGAAAGCTCCAAAATAAGTTCAACTTCCCCACGGCTAACCCTGGTGGCCCGAGAAATCTCATCCACTTTCCAGCCCTGATGCGCAAGCTTCACCACCGTGTCACGCGCGCTCACAGGCGGCGCACCCGTTTGCTGCTTTTTCACAGCCCGGGTCTCATCCTTGACGAGGCTGCCGAGGAGTTTTACCTGTTCCTGCGCTTCTCTTCCCACCTCTTCCAGCCGTGTTTCCGTTCTGGCCAGCCATTCACGCGCCGTCTGCAAGTCAGACATACGCTTCTCAATCTCTCCTAGCATCTTGTCCAGAGCAGAAACCTGCTTCACCGCGGATTCAGCGTCTTTTTTGTTTGCCGCCAGCTCGCTCATTTTGCCTGACAATTCATTTACCTGCGAAGGCAGCGCCTGAAGCTCTTCGTCCAGCTGCTCAAGGCGAGATTCAAGGTCTTCAAGCTGCTGGAAATTCTTGTCCACGCCGTCAGAGGTGATTTCTACGATGTTCTTCTTCTTTTCGAGCCGGCCGTAGCGGTCCTCTATGTCGCGCTGCAATTCGTCGATGTTACGCAATTGCGCCTGAATCGCCTGAAGGGCATCGTTGCTGCCTGTCACGTGTTCAAGTTTGAGCTCGACCGCCTGTGACATTGCCATGAGCTTCTTGTAGTCATCCTCAAGGGTGTCAATGCGACGTTTCTCTGAGGTAAAGCGGACCATCTTCTCAGACGCTTCCTGGGAAAGTTTCCGAATCTTCAAAAATTGGCTTTCAATTTCCCGAATTTCCTTGCGCTGGTTATCAATGGTTGAAAGCTCGGCCTTCAGCTCTTCAATATCCTCCTGAAGCGCAATCTTGAGAGAGTCTGCGCGCTCGAAGATGCGCGTCTGTTCTATAAAGCTCTTCTGACGCTTGTCTATCTCTTCCAGATTCACGCTCAGAATTTTTGCATCGTCTTCAATCTTTCCAAATAATTTTTCCTGGGTGGCGGCAAACTGCTCCCGTGTGTCATGCACCATTTGGCGGAACTCACGGACCCGGCTATTTGTCTCCTCACGTAATTCTTCAGCCCGGTTCTGCAATTCTCCCATGGCGCGGTCACTGTTGCTTTGTAACTCCTGACGAACTTTTTCCAGTTGTGAAGAGAGCGTCTGGATCTCCTCGGTGAGCCGTTCCCGGTCTTCCTCCGTGGAACTTTGCACGCTTTGCAAGGCCGTTGCCATTTCTTCCCGGATGCGGGAGAGCTCCTCTGAAAGCTCGCTTTCCGCGGAGCGCATTTGCTGCTGGAAACGAGTTTGCCAGACCGTCACTTCAGACTGAGCTTCTTCCACTCTGCCCTCAAGCTCTTTCTGGCCCGAGGCCACGTTCCGCCGGATTGACTCAATCTCCCCGTCCACGTCTTTTCCGAGTTTTCTCAGTTGCTCTGAGACAGCCGTCTGGTGCTTGTTAAACTCGTGCCGGAACGCAGACTCGTTTGCTTCCTGCAAATCTTTGAGTTCCTGCTGCGTATTATCTTGAAGCTCTTTCATGGACGCTTCAGAGATTTCCATCCTTACCTTTAGTCCGTCCTGGAAAGAAGCAACCTGTTCTTCAAACTTCTCAAACTGGGAGTAGAGCCGTTCCTGGAACTCGCCGAGCTTGCTCTTCAACTCATCCCCGTAACCGCGTTCAACGCGGTCACGTTCTGCTCTCTGTTCCTCTGCAATGGAGTCAAGACTGCGCTGAATGCCGGCCTGCCACTCTTCAAGGCGCTGATCCATTGAAAGACTGCGCTGCTTCAGGTCTGCAAAGAAATCTTCTTCAAACCCTTTCAATTTCTCACTTACATTGTCGTAGGCACGCTCTTTGAGCTCGCTGATTCCCTCTTCAAGCGCTCCCATTTCCTGCCGGATTCCGTCCATCTGTTTGCGCGATTCACTCCGGTCCTTTTCCCGCTGCGCTGTCAGTTCCTCGCCCATAACAGTCACGTCTTCCTTGACGCGGGCGCTCATCCGTTCCATGGACTCGCGGAGCGCGGCTTCAAGCTCATCAATGTCACTGTTTACCGATTCAATCTTTTCAAAACGATAGGAAATTGCCGTCTCATATTCGGTAAGCCGCGATTCAATCTGGCCAAGCACACGCCCCTCAATTTCTTCAGCGTTATGTGCGAGCCGCCCGGAAAGCTCTTCCCAGGTTCGTGTCATTTCTGACCGGATACGCTCTATCTCGCCGCCGGTATCAGATTTCACCGTGTCCAGTTGCGCCTTGTAGCCGTCTGAGAGCTCCGCTAGGGCGGCAAGACGATCTTCAAACTCACTTCTGTCTGATTCAATTCGGGCGGCAAGCTCTTTCCGTCCCGTCTTGATCTGCGTTTCAAGCGCATCACGGTCTGTTTCTAAGCGCGTTTCAAGCTCTTCACGGTCCGAGCCTATCCGGCCTTCCAGTTCCTCGCGGCCGGTGTTGATTTGAGTCTCCATCTCTGAACGATCAGATTGTATTCGGGCTTCAAGTGTGGCCCGGTCTGCTTCAATGCGGGTTTCCAGTTCCGCACGGGTGCTTTCCACCCGCGCCTCCACGTCTGAGAGTGAGGTATCCTGTTCCGCCAGACGTGATTTCAGCGCTTCAGAGCGGTCGGTGACCGTTTGCTCTACCTTTGCAAGTACCTGCTCTGAAAGCCGCTTACCGCGCGCCTCGGTTTCCGCTATGCGGCCATTTACGGATTGATCGAGGGAGGTAAAGTCTGCGTTCAGTCCGTCATAGCGCTCCCTGATGAGCGACTGAATCTCTTTTACCCGGGATGCGGCATCCCGTTCATATTCGGTGAGCCGGGTGTTCAATTTCTCTGAAACACCGGAAATGCGATTTTCCATGTGTGCCTGGAGACGGGTAAGCGCCTCTGTCTCCATATTCTCGCCCTTTTCGGCAATGCGGCTCAGCCTGGTGTTGTATTCTTCTTCCAGCGAGGCAAAACGTTTTGCGTACGCATCCAGCTTGTGCTGCATTGAGGCGGTTTCCTTCTGCCCCGCCTTCACCAGCTCCTCATGCAATGCCCGAAGCTCATCCTCGGTCTTGTATGCAAGCGCCTCAGCCCTGTCCTTTGCCACGCTGATTTCATCTTCAAAGTCATTTATGCGGCGGCCCGCTTCATCAAGCTCCGATCCAAGTTGAGCGGCACGCTGGTCACAGGCGGTAAATGCGCGTTCTGAGACGGTCTGCACCGCCTCCTGGTTACGGCTCTCAAATTCCGTGACCACATCAGGTATGCGTGCCTCAAGCTCTTCAATGCGCGTCTGATTGGTTTTGAGCCGTTTGCCCACGCTGTCTATGTACTCAGACTCTTCCTTGATGCGCGAAATGTTCTCTTCCGCGCGTTCGGTCATCTTGAGAAGCTCATCCAGCGCCGTATCGTAATCTCCAATACGGCTACCAATGTTCTCAATTTGTCCGGCGCGTTTCGAGAGTCCATCTTCTAATGTCTGTATTCTTTTGAGAACTTCACGGGCAGCTTTCTGGTGAACTTCCAGTTCTATGCCCATGTCCTTGATCGCCGTGGACTTCTGTTCTACGATGGCGTCAAGATCACCTTGAACTTTTTCCGCGTACCGTTTCACCTTCTCTAACGAGCGATTGTTTCGATCCAGCTGACGGTACACTGCAAGAACGATCAGTACTATTAATAGTACGATAACGTTTCCGGCTGAGAATACCATAGTCCCCTCTCCCAGGTTTCTTTTTCCCCGTCCCTATTATACACGAAATTTCTCTATAGTGCACAACCAATCTAACTGAGATTTCCGCTAATCCACGCCTCCAGAGCCGCGTAGTTGGAAAATGAGAGGTCCGCTTCCGAGCCTGCAGGCGCCCTGCGCGTAAGATGGGCGGTCTTCATACCCGCACTGCGCGCGCCGCGCACGTCATAGGCGTAGCTGTTACCAACGTAAAGTACCCGGTCAGGCGCCACCCCAAGACACGCCGCGAGGTGGCGGAACGGCTCCGGATTAGGTTTCAGGTAGCCGATATCTTCGGAAGAGAAGGAGCAATCCCACAGCCCGGACAGACCCAGATAGCCAAGCTTGCGCTCAACGGGAAAGTCGCTTACCACGCCGAGTTTCAGTCCCAGCGCGCGAAGGCGCCCGAGCACGCCGCGCACGCCCGCAAAAGGAGCCACCCGGCGCAGCCCCCGTTCCCACGAGTGGTAAACGTGTACGGAAATCATACGGTCTGCTCTGTCCGGCGATACTCCCAGCCTGTCACCAAGCATGTGCGCCTGCAAAGAGCGAAAATCTTCTATGGGCCTTATGCGCCGGATCTCTTTGCGCACGCGGCCAAAGTGGTAGAGAAAGCGCAAATGACAGAGCGAAAAAGGAATGG
>Ga0102944_1000143_pt1 | contig 58829 bp, 55 predicted proteins | sample SalPonD_shore_MG_FD_78172 | JGI IMG/M metagenome (GOLD analysis project Ga0102944, IMG submission 78172) | Salt pond soil microbial communities from South San Francisco under conditions of wetland restoration - Salt Pond MetaG... | ecosystem: Environmental > Aquatic > Marine > Intertidal zone >... | reverse complement strand
GTGGTCCCGGAGTTGTGAAAGCAGCGCTTGCCACCACCAAGAAAGTGATAGCAGCCGGTCCGGGGAACCCTCCCTCCGTGGTTGATGAAACGGCGGACATCAGCAAGGCGGGGCACGACCTGGTGATGGGCGCTAGTTTTGACAATAACATCGTCTGTATTGATGAGAAAGAGATTCTGGCCGTTTCAGCCATTGCAGATGAGCTTAAGCGCTCCATGAAACGCGCAGGTGCGTACGAACTTACGCGGGAACAGGGCGACCGGTTGTGCGAAAAGATTATCGCGGACCCGGGCCGCAAGGGGCACGAAGGTCAGAGTAACAAGGAGTACGTTGGCAAGGACGCCCGTGTGCTTGCCTCCCTCATAGGCGTGGAGGTGCCGGAGTCCACGCGTCTCCTCTTTTTTGAGGCGGACAAAGAGCACCCGCTGGTATGGACGGAGCAGCTTACGCCGGTCATTCCGCTGGTGCGCTTTGACAGCGCTGAAGAGGCAATAGAGTTTGCGGTACAGTGCGAACACGGAATGCGACATACCGCTTCAATACACTCCAGGGACGTCCAGCGCATTACCGATATGGCGCGGAAGATGAACTGCTCGCTCTTTGTGGCGAACGGCTCAAACTTTAACGGCATGGCCGCCGGTGGCGCCGGATTCACCAGTTACACCATTGCCAGCCCCACCGGTGAAGGCTTTACCCGCCCCCGGACGTTTGCCCGGGAGCGCCGTCTTTCGGTTGTGGGCGGACTCAGGATTGTGTGAGCTATGAAACTCGCAGAGGTGATAGGAACGGTGGTGGCGAGCCACAAGGTAGACTCGCTTGAGGGAGTTAAGCTCCTCTACGTGCAGCCGCTGGATGAGAAGGGCAAGCCTGCGGGAGATCCGGTTGTGGCGTGTGACATGGTCCAGGCCGGTGTAGGTGACCGCGTGCTCTTTGAAGGCGGGCGGGAGGCGGCTCTTGCCCTTGCCAACTGGTTCAATCCGTCTGACGCCACGGTGATGGCGATTGTTGACAGTGCGGAGAGTGAGTCATGACGCTGGCACGCGTTATCGGCACCGTGGTTTCCACGGTGAAACACCCCGTGCTCACCGGACGGAAGCTGCTCATCGTGAAGCCGCTTGATGCGGACGGAAATCCTGCCGGGAAAAGCATGGTGGCAATGGACACGGTGCAATCCGGAACGGGAGATACGGTCCTTGTAATTGATGAGGGCAATTCCGCGCGTTCTGTGATTGGTGAGGTTATGGCGCCGGTCCGCACGGTAATTGTGGGTATTGTGGACAGCTACGAGAGATATACAACAGAGGACGGAGCAAAGAGTGAATAACGGGCATCTGGGACGGGTTCCGTCTCCCAGGCGGAACGCCCTGTTGAGTCGACTCCTGGAGGAGGACGATGCAATGGAGAACAACGTGAAGGACAACGTGTCAACCGTGGCGCTTGGAAGTGATCATGGCGGCTTTCCGGCCAAACAGACACTCATCGCCTACCTGCAGAGCCTGGGATACCGCGTTACTGACGTGGGAACCTACTCCACCGACAGCGTGGATTATCCTGACTTTGCCGTAAAGGTTGCGGATGAAGTTGCCTCGGGCTCATGTGACCGGGGGATCATGATTGACGGTGCGGGGATTGGTTCTTCTATGGTCTGTAACAAGGTGCGCGGTATCAGGGCCGCGTTGTGCTACGACCTCCGTACCGTAGAGAACAGCCGTGTCCACAACAACGCGAACGTGCTGACCCTGGGCGGGCCGCTGCACTCCGCGGACGAGCTCTGCGAGATGGCGCGGGTCTGGCTTGAAACAAGATTTGAAGGCGGCCGGCACTGGCCACGCATTAACAAGATGATGGCGGTCGAGCGCAGACGGCCCGGACGTCAACGAGGTTAGATATGGACAATAAAGAGCTTGTAGAACAGATAACACGGGCAGTGATGGAGCGGCTCGGCGGAGCTGCCGCTTCTTCCGGGGGGGCAGGGGGCGCCGGTGGCACACCGTCGAATGCGGCTGCGCAACAGTCGGGATCCGGAAACGCCGGGAACGCAGAGGCTTCCCAAAGCAGCGCAGAAAGCGTCATCATTCCAGGTGATCTTGCAAAGTACATAGACCACACGCTATTAAAGCCGGATGCCACCAAAGAACAGGTTGAAAAGTTGTGTGACGAGGCAATTGAGAACCACTTCTACTCGGTTTGCGTAAACACTACGTGGACGGAGTTTTGTGCAAAGCGGTTGCGTGGGACGGACGTGCATCTGGCGGTGGTAGTTGGTTTTCCGCTTGGCGCCATGAGTGCCCGCGCAAAGGGATTTGAGGCGCGCCACGCGGTGGAGCTTGGCGCAGATGAAATTGACATGGTGATTAACGTGGGCGCTCTGAAAAGCCGGCAACTTGACACCGTGGAAGAAGATGTTCGAGCCGTGCGCCGTTCACTCAGGCAGCGGACCGTATTGAAGGTGATTATTGAGACGTCTCTTCTGACAGATGAGGAAAAGGTCCTTGCCTGCCAGATTGCAAAGAAGGCGGGAGCTGATTTTGTAAAGACCTCTACCGGATTCTCCACGGGCGGTGCAACGGCGCAGGACGTTGCGCTCATGCGCCGCACGGTTGGTCGCAAGATGGGGGTAAAAGCTTCCGGAGGCGTTCGCAGTTTTGACGACGCAGTAGCCATGATTGGCGCAGGCGCAACGCGCCTGGGAACAAGCTCAGGTGTGGCAATTGTACGCGGCGCGGGCGGGAGCTCATCGTACTGACCATCTGAACAATGTGTGGCATAAACGCCTGCCTGCCCGTATCATTAGAGTATGAAAGTACACAAGGTGGCGCTGTTCACCAACGAGTATCCGCCAAATGTTTACGGCGGAGCAGGTGTTCATGTGGAGTACCTGAGCAAGGCGCTGGCGGAGCTGGTATCCGTTGAAGTTCGCTGCTTTGGAGACCAGGACTTCACCAAAGGAAACCTCCGGGTCCGCGGTTACGCGCCGTGGGATGAAATGTCCCGCAATACGGACAAGCGGTTTACCGGTGCCATGGGAGCCTTTTCCCGCAGCCTTGCAATGGCCAAGGATACCCTTGATGCCGATGTGGTGCACTGCCACACCTGGTACACGCAGATGGGCGGGGTGCTGGCGAGCCAACTTTGGGACATACCATTTGTTCTCACCACGCACTCCCTTGAACCGTTGCGGCCGTGGAAGGTGGAACAGCTCGGTACCGCGTACCATCTGAGCAGCTGGATGGAACGGACCGCCATCCAGGCTGCGGACGCGGTCATTGCCGTCTCAAAGGAGACCCGCAACGACGTGTTTGAGCATTTCGGATCTGCCGAGGCAAAGACCCACATCATTCATAACGGCATAGATTTGGACGAGTACCAGCCTGTGGAGCACACAGAAGCCCTCGAGCGCAGGGGTGTTGATCCAAAGAAGCCGTATGTGCTGTTTGTGGGGCGCATTACGCGGCAGAAGGGCATTATTCACCTGGTTGACGCTATACCAGACATAGACCCGGAGATCCAGGTGGTGCTTCTTGCCGGCGCGCCGGACACGGAGCACATAGGCCGCGAGATGAAGGAACACGTTGCGGCGGCACGCGAGCAGCGCAAAGGCATTATCTGGGTGGACGAGATGGTGAGCCGCGCTGAGGTGATCCAGTTCTACTCTCACGCTACGGTCTTCTGCTGTCCTTCAGTGTACGAGCCTTTCGGCATTATTAACCTGGAAGCAATGGCGTGTGAGACACCGGTTGTTGCTTCGGCGATTGGCGGCATACCAGAGGTGGTAATTCCGGAGGAAACCGGCGTGCTTGTTGACTTGCAACTTGAACCGGGGACCTTTCTTCCCATGGATCCGGAAGCCTTTTCCCGCGGCCTGGCCGCAGGCATTAACCGCGTGGCGGCAAATCCTTCAGTGGCCCGAAGAATGGGTATTGCCGGCCGAACGCGCGCGGCGGAGCACTTCAGCTGGCACGCCATCGCAAAAAAGACTCTCGATCTCTATGAAGAACTCGTCGAGCGCCGCACGGTTGAAGTGTAGCCTGCCTCCGGCCGGGGCACGTGAATGCGCGCCGGCCGTCTTCCTCTTTCATTCTTTTTTTACTTCGCCGATCGTTGCCGGGAGCTTATGTCAAACCAGACTGCCAGCAGCAGGATGAGCCCGCGGAACATCATCTGCCAGTCCGCTGACAGATTCATGAGGGACATCCCGTTGTTAACACTGGCCATCAGTATTGCGCCTATGATGGCTCCAAAGACGGTCCCCTCCCCGCCAAGTGTACTGGCCCCTCCAATGATGGCAGCCGCTATGGTATCAAGCTCCACCAGATTGCCGGCGCTTGCGGCTGCGGCATTGAGCCGCGCCGTGAAGACAACGCCGGAGAGCGCAGAGAGCAGCCCCATACTGACAAAGATCATCATGGTGCGCTGGCGGATATTGATGCCGGAAAGGCGTGCCGCCTCCCGGTTGCCGCCAATGGCGTAAACGTGCCGGCCAAAGACGGTGTTGTTGGTAAGAAAGGTGTAGAGCAGAACGAGCAGGATGATGAGCAGGATGGAGTAGGGAACGCCGCGGTAGAAGATCATGATGGAAAAGAAGAGCGCAATTCCGGCAGAGGCGCCTGCCAGTTTCAGGATGAAAAGACCACGAGGGAGCACGCGAAAGCCGTAGCGCATGCTTGCCCGGCGGCGTCTGACATCCATGAGCAGGTAACCGATAATAAAAACAATTGCCACAAGCGCGCTTGTCACATGAAAGCCGTTTCTGGTGCCTGCGGTAAAAAAGCGTGGAAGAAAGTCTTGACCAAGTGCGCGGAAGCTGTCACGCAGCGGTGCAATGGTGGCGCCGCCGGTGACGGCAATAAGGGCGCCTCGAAACATGGTCATGCCGGCAAGGGTGACAATGAACGCCGGGATGCCTCGGTAGGCAATCCAGTAACCCTGCCAGAGACCTACCAGCGCGCCAACTACCAGTGCGGCCAGAACCGCCATCGGCGTGTCCCATCCGTAATTGACCTGCAGAATGGCAGCGATAGCGCCAATGAAACCCATCAACGAACCAACTGAAAGGTCTATATGGCCGGCCACTATGACCAGTACCATGCCAACTGCCAGGATGGCGATGTGCGATGCCTGCAGGAAGAGGTTCGTGAGGTTTCTCGGTTCTACAAAGATGCCGCCAGTGAGTATGGTGAACAACAGCCAAATGCCCAGAAGGGCTATGAACATGGCGTACTGTTTGAAATTGTTTCGCAACTGCAGTTGCAGTACTTCGCGGATGCTTTCCGCTCCTTCTCCACTCCCGGACATTATTCTCCTCCTGTAGCCATGTGCATAATTTTTTCCTGGTCAGCATTTTCCCAGGCCAGTTCGCCGTTGAAACGTCCCTCGTGCATGACGAGAATCCGATCACTCATGCCCAGGATTTCCGGCAATTCCGAAGAGATCATGACAATCCCCACGCCCTGATCCACGAGCTCGTTCATGATGTTGTAGATTTCAAACTTGGCTCCCACGTCAATGCCGCGGGTAGGTTCATCCAGGATGAGCACCGTTGGCTGGGTCATGAGCCACTTTGCAAGAATGACTTTTTGTTGGTTGCCGCCGCTCAAGCTCTCTACTTTCTGTTCCAGGCTGGAGAATTTTACCTGCAACTGGTTTACGTACTTTGTAGTCAAGAGAATTTCTTCCAGCTTGTTTATGAGAATCCCTTTGGACAGTCTGAAATGACTGGCCAGAGTAGAGTTCTCCACAATGTTCATGCCCAGAACCAGTCCCTTGCTTTTACGATCCTCGGTCACGTATCCAAGGCCCTTTTGAATGGCCTGTTCCGGACCGTGGATAGATACCGGATACCCGCCAATCTTCATCTCTCCTGAAATGTGTTCACCAAAGACGCCAAAGAGGCTGGTTGCCAGTTCCGTCCGTCCGGCCCCCATTAACCCTGCGAGGCCCAGGATTTCTCCCTTCCGCACTTGAAAGGTCACATTGTCTATAATTTTCTTATCCGGGAGGTCCGGGCTGTAGACGGTCCAGTTTGATACCTCCATCAGTACCTCTGCGGCATGATGCTCCTTGCGGGGAAAACGCTGCGTGAGGGTCCTTCCTACCATCAAGGCGATGATTTGTCCCTCGGTCATCTTTGGTCCGGTCTCAACCACCTGTGTCTTGACCGTTTTCCCGTCCCGCAACACTGTGATGGTGTCTGCAATATCGAGCACTTCCTCCAGCTTGTGGGAGATGTAGACGCAGGTGACTCCCCGCTCTTTCAGTTTCCTGATGATTGAAAGAAGATTTGCAGACTCAGATTCGTTGAGTGCTGCGGTGGGCTCATCAAGCACTAAAATCTGCGTGTTTTTTGCCAGCGCTTTGGCAATTTCAATGAGTTGCTGCGCGCCGATGCCAAGATTCACAATCTTGGTCTGGGGGTTGATGTTGAGGTGAACCTCCGCAAGGAGCTCTTCGGCGCGTGAGTACGATTGTGCCCAATCAATTGCCGCACCTCCGGTGATTTCGTTGCCCAGAAAAATGTTCTCTGCGACATTCATCTGTTTTACCAGTGCCAGCTCCTGGTAGATGACGGCCACACCGGCAGCTTCGCTGTCTTTTATCCCGGAGAAGTTCATTTGCTCCCCGTTTATGTAGATGGTGCCTTCAAAAGTGCCGGCCGGATAGACACCGCTTAGAACTTTGATCAGCGTGGACTTTCCTGCGCCGTTTTCCCCCACGAGGGCGTGAATCTCACCGCGCCGGACGTTCAGATTCACGTCTTCGAGGGCTCGCACACCGGGAAAATCCTTGGTGATTTGGTCCATCTGGAGAATGTAGTCGCTCATGATTACCGTCCTGTTGAAAACGGTCCCGCCGTACGCGGGACCGTTATTCTCTGTGACGAGCGTGATGCTCCTATTTTCCGTACACGGCTTCTTTGGAGAGATAGCCGCTTTCAATGAGTACCTTGTCCAGGTTGTCCTTGGTGACCACAAACGGAGTGAGCAGGATGGACGGTACTTGTGTGACGCCGTTATCCACCTTGCCGTTAATGGGAAGCTCCTCGCCTTTGCCCATTTTGATTGCCGTATCAATAGCCGCCTTGCCAAGCTCTCGGGTGTCCTTAAAGATCGTCATGCTCTGAGTGCCTTCAACCGCAATACGCTTTGCCGCGGCGGCCTCAGCATCCTGGCCGGTTACTACAACCTTGCCTGCAAGGCCCTGCGCTTCAAGTGCGACGATCGCACCACCGGCGGTGCCGTCATTGGGCGCGAGGATGCCCTGCACATCGTTGCCTGCAGAGGTAAGCGCATTCTCTACAATTGCGAGCGCGTTGGTGGGCAGCCAGTTGTCAACTGCCTGGTCTGCAACAACATTGTACTGGCCGGCGTCAACTTTGGGCTGTATAAATTTCATGGCGCCCTGCTTGAAGAGCTTTGCATTGTTGTCGGTGGGCGCACCGGACATGATAATGATGCTGGAACCGTTAGGAACATGATCCACAAAATACTTGCCCTGCAATTCGCCAACCTTCACGTTGTCAAATGAGATGTATACGTCAACATCTTTGCTGTTGGTGATAAGGCGGTCGTATGAGATCACCGGAATTCCTTCATCTTCAGCTTTTGAAACGAGGGAAGCTGATGCAGAGGCGTCATGTGGTGCCAGAATCAAAACGTCTATACCCTGTGCGATGAGCGTTTCAACCTGTGCCGTCTGCATGGCCTGGTCCGCGTCAGATACCTGCACCAGCAACCGGACGCCCTGCTCTTTGGCATACGCTTCCATGGTATTCTTATCGCGTACCCATCGTTCTTCACGTTGTGTGGGAAGGGAAAGACCTATGGTAAAAGCCTTGGACTCCTTGCTGCCGGATGCAAACGCCGTTGTCGCGGTCCCAATTACCAGAAACGCGATCAGCGCTACGTGAATCAATCTCTTCATTGCTGCCTCCTCTTTGGGTTTTAAAGACGGACTTAATAAGTCCGTGTTGATTCAGCGTAGCACCGTAGCTGTGAGCGGTCATGACGAAGGTTTTAGCAATTACAAGACAGCGGCTCCTTTTGGGCGCGGCGTGGAGGAACTAGATAGCAAATGTTTGGGGTTCTTTCTGTGCTATGATATGAGTCGTTTTACGGTTCAATTCCGGACGGAGTGTCTCGATAGACATCCTCTTCGCTATGAAAGCCGTCTGCAATCACCGTTTCGCGAAGATTGTTTTTCTCCACTGCAATGGGTGCGAGCGCGACAAACGGTACTTTTTTGAATCCGTTATCCACGCTTCTGTTACTGTGAACCTGTTCGCCAATGGCGAGCTGAAACGCAAGTTCGGCGGCGCGGGTGGCAAGCTTGTCCACCGGTTTGTATATAGTTCGATGTTGAAGGCCCTGCACCAGCCGCTGACACGCGACCAGGTCCGCGTCCTGGCCGACTACTATTACCTTCCCTGCCAGTCTATGGCGGGAAAGAAGATCTACCACGGTATCCGCAAAAAGATCATTTCCCGCAATGACCGCATCAATGGGAAGCGGTCCGTCCAGGACGGCTTCAAATTGGGGTGATATGTAGCGGGAGTACCAATCTTCGGGCCAGATTTCTCCCACAAGACGGATTGAGCCGTTAGCCCTGAATGGTCTGAGAGCTTCAAGCATTCCCTGGTTGAGAAGGTAGCTGTTGTTGTCTTTGGTTCCGCCATTGATGATGACGATATTCCCGCTGTGGATGCGCGAGAGCACTCCCTGCGCCATGAGCCGTCCCACCTCAACGTTGTCAAAACTCACATATGCTGCAATGTCGGCATCCAGGATGAGCCGATCGTAAGCAACCACCGGTATGCCGTTGTGGGCGGCGCGGTTAATGACGTCGGTCAAGGCGCGGGAGTCGTTGGGTACGACAACCAAGGCGCTCACGCCGCTGTCTATGAGGCTGCCGATGTCACGGATCTGCTGATCCACGTCCGCAAGGGCGTTCCGGTATTCCACCTGCGCTCCAAGGCTCCGTGCCGCCTGTATGAAACGATCCCGGTCCCGCGTCCAGCGTTCGACCACGAGGGAATCGATGGAAAAGCCAATGCGCGTAACCCGCGGTACGGTCCGGGCGCGTGTCTCCTCCCTTTCGTTACAGGAAGAGAGAGGGCCGAGAAGGGTCACTGCCACAAGCGCAAATAGTACCAGCCGTGCCCGTCGTGCTGTCCGTGCAGTGAATGTGGTGCCCGGCTGAAAACTGCTCATACTACGCTCCCGTGCGACCTCTGATATTCACCCGGTGTTACACCGCTGATTTTTTTGAAAACACGGCCAAAATAGTTAGGATCAGTGTAGCCGCTGAGATACGCTACCTCCTTCACCGAGTGTCCCGGCCGCAGCAGAAGCTCACGGGCGCGGGTGATTCGCGTCTCCGTCACGTAGTCCACAAAAGATTGTCCGAGCTCCGCCGCAAAGGTTCTGCTTAAATGCTGCGCAGTGACGCCGTTTTGAAGTGCGGTGCTTTCCAGGGTTATAGGCTCATCCAGATGTTCATCGATATAGGAGAGTGTCTCTCTGACCAAACGTGGCAGGCGTGATTGATGGGAAAACTGTTCACAGTAGTAGAGAAGCCGCCGCCCGGCTCTGTTCAAGAGCTCCTCGAGGGACGCAGCGTCCCGTATCCAGCCATCCTCTTCGCCGCGATCCACCGTGTGGGCACCGGTAGCGCTGTCGAACCGCTCCGCAAGCGGAAGAAAGAAACGAAGGCACGCCTGTCTTTTCTCGCCGGCCGGCGCGTGTTCCAGGTAATGAAACAGGCATTCACGCGCGGCCTCGCTACGGCCACGTTGAACGTGCCGGTACGCTTCCTGCCTTACACCGTTTTGTTCCGCCGCCGGAACCGCTGTGCCCGCCGAAACGATGCTCGCTGTAAGCTCTTCAAAGCGTGAGGGAAGCTCAGCAAGCGGTGCGGCATCCGCGGCGGCAACCAGAAGACGCGTCCCGGTGGCGCCGGCCGGGTTACGCGTTTCCGTGGCTGCCGCGTCCTCCACGATGAGGCCAAGCCCGCCCTTCTCACAGGAGCGGCGCACCATATCCACAAGTTCTCCGCGATTATTCCGGGTACCGGGAACAAGCAGGTGAACACTGTTGTGTTCCGGTGCTCCCGCAACCAGAGGCGCCGCGTAGCGCAAGCTATCCAGGACAATGGATAGCAGCTTTCCCGCTGTTTCCAGCCGGTTAGAGCGGTAGAGACGCAAGACAAGCGGCGCGAGCTTCTGGTCTGCAATGCCAAGCCGTTCCGCCGCGAGTTTCAGTTCCGTGCCGGTGGAACCGCGGAGAAGCATTGCCAGAAAACCGCGCTCCAGAATCGGCAACAACGCGTCCAGTTCCGAACGAAGGGTGAGGACGTTTTCGCTGCGGTTTCGCCGCTGTTCCACCTCCGCACGCGCGAGCGAAAGCGTTTCTGAAAGACGGCGCGGGCTGACCGGCTTCAGGAGATAGGCAAGCACATCAAGGCCAAAAGCGCGCCGGGCAACGTCAAAACGCTCATAGGCAGTGATGAGAATGCATACACTGTTCATTGAGGTTTCTCTCATTTGGCGGATCAGATCTATCCCGTCGATACCGGGCATGTGTATGTCTACCAGTACTACATCTGCCGCGTGCTGGCGGAGGGCGGAAAGGGCATCACGCCCGTTCAGAGCACTACCCACAACACGGTAGCCGGATAGCTGATTGTTAATGACCGCGGTGATGCCGTCAATGACCGGTTGCTCATCGTCTACTACAAAGACGTGAATGGCTTCAGACATGCTTCATTTCCTTCTCCGGTTGCAGGGGAAGCAAAAAGACTACAGAAGTGCCGCCCTGGGAAGGGCATTTGATGAAGACAACATCGTCCCTGTTAAAAAAGAGTCGAAGTCTGTGGACTACATTGGCAAGACCAATGCCGTGACCCGAAGTGCGGCCCTTGAACGCGCTATCCATGCCCTCGGCAGAGAAGTCGTGCGTCAACAGTTCGTCAAGTCGTCCCGGCGGTATGCCGCTGCCGTTGTCCTTTACTTCAATGCGGGTCTGGTTGTTAACGTGTTGTGCCGTCACCGAGACAAAGCCGCCCTTCTCGAGGTTACTCAATCCGTGATGGACGGCGTTTTCTACCACCGGCTGAATGACCAGTGGCGGAATGCGCACGTCCGCGCAATCCGGCGAGGCGTTAACCTCAAATGTAATCCGGCTCCCAAACCTGGTTTCCATGACGTAGATGTAGGCGGAAAGGGCGTCCAGCTCTTCTTTCAGCGTTACTGCTTTGTCCACGCTGGACAGCGTATATCGAAACACCTCCGCCAGCCGGTCAAGGTAGTCCGTAGTTCTGCGTGCATTTTCAACAACGGCCAGTTGCAACCCTATGTTCAGCGTGTTGTAGAGAAAGTGCGGATTGATTTGAGCCTGGAGGGCCATCAGCTCTGCTGCATTCAAAAGACCCTTCATGCGCAGGTTCTGGATGTGCTGTTCCATAAGTTCGCGCTCTATTGCAGACTTCTCCTTCAACTCATCTATAAATGTGGCAATGCTGTGTTTCATGCTGTTGTGCGCCTCGGCAAGTCGGCGTACTTCCGAGCTCGCCCCATCCGGTTCAAAGTCCGGGATGGAAAACTCGCCGTGTGCAATGGTGGCGGCCTGATCCGCCAGAACCGCAATAGGGCGCGTCAACCGGTATGAAAGAAGAGCAATGAGCAGGACGCCGCCAAGAGCCACCGTGGCCACCAGGATCATTTCATAGAGCTGTATGCGCGCAAACCACTGTGAGAAATTCAGGTATTCATTGAGACTGCCCATGAAGTCTACCCAATTCATGTTGAGGACAAGCAGATGGATATAGTCGAGGAGGCGCAATGAGAGCCGGTAGTGGTCGCTGTAGTCAGGCACCAGGCGGCCGCGTTTGGCGTTCAATGCTGCGTCAGCTTCTTCCTGGTAGCGTATGAGCAGTTGCCTGAGAAGGCGCAGCGAAAGTTCGTGCTGGTTTGTGGTGATGGTGTCCGGCAACTGGGCAATGTTGCGCTGCAGCGCAAAACTGTCCCGGTAATAAAGGGGAAGCATATCCGAGTTTCTTGAGTTCAGATACTCTCTCAGGCTTCCGTCGACGTTGGTGATGGCGTCACTTAGCGAGTCCAGAAAAAGGTTGCTGTCAAACATGGAGCGCGCCGAGCGAAGAAGACCCTGACTGAAGGTGAAGGAGGCCAGGCTTGCAGCGGTAAGCGGAATGAGCGCCGCAAAGAAGTAGAGCACCATCCGCGTTCTGATGGAAAGCGGCGCCGATCGGGGCCTACCCATTGGTTCTCTCCGTTGCCGGAGCGTGTCTGACAGAAACCGATGTAGGCCGGAGGTACGGGACAACTTTCACGGCGGTTTGACTGCCGCGAGTGCCGTTGTGGAGCAACTCATTCATGGTATCGAGACTGGTTTCCGCGATCTCCCGCGTATCAAACACCACGCTTGCTTCCACAACCCGCTCCTTCAAGAGCTCCTCCAACCGCGCGTTCATGCCTGTCCCCACAATACGGATCTTACCGACCGCGTTGCGGTCAATGACAGCCTGCGCCATCCCGAGCGTTGCCGGCAACGTATCACAGTATACCGTATCCAGATCAGGGTGGAGCCGTAACAACTTCTCGGCCGCGAGCGTGGCACTAATGTAGAGAGATTCAACGGGCTGAATACCGGCAATGTCCATTCCGAGGGAGGAAATGAGGGTGGAGCGCAGACCTTGAACCACGGCGGACCGGTTTGCGTCCGCGAGCGATTTGCCGCTGTAAAGCATGCCGACCGAACGCGGAGAGCCGGCGAGGACAGCCATAGTCTGTCCTACCATGGAACCAATTTCAAAATCATCCGGTCCCACAAAGACGTGGGACGCCGTGCGTCCCGCGTTCCTTCCAACGGTCACAACGGGAAGGCCGCCACCGGCAACGTTTTCAATTTCGGTGCCAAACTCGGGATCAGGCGGCATAACAATGAGCCCATCCAGACCCGCCAGCATTGCCATTTGGACGGTACGACTCACCGACTGCCTGCTGTCCATGAAGGGGAAACGTTCTGAAATCTGAACTGCTATGTCCCATTCCTGTTGTGACTTCCGTTCTGCCAACGCCGCCCGGAAATCCCGCAGAAGCTGATCTTCAAAGGGGTCTCCACTTTCCGGAATGGTCAGGAGAACGTGGTAGCGCAGACTGGAGCTTTCCGGAGGACGCGGCGCGGCAAGAACACCTCCCGCCATTCCAAAAAGCCGGACCAGCTGAAAGAGCGCAAACAGGAAAAAAACGAGAACAGTGACTCCGGCGGCGATGAACAGCATCTTCCGCCGGATGGCTGCCGGTAGCATGGCGGTATTGTAACACCACAACTGCGCGCTCACAACACGACTTGCCGCATAACTTTTCTATCTTTCCTCAGGCCGTTGCCTCAAAACTCAAATCTAGTCGAAGGTGGGCTGTGGAGGCTCGCAGATGCAGGACACGCATACTCGCCGATGCTGTTGCGAAACTATCACCGGGCGAGGACAATGGCGGGTGCCATTTCCACGGGTGCCGGGCACAAAAACGACAACTGTTACGTCGAGCAGAAGAACTTCGCGGAGCGCAAGCGCCATGATGCTCCCCAGACCCCGCAGACAGGCTCCTTGCTCGCACCAACACCCCATCTGCGTGGCCGTGAAGGACCTCGGATTAGACAAAACTGAACACGAAGCCTCCCCATGAACCGTCCCAATCGGCCGCTCTTAAAGCTAGATTCTAGTTATGAGGCAACGGGCACTGCAGGAAGATCACATTAGGACTTCTCCCTCTTCGATTTTTCTTGCGTTCTCTGTCATTCTATCATATCATGTTGAATATATGATGTAGTATGCAGGATCGTTAATTATAGCACTATTTGAATGAAGGAGATAATGTGACGGAGAAGGTTGCGCAGCACTTGATATCGCTCATTCGGGAGCAAGGCACCCAGCACGTGTTTGGTGTTCCCAGCGGAGCGTGGCTTCCCTATATGGACGCCATGAAAAATGGTGGCGTTGAGTTTGTTCTGGTTGCAAATGAGGCAAGCGCGGGATTCATGGCCACATCTTACGCGTGGTTGAAACAGGTCCCCGGCGTTTGCTACGCGACGCTTGGCCCGGGAGCAACCAATTTGACAACCGGTGTTGGAAGCGCCCTTCTTGACCGTTCACCGGTCATCGCGCTGACCAGCGAACCGCCGGTTTCCATGGACGGCCGTACTACTCAAATGGCTATTGACCAGCAGACGCTGATGCGTCCTCTCACCAAGTGGACCACCAGGCTCAATGCGTCCACTGTGGATGCCACGTTTCGCAAGGCGGTGCAAATAGCCACTGCCGAGCTTCCGGGCCCGGTGCACATTTCGCTGCCCGGTGATATAGCTGACAAGGAAGTTCCGGCAACGAGGTCTTCACGGATTCCGCCTCTGCCGTTCGGCCCTCCAGATACACAGTCCATGGTGGATATGGAATCCCTTTTCAAGAGGTCGAAACGGCCTGTCCTGGCGGTGGGCCTCACCGCAGTTCGGCTTGAACTTGGAGAACTTATTGCGCGGGTGGCCGAGCGTCATAACATACCCGTCATCCTTACGCCAATGGCAAAGGGGCTCCTTTCAGAGGATCATCCGTCTTACGCCGGCGTGCTATTTCACGCACTGAGTGACCGCGTGGCGGAGACACACCGTCAGGCCGACCTGGTGGTTGGTGTTGGCTATGACCCGGTCGAGTTCAACTATGAAGAGTGGATGCCGACGGTCGATCTGATCCATCTGGATTCAGTTCCCGCGGACATAGACGCGCTCTCTTATCCTTCAGTGACCAACGTGATAGGGCACCCCGGTCCGGCCCTCGAGCGTCTTGCGGATATGGACGCCATCTCTTCCGGATGGGACATGCAAGAGCTCGCTGCACGGCGAAACAAAATATTCGCGGATCTGAGTCCGTCTTCAAGCGGCTTCGGGCCGCTTGCTGCGCTCTCCATATTGAGGGAGGTACTCCCGGATTCCGGTATTATGGCATGTGATGTTGGATCCCACACCCACCTCATAGGACAGGCGTGGAAGACGCCGCATCCGTACGGTCTGCTCATGTCAAACGGCTGGTCCGCCATGGGATTTGGCGTACCGGCAGCCATTGGCGCAAAGCTGGCACAACCGAATCGGGAAGTGGCATGCGTCACCGGTGACGGCGGATTCATGATGATGGCCGGAGAAATGGCTACGGCAAAGCGGCTCAACCTGAACATGGTGTTTGTGGTGCTTGTAGACAATAACCTGGAGCTGATTCGAATCAAGCAGGGACGAAAGGGTCTATCAACCTACGGGACGCTCTTGTTTGAAGACAGCATTCCGGGTCATCAGTCCCTCTTTGGCGTGCCGGTTCTCCCGGCAAAGGATGCAGATTCCTATCGTCAAGCGCTGGAACAAGCGTTTAAGACCGATGGGCCGGTGCTGGTAGAGGCAGTCATTGATTCAACTGAATATGACGGTTTGATACTGAAGAAACATAAGTGAGAGGAACTTTTATATGAGCAATGAAATACGGCCTGAACAGCTGGGAGCAGCACGGCTGGACACCATACCGTTTTCCGGTATTAGAAAAGTCTTTGAAGCGGTCAGACAGCTAGAATCCCAGGGCAAGGATATTATCCACTGGCAGATTGGGCGTACTGACTTTGACACGCCGGAGAATATCAAGAAGGCCGCGGTAGAATCCATGATGCGCGGGGATGTGCACTACGCACCCAACCGCGGTGTGCCTGCGCTGCGCAAGGCTATTGCAGACCGGACTACCAAAGAAACCGGTGTTCCCGTTGATCCTGACACGCAGGTCATTGTAATGGCGGGCGCAAATGAGGGAATTCTGGTCTCAATGCAGGCGTTCCTTGATCCGGGCGATGAGGTGATCATACCCAATCCAAACTGGCACCACTACAAATCGTGCGCCTCACTGGCAGGCGGGGTTCCCGTAGAAGTGGAAACCAGGGAGGAAGAAAACTTCTCCCTTCGTGCGGAAAAAGTGGCGCCTCTCATAACGAAAAAGACAAAGATGCTTTGTGTTACTTCCCCCGGGAACCCCACAGGGTGTGTGGAGGACCAGGAAAATCTCAAAGCACTTGCTGATCTGGCAAAGAAGCACAACCTCATTGTCCTAACTGATGAGATTTACGGCCGGATATATTACGGGGAGGAAGAAACCGCTCCAAGTATCCTCTCAATTCCGGGAATGGCGGAGCGGACTATCATTATCAATGGGTTTTCCAAAACGTACAGCATGGACGGATGGCGGCTTGGATGGACGGTGGCGAGTCCTGAACTGACCCTTCATCTTCTGAAGATACGCCAGTACACAACCGTGTGCGTGAACACGTTCATCCAGCACGGCGCTGCGGAAGGACTTGGCGGAGATCAGAACGTCATTGAACAGCGGATAGAAGAGTTCGCGAAGCGCAGACGGATCATCGCGGATGGACTTTCTGCCATTAACGGGGTTACCCTCGCAAAGCCGATGGGGGCGTTCTACGCGTTCCCCGGTATCCAGGCGTTTGGCAAAACGTCCAAAGAGGTGGCGGACTACCTACTCAACGAGCACGGCATTGCCACTGTGGCTGGAAGCGTCTTTGGATCCGGAGGAGAAGGCCATCTGAGAATTGCCTATTCGTGTTCCACCGAGGAGTGCGAACGAGGTGTGGTGAGACTGAAGACTGCGCTGGAGTCTATGTAGGTCTTGCACGTTAACAAAGAGACCTGGCGCGTAAAGCGCAAAATACAGGAGGAGGTTACTATGAAGAAGGTATCCAATGGATTTCGACTGGCAGTGTTCGTACTGCTGGTAACGGCCCTTTTTGCAGCGCCGCTGTTTGCCGAGGGGCAGAAAGAGTCTGCGTCTTCAGGCGGAGGGCAGCAGATGAAGGAGATCACGATGGCGCTTGGCGACATCGAATCGATCGAGGTTCTGCATCTGCTCATTGCGCTTGAAAGGGTGAAAGAACAGGGTGTAGACGTGAACCTTGTCTCCTACAAATCCGAAGACGTTGCCAGCCAGGCAGTTGTGAACGGACAGGCTGACATAGGCATTGGAACGCCATACGCACTGATTCAGAATGTCGGCGCGCCTATACGGATTTTCATGCAGCTTGCAAAGATTAACTTCTATGCGGTTGTGAATGCGGATGACTACAGCTCGTGGGAAGACCTGGACGGTGCAGAATTTGTGGTTCACTCTCGAACTTCAGCCACACTGGCACTCGCCATGTTGATGGCGCAGAAGCACAACATTGAATACGGCAAGATCAGCTACGTACCCGGTTCAGAAGTCAGGGCAGTTTCTCTGCTTCGCGGGAATATCAAGGCGACCATCCTTGACTCCTATAATAAGGACTACGTGCTAAAACAGGCTCCCGGCAAGTTCAAGGTATTGCCCCTTGGTGACTTTGTTGCCAGTGACGAGGCGCTTTTTGCAAATACCAACTACCTGGAAGCGAACTCTGAAGTAGTGCAAATCCTCATTGAAGAGTTGCTGCGTACGGTCAGAGAAATTGACCAGAATCCGCAAGTTGTTGTGGAGCTTCGAAAGAAGTACAACCTGCTGCCGGATCTTCCGAGCGATCTTGAGCCGGAAATTCTTCCGTACTATCAAACCGCCGCAAAGGACAAAATGTTTCCTGAAGATGGCGGTGGTGCCAAGGCTGCAAGACAGGACTTTGAGCTCTACGGGGCGGCGGGCGAGATCAAAGGGAATCCGCAGGACCTGAAGGTAGAGAACTTCTGGGATCTGACGCCTCTGGACAATGCCTTGAAAGACATGCAGTCCAACTAGGGCGCATTCGGTTTGGCTCATGCCATCGGGGTTTCCTGCGGGAAGCCCCGGGGCGTGATTGTACGCTTATCAATTTGAGCACTTTCTTGAAAGAATAAGAGGGACAGACTCGCGTTATGGAGACACAACACAAACATCGTTCGTATGAGCAGCTCTTGCTCCGGCTGCTGTCATTTGTACTCGTGTTCGGCGTGTGGGAGCTGGCCGGACGAAAGCCGATTAGTGTGGCTTTCCCTACGTTCACAGCGACACTGGCGGCTTTTGTCAGGCTCATTCTTGACGGAACGATGCTAAAGGCGTTTGGAACAACCCTGGTTCCGCTGGTGATCGGCATATCGCTGGTCGGTATCATAGGGGTGTTATTCGGTATTCTTATGGGACTCTACCGAACTTTTGAGTGGTTCACGCTGCCGGTATTTGTCATCATCCAAAGCGCGCCAATGGCAGCGCTTATTCCGCTCATCACTTTTCTGTACGGAATAGGGCTTGGCGCCAAGGTGCTGGCGGTAGTACTCATGGCGGCTCCGGTCATCGTCCTGAATTCCTACAAGGGAATCAGAAACGCAAACCCCACGCTGATCCAGATGGGAACGTCGTTTCTTGCCGATGAACGGCAGAGAATTTTCAAAATCATCATTCCTGATGCAAGCGGAATGATCTTTGCGGGACTCCGTCTGGGCGTTTCTTCCGGGTTCATAGGAGTGATTCTTGCAGAGCTTCTGATTACGCCAACAGGGATCGGAGACCTTATCACGTATTACCGGGCACTCGCGCTTTACCCGGAAATGTTCGCCTCAATTGTAGCGATCGTTGCTTTTGCGGCAATTGTGGTGGGTTCGCTTCAACGTCTTGAGGGCGTGCTGTTCCCGAGAGAACGCAAGACCGCCGGTTAGCCGGCTATACAACAATAGAGATGAAGAAAGACCGAGGAGGAAATCCAGGGATGACGGCAAATGTGGTGGAAACAAGCCCGGTGGTGGAAGTAAAGGGTATCTCCAAGACCTATCCAGGTGGAGTTGAAGCAATAAAGAACATCGATCTCCAGATACCAAAAGGAAAACTGACGACACTTCTGGGACCGAGCGGTTGCGGTAAGACAACGCTCTTGAAGATCATTGCGGGCCTGCTGCCGCAATCAGGTGGTGAGGTCCTGATAGGCAACACGCCCGTTCACGGCCCGGGGCCGGAGCGAGCATTTGTGTTTCAGGACTTCGCGTTGCTGCCGTGGGCAAGCGTGCTGCGAAACGTCTCTTTCGGGCTGGAACTGAGAAAGGTTCCAAAGGAAGAGCGGCACGAAGTTGCGAGAAAATACATTAAGGAAGTGGGGCTGGAAGGATTTGAAGATGCCTATCCCCATGAGCTTTCGGGTGGTATGCGCCAAAGAGTCGGACTCGCGCGCGCATTGACTGTGGATTCAGACATTCTTCTTATGGATGAGCCGTTTGCTTCGGTAGACGAACAAACACGCAGGAAGCTTCAAGACGACCTTCTCCAGCTTCTTGAGGTGGAAAAGAAGACGGTTATTTTTGTGACGCACAGCATAGAGGAGGCGGTCTACGTCTCCGACCACGTGGCGCTTCTCGGTCCCCGGCCGAGCACCATCATGAGGGTTATTGATACGCGTCTGGAGAATGTCCAGGGGGAAGACATTCGTCGCAGCAAGAGATATCTGGACCTGGTAGAGGACCTGTGGCAGATTCTCAAGCAGTACCTGGTGTAGGAGGGTACCATGAAGATTTTCGGCAAGAAAATTCCGATGGTGTTTGCCCTGCTCTTCTGGGTGGTAATATGGGAGATAATCGGGCGAGTCCAATTGCTTTTTCTCATCCCTCCGTTCACGGAAGTGTTGAAGTCAGTTTGGGAACTCCTGTTCACGGGCAAATTCCAGGCTGCGGTGCTCATCAGCCTGCAGTCGTTTCTTATGGGGATGGGCCTGGCGGTTGTGGTTGGCATTGTGCTTGGTTCTCTCATGGGGCGGATCAAGGCGTTGGACGACCTGTTAGGTATGTGGGTAAATGTATTTGTCAGCGCCCCGTTGACGGCAATAATTCCTGCACTGATGGTGATCCTTGGGTTTGGTCAAACCACTGTAGTGGTGTCCGTTACGCTCTTTGCCGTCTGGATCATTACTCTGGACACCAGGGCAGGCGTAAAGAACATCAGCCGCTCTCTTGTGGAGATGAGCCGTTCATTCGGTGCAAGCAAGTGGGACATGTACCGGAAGGTCATCTTCTGGTCCGCACTCCCTGAGGTGCTCGCAGGTCTCCGGCTGGGATTCATCCGCGGCGTGCGTGGCGTGGTTGTTGGACAGCTTCTCATTGCCATTGTGGGGCTTGGCGAGCTGTTTGAGCTCTACTCCAGAAACTTCCTGATGGATCACTTCTGGGCCCTTATTATCCTGATCTTTATATTTGCGTATGCAATAAGCGAGCTGATAAATCGGCTTGAACAGCGCCTGGAATACTACGCGGGACAGCGTTAATAGAGCGCGCGCTGCACAAAAATGCCGCCGGGAGTCTTCCGGCGGCATTTTTTTGTTCTTGCGAAATTGGCATTACAGAAACGGCGTGTTGCGCTTCGTTGCCGCAGTGCTTCACCGGTGCGTCGCTCACGGGTGCGCAAGTGGCGCAACGCCAATACTTGGACAGTGATCCCATGCGCCGAGGCAGCAGTTCTATTGTGTTTTCTTTGATCCGGTAGCTGTTTTGTCCAGCCCGGGGCCGTTCAGGGCGGGAATGCTCCTGAGTATTCCCGCGGTAAGCAGCTGAAACGGATGGTAGAAGAGCAGCGGTAAAATAGCGGTGGCCAGCAGCTCCGGCTGCGAGGCAAAGTAGATTGCCAGAAGCGGGGCTCCCAGCGCCAGCGTTTTCTGCGGGGCGGCATACATAACGGCCGCGCGGTTCAGTCTGGAGAACGCGAAAAGACGGGAACCTAAGAGCGCAAACGTAACCAACAGCAGGTGGGACAGTGCGAGGTAGCCGAAAACCGGCAGCATGGCCACCAGGTGCTCTGAGAATTGTGGATTCCCCGCGGCTTTTGAGAAGGTGAACAAAAGAATGATGAGAATGGAGGCGTTGCTGTAGATGCCAAACGCTTTTCTTCGTTTTGTAATCCAGTCGCGCAGAAATTGCCGCGCAATTTGGCCCACCACAATGGGAAGTAGCATGCGAAGACCCAGGCTTGTGAGCACGCTGACAAGCTGCCCTGGTGGAAGGGAAACTTCCGTCCCGGTCAGCATGATTGAAAGCAGAATTGGTGCAACAATCACTCCTGCAACGTTGGAGAACGCGGCGTTGAACATGGAGACAACCGTATTCCCGCCGGATACCTGGGTGAAGACCACGCAGCTTGTGATGGTGGTTGGCAGCACGGCCAGAGCGAAAAGTCCCGGTTTTGCCACAGCCGGTATGATGTTTCCGAGCAGGGAGACTGTAACCAGGAAGTAGACAGGGACAAACGCAAATATGAAAATCTCAACAAAAAGGTGAACACGGAACTCTTTGAGACCTGCAAGAATGGCCTCTGAGGGTAAGGTGAGTCCGGTCACCAGAAACACGAGCACAATAACAACGTCCCGGGTCATATTCCGGGGATTTAAGGCCATCCCAAAGCCGGGAAAGAAATAGCCGATGAGAAGGACTGTTCCAATGCCTATTAGAAACCAGTTTTTCTTGAGCATACGTTACTCTCTTGTGATTAGTGTTGCGGGTGGCCGGGGCCCGGTGAAATCCGTGCGCTGCCTACGAGTGGGTGCGACGCAGAGCTTCCCGGGTCCGCTGTTCCCCGTTTCTAAGATGAAGCGCCAACGCTTCTGCCGCTCTCTTGCCATCCTTCTGTTTCATGGCGTTCAGAATTTCAGTGTGTTCTCCAATCACTACCCGAACAACGTTTTCCGGTGACTGGGGTACCTTTTCTGCAAAATAGCGAAGTCGCATGGAACGCCGGAGGGTGTTCTGGATGGTGCTCACCAGAAGCGGATTGGACAGGTGTGAGTAGAAGAGCTGGTGAAGACGAATGTCAGCGTCCATATAGAGTTTCAAATCTGTGGGCGTCTTCAGAAGCTGGGAAAACGCCGCGTCAAGTTCATCTATCTGTTCCGTAAGATCCAGCTGTGCGGAAAGGCTCGCCGCGTACGGCTCAAGCAGCAATCGCATTTCCCAGATGTGCCGGACGTCTTCCTCCTGAATCTCGGTCACCCGAGCTCCCTTGTTGCGAACGAAGGTGACAAGCCCCTCTCCCTCGAGGCGGATGAGCGCTTCCCGCACGGGCGTGGTACTGACACCAAACTCTACGGCCAGTCGGTCTATCTGAAGCTCGTCCCCCGGCGCGTATTGATTTGAGACTACGGATTCCTGAATGGACTCATAGACCAAGTCCCGGGCAGATTTCAACAGGAGTTTCTTGTGAGCTGGAATAGCCACACCTCCATACGATACAGCTGATATCATATATGATATCGGATTGTTTCTATTATTAGCGCGGAATTGAGAAAAGTCAAGACTTTCGGTTTCTTATGTCCTGCCGACGGTAGCTATGCAGCTAGAGCACAGTACATCCGTATTGTAGAGTGGTTTTCTCAGATTTTATTGTTGCGGGATAGAACAACATCGTGTAGGATATATAATACATCTTGTTGGAAAGAGGGGGATATTGGCCTGCGGCAAGCAACGACATTTCGCAGACCGGATCTTCCCAAAAGAAAGGGAGGTAATGAACCATGAGGAAAGAAGGCTACGTTCGTGCTTCAACCGGAAGAATTCTGGCGCTGGCTATTGTGTTCCTGTTGCTGGCGGGGTTGTCTCAGGTGACCGCAGCGGGTACCCAGGAGAGTGGTTATCCCAATAAGAATATCAAAATCATTATTCCGACGGGAAAGGGCGGAGCCATGGACCGGGCCGTACAGGCAGTGACTGCCGTATGGCGCGAATATCTTGGTGTGGAGTTTGAGTCTAGTTTTCATCCTGGCGCGTCAGGTGAAGTGGGATATACGTTATTTACCAAGCAGCCGGCTGACGGCTACACAATTTTGGCCGGGAATATCGGCCCGGAAATGATCATGTACGCTCTTCAGGAACCGGACTATAAATTTCCTGAAGACTATATTTACTTTGCCACCATTGATGCTGACCCTGCCGTGATCTGGGTCCAGAATGACAGTCCGTTCCAGACGATACAGGATCTGGTGAATGCAGCAAAGACGGGGCCGGTAAAGATCTCCACAAGTCGTTATCCTCACCCTGCCACGCTTGGAGCACTGTTGCTCGCGGAGGCTACGGGCGCCCAATTCAACATCATTCCGTACGGTGGAGGAAGCCCGGCACGGACGGCGGGGCTCACCGGGGAAGTAGATGCGGTTACTACCCACCTTGGTTCCTCACTTGATCTGGCGCCTCAGATCCGGTTTCTGGTAATGTTTCAAAAGGAGAACAAGTGGCCGCAGCTCTCTGACAATGCACCCACAGCCACAGAAGCGTTTGGTGCGACCATGCCGGCGCTTGGTGCCAACAGGGGGTTTGCGATTGCGCGGGGAGTAAAAGAAAATTACCCGGATCGCTATAATAAGCTGGTCACCACGTTCAAACAAGCCGTGGACGATCCCCGGTTTAAAGAAGAGCTCAAAAAGGTAGGGCTTGATCCCCAATTCCTGGACTATCAAGGAGAGGAATCCGCAATGCAGTCCGCAAAGGATGTTCTGGAGCTCGCCACAAATTATAAGGACTTGCTGAAAGGCGGAAAATAACCGCAAACCGTAACGGAAAACATCTGGAGTGCCGGTGAAAATCCGGCACTCAACGTGTGTAGAAGCAAGGAGTCAAAGGTGAGCGACAGGAGACAGGATTGGACTGTGGCGGATTTGATCATCCCCGTACTGGCAAGCGCGTTAGCAATTTACTATTTGACTACGATTCAGGACATTCCTTTCATGGCACAGATGTATGGTGGCGGGCTGAGCATCTTGCTGCTAATTCTTTCGGGAATCGCTATTCTCATCATGGCCATACGCCTTCTTGTGACAAAGACTGCTTCGATCCGTCTTGACAAAGGCGTAGTTCGTGCCTGGGCCCGGCGGTACTGGAGGGCGGGAGCACTTGTGCTGTTAATTGTCTTCTTCATTGTTACGGTTCGATTTCTGGGCTACACAGTTGTCAGCCTCCTGTTCCTCAGTGGAGCGATGTACATGCTGGGTAGCAGGGGCAGTATAATGCGGCTTATTGCCCCGGCCCTGATTGTGACGCTAATCGGATACGCACTGTTTGTTCTGTTTCTGAAAGTGCCGCTTCCGTTGGACCCGTTAAGCCTGTTCATAAAGGCGCTGGTGTAGGCATGGATATGATTCTCAGCGCTTTTCATCAAACACTCCAGTTCTGGTGGCTTGTGCCTATTGGCGTAACGGTTGGAATATTCATCGGGGCCATCCCCGGATTCAGCTCGACGAACGTCCTGATCATTCTCCTTCCTCTGACGCTTGGAATGCAGTCGGGCCCCGCACTTGCGCTGATGGCGAGTCTGTACGCCGGATCCCACATGGGCGGGTCTATCCCGGCAATCCTATTCAATGTGCCGGGAACAGGCGCGGCCGCCGCAACTTGTTTTGACGGGTATCCCATGACTCAGCAGGGCAAAGGACAACAGGCGTTGGCCATAGCTTTTGTGTCATCTTCCATAGGCGGTCTTGTCACCACTGCCATCACTTTGTTTGCTCTGGGTTATCTTTCAAAACTTGTTTACTACTTCGGAAGTATTGAGAGCTTTGTAGTCATACTGTTCGGTCTCGCTCTGATCGGGCAGATTGCCGGAAAGAACCCGCTGAAAGGGTTCCTCGCCGGAATCTTTGGGCTATTGATCGGTGGAATTGGGTACGATTCTGTCTACAGTGTTCCGCGGGCCACCTTCGGTGTCCTTGAATTGTTCGATGGCGTGCCTCGTGTGCCCGCGATTATAGGACTGTTTGCGATCTCAGAGGCCCTCACCATGATTGAGAAGGAGCGCATCATCGACACCTCAATGGTCAAGAAGCTGCTTGGACAGGGGTGGAAAGGAACTTTTGAAGGTATAGCGATAGCGCTCAAGAATCTTGTAGCAGTCATCCGGTCCGGTCTGATCGGTTTTTTTGTTGGGATCATTCCCGGGGCAGGAGCTACCATTGGAAGCTTTGTAAGTTATCAGCAAGCTGTCTCTTTCTCCCGGCATAAGGAGCGGTTCGGTCACGGAAACCCGGAAGGTGTGGTAGCATCTGAGGCTGCAAACAACGGGCTTACCAGCGGTTCTCTCATTCCGTTGCTGGCCCTGGGCATCCCTGGCGGAGGAACGGCCGCCGTCATGCTAATTGTGCTTCAGGCCCACGGGGTACCTATCGGACCACGGCTATTCGAGGTTGCTCCCGAGCTGGCGTACGGAGTTGTAGTAGCCATGCTCCTTGCTTATATAGCCTTGATGCTGATTGGCTCACCATCAGTGAGGCTATTTTCGAGGATGTCCTATTTCCCGACTCGCGTACTTGCTCCCACCATCATCTCTTTTACCCTCGTAGGTGCTTACGTGGCAAGGGGATACTTCTTTGATATGTGGCTTGCGCTGTTCTTTGGAATTTTGGGACTCATTATGCGTCGGACCGGGTATCCGCCGCATGCGGTGCTACTTGGCGTCATTCTGGGGCCTCTGTCCGAGCGTTATTTCACGCGAGCCATATTGCTTGGGGACGGAGATCTTTCTATCTTGTTTTCTCGCCCGCTGGGCAATGTTCTGTGGGTTCTGCTCATAGGTTCTTTGGTGGTGCCGTCCGCCCTGCGGTGGTTGCGATCGCAAGGTTCTTCTAAAAATTCGGAAAGTGGGAGGTAATTATGCTGCCGGCTGATCACAGAGAGCATCGTAAGAATACCCGTGTCATCAGCAGAACAAAAATTGCGGAAGAAGGTGCCGGCCAAGTCATCGTGGATAGGGGCACTGCGTACGTTGCTCATATGGAGCACGAAGGTGTAACGATTGTCGACGTGTCCAACCCCGTGAAACCGCGGGTCCTGTCGAAGATTGCACCACCGCTTCAGTCTCATTCGCACAAGGTACAAGTCTCGGGCGATATTATGATCGTCAACAACGAGCGTTACAAGGATTGGGAGCCGTGGGAAGGCGGTATGCGCGTATTCGATATATCCAACCGTGAGAGTCCGCGCGAGCTGGCATTTTTTAAGACCTGGGGCAAGGGCGTGCATCGTATGTGGTTTGTTGACGGAAAATATGCCCACATTACACCCACGGTTGAGGGGTACACCAACCAAATTTACATGGTTCTTGATATGTCCAATCCGGAGAAACCAACGGAGATTTCTCGATTCTGGCTGGAAGGAATGTGGGAGGCTGGAGGAGAAACGCGGTCGTGGAGAGAGGGATTGCGCGTCCGTGCCCACGGACCAGCATACACTGTTGGGAATCGGGTCTATCTGGGCTGGACCGATGGCGGGTTCACCATTTTGGACATGAGCGACATCCGTGATCCAAAACTCATCTCATGGCTAAACTGGTGTCGCCCGTACGGTGGTCTTACTCACACCGTGTTACCGTTGCCCGAACGTGATCTTCTGGTGGTGACCGACGAAGCACACGAGCCAAACTGCAATGAACCCGAAAAATACGTCTGGCTGGTAGATATTCGGGAGGAGACAAATCCGGTTCCCATATCCACCGTTCAGGTTGAAGACGAGGGGTTTTGTGCCAAGGGTGGACGCTTTGGCCCCCACAATGTGCACGAGAACCGTCCCGGAACACTATTCGACGACCAGTTGATTTACGTGACCTATTTCAGCGGCGGATTACGCATCATTGATATCCAGGACCGCTATCGGCCGCAAGAGGTCGGGTATTTTGTGCCTGAGCGGCCCGATGGGCGTGAGGCTATTCAAACAAACGATGTATGTCTTGATCACAACGGACTGATTTACATTGTGGACCGGTTGGACGGCACACTGTATGTGCTGGAATACACCGGCCCCAGGTAGCGTACAGGAGAATAGCGGAGCAAGCAGGCGGGATCACGGCTCAGAGTTGCCCAATTCCTGCCGCGGCGGCAATAGTGCGGGCAAGTTCATCGTGGCGGCGGAGCGCCGCCTGTCCCGCTTTGCTCAAGCGGTAGAAACCACGCCGTTCCCGCTGGAACCAGCCGTACACGTTTTGTGAAAGGATGCGTTGCGTTTTGGCACCGCTACCCAGGCTTCGCAGCTCCGCGGGAGAGGCGGTCCTTCGCTCCGAGAGAAGCCACGCAATGAAGATGGCCTGTTGTTTGTAGGCGGTAATTTGCTCGCCGCGCCGGGCACGGCCTCCGGTATCGAACTCGGCAAAACGACCGTCAATCTCGGCTATGATCGCACGCCGGCGCCTGGGGCGTCTTCTTTCTGTGAAGTCCGCCGGCTGCAGCGCGACTTCCACGCGCGTCCTGGTCTTCATGAAGCGCACCAGGATCAGCCCAACTTCCAGCCGGCGGAGAAGGAGCTTCATGTCACGCAGGCGCGCGGGAGTCTGCCTGTCAGCTGCTACCGGAACCGCCACGTACACGCTGTCCGCCACTTCTTTTCGGCGGGCCGCCTGCACCAGAAGGGCAACTGAGAAAGAACGCTTCAGTTCCACCACCACCAGGTCATCGCCCTTTCGTGCCACCACATCACAATCTTTGACTTCAGCGTGAACGCTGTAGCCCTGACCCTGAAGGTAGGCGGCAACCGGCTGAAAGAGTTCTGTTTCGCGCAGCATGTGAGCCAATAGTAACACAGTCGTTGACAGCAGAACACTCTGAGATGAAAATGTGGTGAGGTCACCCGATCATGATCCGTCCAACCATTGCCCAAAAGTTTGTGGACCGGCTGTGCAGCCATGTTGACCACAACATTAACGTCATGAATGAGCAAGGTATCATCATTGCATGCCGGGACAGGGAGCGCCTGGGCTCATTTCATGAGGTTGCGTACGAAATTGTTCATCACGTGAAAGATGTCGTGGTGGTATATCCTGATGATAACATGGCGGAAGGAGTGCGTGCCGGAGCAAACGTTCCGGTCCTCCACCGGGACCACATTATCGGTGTTGTTGGGGTGACCGGCAATCCATCTGAAGTCCTCAGCCTGGCGCTCGCTATCAAGACCTCAATTGAAACCATGGTCACCTACGAGGCGGAGAAAGAGCAGTTGCAGCGGCGTGACAACTCGCTCCGCCTGTTCACCGGCACCCTTCTTTTTGATGACTACGCCGCGCCGGAAGAACTTTCCAGGATGGCTACCCGTCTTGGATTTGACCCGCGCGCGGAGCGGGTCCCGCTCCTTGTTAGGCCGGCTGAAGAGAGTGACGTGGCGTTGCTGCATCGCCTCCTGCGAGACCGGGCGCTGTGTAGTTCGGAAGACATGGTGCTCGTTCTGCCCGATCAGACTATTGTGGTATTCAAGGCGTTCGGCAAAGCGGAGGGAACGTACTTTGATTCCTTGAGACAGACGGTATGCCGTCTGGTTGGCCAGCTCACCCACTCGGCGCCTGCAGCGGTCCGGGACCGCCTAGCGGTTGCAGTGGGAAGTCCTCAGGCGGAGCTTTCCGCATACGCAGCCTCCTACCGTCACGCGGTTTGGACGCTCGAACGTGCTATGAAAGAGGGCAACGGAAAACACTGCGGCGGCGCAGGACCGCAACTTGCCTTCTTCCTTGACTCTGCCGTTGACTTCCTCTTGAGCCGTGTAGACGGCAAGGACGTGCACGCCACGCTTGGGGCAGTCAGAAACGCCATTGGCGCGCGCCTGCTTGAATCCTACGCGCCGACAATTATTACCTTCGTGGAAACCAATCAGAGCATCAAGGAAACGGCAGGGAGGCTCAATGTGCATCGAAACACGGTCCAGGCGCGGCTTCAACGGATCCGCGAAGAGACCGGCCTGGATGTAATCAACTCATCGGCAGACCGCATGATACTCTACCTCAACGCGCGCGTGTATTTGTAAAACTGTGCACCGTGCACAATAGGCGAGCCAAACATCCGGCCATGTTCACATTGAGCAATGCGCGGCGCCCCCCTACAATGAAATATCCCCAAACAATAGGAGGTACCGTATGGTATCAGGTGGTGTAGCTTTACTGTTCCTGGTCATTGCGGTCGTGTTTATCATCCTGCTGACCGCGCGAGCCAACATGAACGCGTTCATCGTACTTATCCTTGTGGCGTATTTGTATGGCATTGCGATTGGTCTGCCTCTGACGGATGTCGTTTCCACGATTCGCAGCGGCTTCGGTGGCACGCTCGGCTACATCGGAATCGTAATCGTGGCCGGTACAATTATCGGCACGATTCTGGAAAGAACGGGTGCAGCGCTCTCAATGACCAAGGCGATCCTGCGTGTTGTCGGCAGGCAGCGGTCATCTCTGGCCATGAGCATTGCCGGCTACGTGGTCTCTATCCCGGTCTTTTGCGACTCCGGTTTCGTCATTCTTACTCCGCTGAACAAGGCGCTGGCCAAGGACAGCGGCAAGTCAATGGCGGTCATGGCCGTGGCTCTGGCGACAGGCTTGTATGCGACCCACACAATGGTTCCGCCTACCCCCGGTCCTATCGCTGCTGCCGGAACGCTCGGTGCTGATCTTGGTACCGTCATCGGTCTTGGCTTGATCGTATCTATTCCTGCGATGCTTGCCGGTTACATCTGGGCAGAACGCTTTGCAAAGCGGTATGAAATTGTGCCGCAGCTGGAAGAAACCTATGAAGAGCTGCAGCAGAAGTACGGCAAGCTGCCCGGTGCCGGCCGGTCCTTCATGCCGCTGGTAATTCCCATTCTGCTGATTCTTCTGAAGTCAGTTGCGGAATTCCCAACTCATCCCTTTGGTTCCGGGAGCCTGCTGACGTTCCTGAGCTTCATTGGTGATCCGGTAACCGCACTTATCATCGGCGTCTTCCTGGCTCTTCTGCTCGTGAAGCAGGGTATGCGGAAAGAGGCAATGGGCGACTGGATGGGAGACGGTATCAAAAACGCGGCAATCATCCTGGCAATCACGGGTGCAGGCGGCGCCTTTGGCTCTATCCTGAAAGCATCTCCCATGTCCAGTTTCATTGAAACCAACATGTCAGGATTGAACCTTGGAATCTTCCTGCCGTTCATCATCTCGGCAGCATTGAAGACCGCGCAGGGCTCGTCCACGGTTGCCATCATTACTACCGCGTCCATTATGGCTCCGCTTTTGGGAACGCTGGGTCTCAACCCCGCTCTCACCGTCCTTGCCATTGGCGCCGGTTCCATGGTTGTCTCCCACGCAAACGACTCCTACTTCTGGGTTGTCTCAAAGTTCTCTGACATGGAAGTATCGGTAGCGTACAAGGCATACACCACGGCCACCCTGGTTGAAGGTGTTGTGGCGATCATCGGGGTCGCGATCCTCTCAATTTTCGTATAATCTATCCCACCAACGGCAGGAGGCGCACCGCCCGGTGCTTCTCCTGCCACCACATAAGCAGGAAAGGAAGTGACGGTGATGTTTGACCAGCTACGCAACAAATTCCTCTCCAGGCGCGCGCTCAACGCGTACACGGCGGGTGACTATCAGACGGCCCTCACCCTGTTCAAAGAGCTGCGTGACAAATCCCCGTCCCAGGCCGGCCACGGTCATAACATTGCGCTGTGCTACCTGGGAATGGGAATGTATGAAGAGGCAGAGCCCCTTCTTTTGCAGGAGCTCGAGCAGTTTGGAGACCACTTCCCCCGCATAAGAGCGCTGGGGGATCTCTACTACGCGTGGGGAAAACGGGAGAAGGCTGGGGAGTATTACCGCCGGGCCATTGAAGACTCTCCGGAAGAGGAGGGAGTGAGGCAACTGGAGCTTCGCATTCAAATCTGCGGAAGTGAAGACGGTTTTGCCCGGGCGCAGGAAGCTGCCGCACGCTACCAGGAGGGAAACGAGCTGCTTGCCTCCGACAAGCCTGATGAAGCGCTGGACGCGTTCTCGGAAGCCGTTCAGCTTGATCCAAGCAATGTTCAGGCAATGAACAATTACGCAACCATGTTAATGAATCACAGGAAAGACGTTGATCAGGCCGTTTCCTATTTTGAGAAAGCGCTCGCACTTCACAACATCCCGGCCATTCGGCTGAATATACAACGCGCGGCGGAGTTCCAGGCGGAACAGGAAAAAAAGCGCAAAAAGGGGAGGAATTAGAACGATGGCTTCGCTCCGTGATGACGCAATGCAGATTTTCCGGGCCGCCGTGGCGCGGGTTGAACCGGAGCGCATGATCAGGCACGTATTGTCACTGGAGGGCGATTCCCTCTCCGTCCAAACAGAGGACAAGAAACTGAAACTGGATCTGGCCCAGTTTGACCGGATTTTTGTCATTGGCGCCGGCAAAGCAACCGCGCCAATGGCAAAGGCGGTTGAAACCGTTCTGGCGGGGCGCATCACGCGCGGAACTATTGCGGTAAAAGGCGAGCAATCTGAAACACTCTCCCGCATTGAGATGATCGCGTCGGGCCATCCCGTTCCGAACCAGCAGAGCCTTCAGGCTGCCGGCACCGCAATTGAACTGGCACGCCAGGCGGACGAACGTACGCTGGTCATTAACCTGATCTCCGGCGGAGGCTCCGCACTCCTTACCCTCCCTTACTCGGACAGCAGGTTCACGCTTACCCTGGATCAGATGAAGCAGACAACGCAATCTCTCTTGCACTGCGGTGCGACCATCCAGGAGATTAACTGTATTCGCAAGCACCTTTCCGGAATCAAGGGGGGCCGTCTTGCACAGGCCATCTACCCCGCCACCGGCCTGAGTCTCATTCTTTCAGACGTGGTGGGAGATGATCTCTCAAGCATTGCCTCCGGCCTTACCACGCCGGACAATATGACATACAGCGACGCGCTTGGCATTGTGAAAAAGTACGATGTTTCAACCGAGTTGCCGCCGCAGGTAATGGAGGTTCTCGAGGCGGGCGCCGCGGGAGAGATCCCTGACACACCCGGCCCTGACGCCGCAGAGTTTGAGCGTATTCATAATGTGCTCGTTGGCACTAACGCCCACGCGCTGCGGGCCGCTTCTGAGAGTGCCCGCGCGCTTGGATATGAGACAACCGTGCTCACCTCTCAGCTGACCGGTGAAGCGCGGGAGGTTGCAATGCTGTTTGTTGGCGTTGCGCGCGACCTTATTCGTTTTACTCCGCCGGAACCCGTTGTGAGCGCGCGTCCTGCCTGCGTTATTGCCGGGGGTGAGACCACCGTGACCATTCGCGGCGGCGGCAAGGGCGGCCGCAACCAGGAAATGGCGCTCTCTTTTCTGGCGGCACTCGTGCCGGGTACGGAGGAGTTTTCCAATGCGCTTTTCCTCTCCAGCGGCACTGACGGAAATGACGGCCCCACAGATGCGGCCGGCGGCTGGGTAGATCGCGAGGCACTCGCCGCGGCCAGAGCGGCCGGCGGAGTTTCCGCCGCACTGGCGGATAATGACGCCTACCACTACCTGGAGAAAATTGGCGCGCTGGTCAAAACCGGCGCTACCAGTACCAATGTGTGTGATGTTCAGATTTTGCTCGTGAGGTAACTCGCGCCGCCACCGAACACGACTATTTTAATCAGTTACTACGTAGACATTTACGAATTTTCGCACCTCCCGTTCAGCTCTACACTGAGTGTAACTTTTTACGCCAGTGGAGGAAGAACGGAATGAAACATGTAGGTCGAATCGTAAGTATTGCGCTTGGCATTACGCTCATTGCCGGAATGAGCGCGTGTGACCTGTTTGGCGGCGGCTCCGCAATCAAAGTGAGCGGCACTATTCACCTGCCCGCAGCGTTGGAGGACAGCAACGGGGCGCTGTCTTCAGGTACGTATGCGCTCTACGTTGGGGGATATGATCCGTCTCTGCAGCCCGAGACCGCCGTGACAGAAATACCCCTGTCGGATTTTGAAAGCGGCTGGGAGAAAATATCAGTAACTTATAATCCGTCAACGGACAAGTACGTGTCATATGCCTTCACGGTGCAGGGCAGCGGCGACTATTACCTGATTGCGTTTCTGGACTCGCAGGCAGATGGGGCACTCAACGTGCAGGCAGACGGACCGCCGTTGGAGCCGTTCGGATCCTATCCGGCGGTGGGAACAGAATCCGGGGGGCCGCCCGTTATATCAGTCAGTGATGACATATCCGGAGCGGCGATAGAGCTGCAGTACCTGCCATCATCATCGTCAAAATAGCAGGGGATAGTGTTCGATTTCGCGGCGGCTGCGAGCTTAGTTTGACCGGCCGGAACCGAAGAAGAGACGCAACAGGCTCCATCGGTTTCCCACGCCGGTCTTTTCGTACATGTTGGTAAAGTGCTTTTCTACGGTCCGGGGACTGATACCAAGCTGTGCCGCGATCTCTCTACCCGTTAGCCTGCGGGCGGCAAGTCTGAGCACCTCTGTTTCCCTGCGAGTGAGAGGAAAGCTGCCCTCCGATGTCTCAACCCGGGTGAAGCTACCGAGCGGATCCCGCTCTCCCAATTCAACCCACTTGTAGAGATTTGCCAGATGCCCATCAAGTACTGCCATTAGGGCGTGCTCCCTCTCGCTGAACGGCAGCGCCGTAGCACCACGGTGCAGCGCCACTGAAAACCCCCGGCTCGAAGAAATGAGACTGCGTCTGATGCGGTGAGCCCGAATAAAGTCGGTGACGTATTCTGTGTTTTCCCATTCCCGATAGTCCGTCTGCCGCTGGGAACGAAGCGATGTGTCTTCTACCGGCCAGATTGTTCTGTAGTAATTGTTGAAATCATCCATGATGCTCGAATGAACATTGGTAGCGCAGGCCCGTGGACCGTGATGATCGTCTACAAAGCAACTGGCGGAGATGTCTGCCGGGATGATCCGCAGAATACCCTCCATGACCCGTTCATAAAACTCACTTCTGGTTTCCATGGTTTCAAGCTCAAGAAGCAAATCAAGAATAGAAGACCAGTGCACATGATGTGGCGAGTTCATCTGCCATCTCCTCGTGCCGTACCGTTTACTGTTTGGGAGAACGTTCTGATATGCTCCTAATTATGAATTATGAACCCCGCCGGAGCAAGAGAAATTCCTGCGTGTCGTGTCTCACCATTTGGCTACCAGATGCCGGGGAACAGGCGGTATCGTACTCTCTTTTTGTACGCGTCATAGCCTGGAAGACCGCGAGATAGCACGTCTTCTTCATTTCGGATGCGCAGGATGAGGATAGGAATCAGCAGCGCTGCAGGGATTACCGCCAGGAAAGAACCCAACGCTACAGGAGAACAGAGGTAGAGTACGATGACCCCTGAGTACATTGGGTGGCGCACTACAGCGTACGGCCCGGTGTCTACAACGGTTTGTCCGTCTGCCACCTCTACAATGCGGGAGGCGTACCTGTTCTCACGCAGGACCAGTACAAAGATGCCGTAACCACCAAGAACCAGGAGATCGGCTACCGCAACGAGTGCAGGCGGGACAGTGGTCCAGCCGTACCGGTAGTCGAAGCCGGGAAGAAGAAAGGCGAGCAGAAAGAGAAGCAGGGAAATCCAGACAAATCGCTTTTGCTCCTTTTCCCGCTCATGAACCTGCATCCTGCGCCGCAAGAGCTCCGGGTCCTTCTTCAGGTAGTAGAGAAGAACAGCTGTCATCGGCAGAAACAGGATTGCCATGTAGATCCACGCCTCAATGTAGTTGGCTGTTCCTGCCGGGAGAAAAAACATGGCGCCTAAGACTATTACGGCCATTCCCATCCGCCCAAACGCGGTTACTGCAACAGCGTTGGTAGTGTGTTCCGCTTCACCCATTCGGACCCCATTTTTCATTATACACCCGGTCGGCGGTTGTTGGACCGAGGTACGCTGGTATAGAATCATGCGATGAGCAGCAGGAGCCTTGAACTTTTTCACCACGGCCGTTCCCTTTTTGTGAGTCACGGCAAGTGGCTCCATCCCCTATTTGAGCTTGAACAGGTTCTTTCACGTCTCGACGTTCCTCGTGAAGAATTGCACCTCTTTGACAAGGTAACCGGCCGCGCGGGTTCGCTGCTGATTGTGCGCCTTGGCATACGCAGCGTGAAGACCGAACTCCTCAGCGAGCTTGGACGCGAGGTATTCGAAATGTACGGCGTGCGCTTTGAAAGCAGCGTCATGACCCCACGAATTCTCTGTCAAACTGAGGAACTGTTGGAGAACGTGACGCATCCGGAAGAAGCGCACCGCCTGGTGCGCGAGCGCATTGAGAAAAAAAACCGGACAGAGGGGGAGCGTTCTGCCGCGGAGCATGGGAACACAGAGCAGCTCCCGGAGCGCACCAAACCTCCGTTGGTGCACCTGAGAAACGTCAATGTGGTTCTATCCGGGCGGCACGTCCTGTCTGCTCTTGACCTTGACGTTGCACCGTCTGACCGGCTTGTCATAGTGGGCGCAAACGGAAGCGGCAAGACTACGCTCTTGAAAACCATCATGGGAATTGTTGCGCGGCAGTCAGGCACGCTGCAGGTAGGTGGCTCTGACCCGGCGGAAGGGGGCACGCGGCAGCATAATATCGGATATGTACCCCAGGACGTAGTGCGGTCAGATTTCCCTGTTTCCGCGGAAGAAGTAGTTGAAATTGGGCTTGCCGGCGAAAGCCGTCACGGCGGGGGGCGGCTCGGACGGCGTGCGCTGAGAGCGCGCATTCACGCCGCCATGGAGGAGGCGGGATGCCGTCATCTGGCCGGGAGGAGCTACCAGCAACTCTCCGGCGGCGAACGGCAGCGTCTTGCGCTGGCGCGCTGTCTCTGTCAGGAGCCGTCGCTTCTTCTCCTTGACGAACCTACCGCTCATCTTGATCCCGAGTCACGCGCGGGGCTGGTGGAAACGCTGGAACAGCTGGGAAAAGAGCGCAAACTTTCCGTTGTAGCGGTCAGCCACGATCTGACACTCTGGAGTCCCGACAGATGGAGAATAGCCGAACTTTCAGACGGCAGGTTTGCGCACGGAGCAATGGTGTGGGCATAATTGAGGCGCTCTCTCTTCCGCCGATACTGCGTGGTTTTCTGGTGCTGCTGGCTGCGGGTGCGCTTTTCCCGCTGGCAGGCGTCTTTGTGCTGCGCCTTAATCTTATCACGTTGCGTTTTGCGCTCATGCACGGAGCGCTGCTGGGAGGCGCGGTGGGACTGGCGGCCGGAATGAATCCGCTCTGGCCGGGAATTGCAGCCAATATGCTTCTGGTGCTCATTGTCTCCCGGGGAAGCCGCAGCAACCGGCTCGGCGCCGGGATGATTACCACCGTCGCCATGGTCGTGAGTGCCGGGGCGGCCTTTGCGCTGCTCTACCGGTACAATGTACCGGCAAAGGATGCGCTTGACGTGCTCTGGGGCAACATTTACGCGCTTACCACCACTGACGCTTTTATCACGCTGGCATTCGGGCTCCTTCTGGCTTTCTTTGTGGCGCTCCAATTCAGACCGCTGCTTGCGCTGCTCTTTGACCGGGACGTTGCCCGCGCGAGCGGGGTGAACATCGAACTGCAACACACAGTGGTTCTCTTTGTAGTTGCTGCTACCGTAGCATTTACCATGCGCCTTATTGGTGCTCTTCTACTTGATGCGCTGCTCATTCTTCCCGGCCTGGTGGCTACCCTGGTTGCCAGAAGCACGCGTGCACTGTTTGTGCTTTCCGGTGTGTTCGGGCTCATTTCTGCAGGAGTAGGATTTCCGCTTTCCGTGTGGCTCAACATTCCGGCGAGTTCGGCCGTCACGTTGTGCGGCGCGGTGCTTCTTGGCCTTGCCTACGTCCGTTCCAGGATTATCCGCCACTGACAGAAAATGCAAATTCTGAGATACTTCTCCAGGTGGCAATACGCATAATCGCCACCGGTAACAGCACAAAGAGGTGAGCACCTATGATGCACAAATATCGATCTTTCCTTTTCTTACTGGCTTTTCTTGGCGGTTTCACAATTGGCGTGTCCGCAGATTCCGCGACAAAGGCGGTGGCCACCACACCGTGGACTGCGGCCTTTGCCCAGGCGGCAGGACTGGGCAGCGTGCATGTACTCGCGCCGTATGACCTGCGCCATCCTGCTGAGTATGAGTTGCGGCCGGGAGACGTACTGGCAGTACGTGAGGCGGACATTCTCATTTATGCCGGCTACGAACGCATGATGGAGCGCCTTGCCGGGACCGGTCAGGCTTCAGATCAGAAGCGGATACAGATTGCCACGTCCTACGATATGCAAACCCTTGAAAAGTCTCTCATGGCCATTGCGCGCGCGGCGGGAACTGTTGGGCAGGCCACGGCCGAGGTGGAAAAGATAAGAACATTCTACGCGGCGTGGAGAGCGGAGCTCAAACGGGAAGGGCTCTACGGCGCACCCGTGCTGGTTCACTTTCATCAGCAGCCACTTGCGCGCGAGCTCGGTTTTGAGATAGCAGGTGTATTTGGTCCCGGTCCGCTTGAGGCACAGCAAATTGTCAAACTATCTCGCCAGCACGCAGCACTCTGCATTGACAACTGGCACAATGAAGTTGCGGCTCCTCTAAAGGAGACCATGCCGGCAGTGACGTTTGTTTCCTTCATCAATTTCCCGGGAAAGGATGGAACGCGGTCAATTATGGACGTGCTTCGATACAACCGGAACGTTCTCAAGCAGGCAACCGAGTAGCGTAAATGGCAGCGGCAGATGTAGAGCTGCGGCAGGTTGAGCAGGATCAGGAGTACGCCATCCTGAGGGAGCTCATTACCGAGTACGCCGCCTGGCTTGGCGCAGACCTCAGCTTTCAGAATTTTGAAACAGAGCTAACATCGCTTCCCTCCATGTACGGCCCGCCGGCCGGAAGGGCCCGCATTGCCACCCTGGGAGGAAACGTGCTTGGCTGTGTGGCGGTTCGCTCGCTTGGAGATGATGTATGTGAAATGAAGCGTCTCTGGGTGCGGCCTCACGGACGCGGGCGCGGCACCGGCAGCAAACTTGCCGGTCAAATCATTGCTGATGCGCGTGAGCTCGGCTACCGCAGGATGCGCCTTGATACGCTTTCCACCATGACGCCCGCCATGACCCTTTACCGTTCCCTTGGCTTTACCGAATGCAGGCCGTATTACCATAATCCGTTGCCCAATGTCGTGTACTTTGAACTGGAACTCACACCGCAACGGTAAGTCAGGTTTAATCGATGTTCAATGTGAACGCGCCAATGTGGATTCCGGCAAGGCGTTCAAACGGGAACGGAGGCGCAAGGATATGAAGCGTTTCCGATTCCATACCCGTTACAACGGCGAGTGAAAGGATCAGTTGCTCGTTGTCGCAAAGCGCGCAAACCAGGCCTGGTCCGGGTTCAGCTCTCCCATCGTCGGCGCTGAGAAAGCGCACGGCCAGATCTCTGGTGTCAAGAGTGAACGCGACTGCCAGGTGAAAGTAGTCGCGAAGCCGCGTCTCCCGGTACCTCCTTCGTTCCGCCGTACTGCGCGTGCGGGCCGCTGCTGCACGTGGCACCTCACGCACCTGCATGCCGGGTGAGCGCACGAGTTGTCCCAGCAACTGTTCCACATCTTTCCCGCCTCCTATGCTGACCAGGAAGTCCGGCCGCAGCAGGTCTATTATACCCAGTTGGTAGGCCCGGCCGGAGTGGCCACGGAGGTAGCCTGACGGATCCACAACAAGGATCTGAGCACGGTTTCTCCCGGCCAGATGCGCCATTCCGGCGGCAGACAGGAGGGGGAATGTTGCCGGGGTGACATCTCCGGCAAATCGCCTGTCGGTTGTTTCCCACAGCCTCTCTCTGCGCGTGGCCAGACCAATTGTGCCGGGCAGACCTGAGACAGATTGTCCGGGATCGCCGTCCAAGAGCCAGGTGTCTATGGTGTTGCTGCCAGGGGTGTCACAGAGAAACGCCGCAAAGGTGGATTTGCCGGAGTCAGGCTCACCCAGGAGGTAGACGCGAAGCGGAGGGCCTGAAACCGCGGCCGATTTCAATTCAGCGGCAATTGAGTGCCACTCTGCCGGCACTTCTATCCGGGAAGGGCCTTCTTCACCTGCCACGGCGTGCCCCGTTTCGTAGTGGCCCGAAGATTGTGCATAGTACGTAGCAAAGTGTCATGCGGGCCACTTCACTCACGCGCGGAGAAGACGGCGAAAATAGCGGGCGAGCCAGCGGTTTGACCAACCCATACGCGTGGTGCGGCGCACAATATCCCGTACCTCATCACGGCTTATCTTGGCTTCCGCGTAGAGCGCGTTTGGGTTGTTTCTGGTAACCGAAAGTGTCCCCGCGGCAAACATGAGCGGCCACACCGCGGCTATTCTCAGTCTATGCTGTGTACGCGGCAGCAGTTGCACGTAGCGCAGGCCATTTTCAAGGTGGCGTTCTGCCTTATTTGCAACCCGGTCGAGTACGCGCAACGCGGCGACGCGGTGAGCGGGATCAACAAGCTGATGGGGAGCAATGTTCTCATCTGCACAGAACGAGTCCGGCACGTAGATCCAGCCGCGTTCAAAGTCCTTTTTAAGCCCGCGCAAAATATTCACAGACTGGAGTCCCAGCCCGTACTCCCGAGCCAGCGGCAGCAGGTGGCGGCGGCGGGAGCGAACACGCGGTGACACGGCGGAAAAGATCTCTGTGATCATAAGTCCAACCACACCGGCTACGTAGTACATATACTCGTCAAGGTCCGCTTCCGTGCGGATTTGAGGCGGCCGTTCCTGAAATTGCTGCATGCCGCGCGTAGTCTCTCCGGCGCGCGTCCGGATAACCTCTGCAACGCGCGGTGGAAGGCGGTCAAGAGCCGCAAGGATTTCCCGGTAACGGTGCGTGACCTCAGCCTCGCTACCGTCACGGGGCAAGGGCTGCAGCGCGGCATCCATTTCTTGGTACGTGCACGTTCCGGCCAGGGTGCGGTTCCAGGTTGCAAGGAGTCTGGCTTTATGATTCTGCTCAAGCACAGAATTATCTTCCAGGTAATCTGATACTCTAAACAAGAGGTAGGCTACGGTCATGGGCTCCCGGAACCGGGGCGGAAGCATGCGGTTTGACAGCGCAAAGGTTCTGCTTACCCGCTCAAGGAGTTCATACAATGTGTCTTCCGTGAGGGCGGAAGCTCGTTTTTTCTGCTGCAGGGGGCCGGAAGAACCAATAACACGCCTGCGTTTCTCATGCGGCTCCGTGGTGGACATGTTCCTTTAACTATATACGATGTTGTGGCGCGGGTACACCGGCTTTTGCCATCACGGCCTGCCCGGTATTACGTTTAACCCATAGGAACGGTATACAAGGGAGGTAATCAGATGAATTTGCCGCTTGAAGTGACATTTAGAGACGATATGCACACCCGGGACGCCGAGGCGCTCATACGCGAGAAGGTAGCCGGACTTGAGCGCTACAATGACCACATTTCGAGTTGCAGGGTGGTTGTAGAGCGGCCGCAGGAACATCCGAGCTCTGGAAGCGGCTACCGCGTGCGGGTGGACCTCACCGTTCCTCCCGGCCACGAGCTGGTTGCGCGCCGGGAACCGGGGCAGGGCAGCGTTCAGGACGATCTTTCATTTGTAATTCGTGACGTCTTTGATGACGCGGCGCGGCAGTTGAAGCGACTCTCCGAGAAGCAACAAGGTGAAGAGAAAACACATCCTGAGCAGCAGATTGCTGGCCTGGTGAGCCAGCTGTTTGAGGATCATGGTTTCATCGAAAACCTTGAAGGAAGGGAGATCTATTTTAATAAGAACGCCGTATTGCACGGTGATTTTGAGCGCCTCTCGGTGGGAACTGGCGTAAACTTCATGGAAGAAATGGGAGAAGATGGCCTTCAGGCTTCCACAGTCCGCGTTGTAGACAAACCCGGCGAGCGGAAGAAAGGGTAGTGTTCCTGTTATCCGTGCCGGCGCATGCTTCTGCCGCCGATGCTAGCCGGTCGTCACGCGGTATTCCCTCCCGTCCGCCGTTCGTGAGAGAAAGCCGTAGTCGACCATGTAGCGTCTAATAGTCACGTAGTCTGGATGGGCAGCCGCGAGTAACGCGTTCACCTCACTTTCAGAGTAGACCGTATCCGGGGAAAACCGGCGGAGCAAATGGATCATAACAGCGACCTTCTGCTTATCCTTCTTGGGAAAGCGAATGAGTGATCCGTCCGCCCCTTCCGGAAAGAGCTTGCGGATTATCTGCTCGTACTCTTCCCGAGTGATGAGAAATCGTGCGTCCCGTGGGTCAGGGCGACCGGGAATTGAGATCCGCTCTGTTTGAGATTGTTCCATAGTATCCTCCAACGCTTGCATGAGCGCAATAAACGTGTATGCTTGCCTTTTCTTTTCACGGAACACAAACCGGTAGTTCCTGATAGTGGAGAGGGAAAGGTCTCCCACTCTTGCCTGAATTTCTTTGTCACTCAGGCCGAGGGAGAACAGCGAGAGCATCTCCGCCTGGTTGTCCGATAATCCGGTATGTTCCTTTCCCAGCCCAAGAAGAGCAGAGAAAACCGAATTGTGGGTGTCCTCTATGTGACGTGTCATTGCCGTCTGTGCATCCAGAAGGTCAGCGCCGCCCTTGTAGATATGTCCGTTTTGAAAAACTTCTCCACAAAATAAACACGTCATTTCCCCTCTTCCCGGTCCGTCTACGTATCCACGCCGAACCTCTTGCAGTGACGCCAATGAGAACCGTTCTCTGTCCATTACACTTCCCCTTGTTGGTGAGACACAATATACAGTCAAAATAGATATATGTCTATGCATAACAAAACAAATATTACTTATGTTGGTAATTTCCAGAGATCTGAGTAGACGGGGCCGGCGCGGAGATTTTCACGTGCCCCGAGGACGCGCCCGCCATTCACAAAAAAATGTTGATATTTCCGCCGGGAGTCACTACGGTAGATGTGGAAGGGTTACGCATGGATCAGGCGCATTTGCGGGAGGAGCTCCGGGTCTGTCAACAAAAGTTGGAAGAAACGCGGAGGAGCATGGAGACCTACCGGCAGATTGTTGAGAAGGCGAATGACGCCATTTATCTCTTTGAATTGAACCACTTTGGTGTGCCCGGCAAAATTCTCGAGGTGAATGACGCGGCGTGCCGGCAGCTTGGTTACACCCGGGAAGAGTATCTATCCATGGATCCCTCGCAGATGGATGCGCCGGAGTCAAATGTGGATATCCCCGCAAGCATGGACCGTCTCAGGCAGACAGGGTCTGAAACCATCGAACTGGTTCATCTGGCCAAAGACGGCACCCCTATTCCTGTGGAGGTTAGTTCGCATCTCTTTCAGGTTGATGGGCACACACTACATCTTGCTCTTGTGAGGGACATTCGGGAACGCAAAGCGGCAGAAGCAGAATTAAGGCGTTCTCTGGCTGAAAAGGAGACACTCCTGCGGGAAATCCACCACAGGGTAAAGAATAACCTGCAGGTTGTGTCCAGCCTGGTTAATCTGAAAAGCAGCACAATTCCGGCTTTTGATGCAACTGACATTCAGAACCGCATACGCGCCATGTCGCTTGTCCACGAAATACTCTACGGAAGGGGCGCCCTGGCCGCCGTGCGCTTTGATGCATATATTACCTCTCTTGCGGAAGAACTCTTTGACATCTACGGAAAGCCCAACGTCAGACTTGAGCAGGAGTTGGAGGCGGTGGAGGTTGAAACAGACCGTGCGGTTTCACTGGGAATACTGGTAAATGAATTATTGACTAACGCGCTGAAGCACGCCTTTCCCGGCGAACGGCCCGGGAGCGTACACATCGCCGTACGGAAACTCGCGGAAGCACGGGAACTGGTCATTTCAGATGACGGCGTTGGCTTACCTGAATCGACCCCCGAGGACACTCTTGGGCTTGTGCTGGTAGACAATCTGGTTGAGCAAATTAACGCCTCGCTTTCTGTTACCCGGGACGGCGGTACCACTTACACCATTACCTTCTGACAGGGTATAGTGCATTTCTGTCCCAGCCGGGCAAGGAAGAGGTGTGCGCCAATGTCATCCCCTGTCACGAGCCGTGCTCGCCGGCGCGAGTTTGTTGCTCCGTCCGAATATCACTACAACAGGCGGAGTCCGCTCCGGTGGATTATCTCCCACATGATGCGCTATCCGCTTTTTCCCGCTGCCGTTGTAGTCACATCAATCATTAACAACTACGCGTACGGTAATATCCAGCTCTTTATCGGAAAAGGATTTGACGTCATATCCAGCGCTGGATGGGAACTTTCCGCCCTGCTCGCGGTGTCTCTTGTGATAGTAGTGTCCGCGCTCACGCAAGGCGTAACCGGGCTGCTTCGTAATTTTGCCGTAGTGTTTCTGGCCCAGCGCATAGAACGTGACTCGCGTGAAGAGCTGTACGGAAACCTTCTCGGCAAAAGTCAAACATTTCTCGGCCGCCAGCGCGTTGGAGACATAATGGCGCGGGCAACGAATGACGTACGCATGATCAATATGATGTTCTCCCCCGGTCTTATGCTCATCATTGACTCGGGGCTGGCGCTTGTGGTGCCGCTTGTCATGATTGTGTTCATTGATCCATGGCTCTCTTTGGTACCGCTTATATTCACCGCGCTTCTAGTGCTTACGGTGTGGGACTATAACCGGAAACTGAAGCCGGTGAGTATTCGACAGCGTGAGCAGTTTGGCGCCATGAATGCGGCACTCCAGGAGGCTACCAGCGGTATTGAAGTTGTGAAGAGTAATGTGCGGGAACGCTACGAGTGGGACAAGTTTACCCAAAACGCGCGAGCGTACAGAGACTCGTTTGTCACACAGGGAGAAATCCAGGCGCGCTACTGGCCAATGATGGCGTTTGCCGTTTGCTGGGGAGCCGCGCTTCTTCACGGCCTTATTCTGTGGAAGAGCGGGGCGGTAACCCTTGGGCAGGTAGTCGGATTTATGGGCCTGTTCAGTACGTTTCGCTTTGTTACGTTCATTTCAATCTTTTCGTTTAATCTTGTGCAACTTGGTGTAGCGAGTGCGGGACGAATTCTCTCTCTGGTTAACGTGGAAACTGAAGTTGATGAGAATGCAGCCGGACATGCCGCGCAAATCCGGGGCAGGGTAGAGTTTCAAGACGTGAGCTTTGGCTACGATGCGGCACCGGTGCTTGAGAAGGTGAACTTTGTTGTGGAACCGGGAGAAACCGTTGCTATTGTAGGGCAGACCGGAAGCGGCAAGACCACGCTTACACGTCTGGTAAACCGTATCTTTGATGCAACCTCCGGTTCTGTGCGTGTTGACGGTGTGGACGTGAAAGATTGGAGCATTGCCAGCCTGCGTTCTCAAATCTCAACCATAGATCAGGACGTCTTTCTCTTCTCGCTTACGGTGAGGGACAATATTGCATTTGGCCGCGACGGCGTAACGCGCGAATCCGTGCTGCATGCTGCGGCTTCCGCGCAGGCGGACTCCTTTATCCGCGGTTTCAAAGATGGGTATGACACGGAAATTGGGGAACGCGGAGTCATGTTATCCGGCGGTCAAAAACAGCGTATCGCCATTGCTCGTGCCTTTCTCACCGATCCGCGCATACTCATTCTCGATGACTCGACAAGTGCGATCGACAGCAAGACTGAAGACGAAATACAGCGCGCAATGAAGCGTATATCGTCTTCGCGAACTACATTTATCATCACGCACCGGCTAAGTCAGATCCGCTGGGCGGATCGTATTGTAGTCATGCGACGCGGACGGTTGCTCGATCAAGGCAGTCATGAAGAGCTTTTGCAGCGGTGCGAAGAGTACCGCCGAATCTTTGCCCAGATATAGGAGTCTTGTTGCATGGGTTTCGTTCTTGACGGATTAGAGACAGAATCGTATGACCGCGCCTATTCGGATCGGCAACTTGTGGAACGCATTCTCCGCTACTTCAAGCCGCATTCGCGCAAAATGGGTGTGGTGGCAATTGCACTTGCCCTTAATTCTATTGCCGGGACTGCCGGCCCAATTCTCATTTCCCGCGCCATTGATTTGGTGGCACAAAAGGCAGAAGTCACGGTCATTCTCTTTCTATCCCTCGCGGTGATTGCGCTCGGCGCGGCAGCATGGCTGTTTAACTACATCAGACAGTGGTACACCGCGCGGGTGGTGGGTGATGTAGTGCTTGAACTCCGTTCCGAGGTGTTTGATCACGCCATCGCACATGATATGTCGTTCTTTGATGAGCATCCCTCCGGAAAGATCGTCAGCCGCGTCACCTCAGATACCCAGGACTTTTCCAACACGGTGACGCTGGTCGTTGACGTGCTCAGCCAATTACTTGTGATGGTCGCGCTCACAGCGTGGTTATGTACCATTAGTCTATGGCTGACGGCGATCCTTCTATCAATGGCGCCGGTAGCTGCCGGAATTGCACTTGCGTTCCGCGCTCTTGCCCGCAGGGTTACCCGGCAGGCGCGGCGCGCAACTGCCGTGATAAACGCCCAAATCCAGGAATCGATCAGCGGAATCATGGTTGCCAAGGCATTTCGACGCGAGCATTCCCTGTTTAACACGTTTACTGCTAACAACAAACTTGCCTACCGCGTGGGACAGAGGCGTGACATTGTGCTAAATCTCATCTTTCCGGTGATGGGGCTGGCGGCAGGAATTGGCACCGGTCTTGTGTCCTACGCCGGCGGCGTGACCGTGCAGGGAAACGGCATGAGTACCGGTGACTGGTTCCTTTTCATGCAGGCCGTAGGATTTTTCTGGTTTCCGCTTTTAAATATCGCGTCATTCTGGAGCCAGTTTCAGGACGGGCTCTCCGCATCCGAGCGTGTTTTTGCGCTCATAGACGCGGACCCTGGCGTTCACCAGACAGGCGAAAGCGTCCGAATTTTGGTACGCGGCGAGGTTCGATTTGATCACGTGAGATTTGCGTACAGTGAAAAAGAAATGGTGTTGCCCGATTTTTCGCTGCACATCAGACCTGGAGAGACGGTGGCACTGGTTGGCCACACCGGAGCAGGAAAATCGAGTATCGCGCGTCTTGTGACACGCTTCTACGAGTTCCAGGAAGGAAAACTGAGAATAGACGGTGTGGATATCCGCACCCTTGATCTTGCCAGCTACCGGCGGCAGGTGGGGCTGGTTCCTCAGGATCCTTTCCTCTTTTCCGGTACCGTACGGGAGAATATCCGCTACGGAAAGCCGGACGCGACTGACGATGAAGTGCGTTACGCGGCGACCCATGTGGGCAAGGGCGATTGGCTTGCCGATCTTCCGGCCGGACTTGATACTCACACGGGAGAGCGCGGCTCCTCCATATCTCTTGGGCAGCGGCAACTCGTTGCACTGGCGCGGGTGCTTCTCAAAGATCCTGCAATATTCATTCTTGACGAGGCGACTGCGAGCGTAGATCCATTCACTGAAGCGCAAATACAGGAGGGTCTTGCAAGCGTGCTTGAAGGAAGGAGCGCCATTGTCATTGCGCACCGTCTTTCCACCATCAGGAAAGCGGACCGCATTCTGGTTCTTGAGAAGGGGCACATTATTGAAGAGGGTACGCACGCCGCCCTCCTGAAGACCTCGGGGCACTACTCCACGCTCTACAACACGTACTTTCGCCACCAGTCGCTTGAGTACATTGAAAACTTTAGCCACCGCTTCCCCGAGGAGCCTACGCAGAGGCAGCCAGCTGGTTCCTAAGCGCGGCGGTCTTGCGGTGCAAAGCAGTGCAAATGCAATCTCCTGAAGATCAATTTTGTTGACAGATTTCTCAGGCAGTATTCACAATGATGTACACACCTCACGGAGGTAGATATGAAGCGCACAACGGGATATTTGCTGTTGCTCATCCTGACGCTGGCCCTGCTGGGCACCGGCTGCCAGGGAAAAGAGGAAGGAAAAAAGGCAACGGCAGAGAAGACAAAAGTAGATATCTTTCAGTTCAAAGTTGAGTTCCAGGACCAGTTCACCAAACTTGCAGACGAGTACTTGCAGAAGAACCCCACCGTAGAACTTTCCATAGAGACGGTAGGCGGCGGGGATGATTACGGTGCAGCTCTCCGCGACCGATTTGCATCTGGTGACGAACCGGCTATTTTCAACGTTGGCGGGCTGCAGGACGTCAAGGACTGGATGCAGTATCTGGCGCCGCTGAATGAGCTGGACGTCACGGCAAAGGCGTTTCCGGGCGTGCTTGACGGAGTGACGCTGGACGGCAATGTTTATGGAATTCCCTACAACCAGGAGGGTTATGGACTTATCTACAACGGGGTGATGTTTGAGAAGGCAAGTATTGACCCGGCCTCCATCACTTCCTACGAGGCGCTGGTAACCGCAGTAACGAAGCTGGATTCAATGAAAGCACAACTTGGAATTGAAGCCGTTTTTGCATTTCCGGTCAAGGAAACCTGGGTTACCGGTCTTCATCTGTCCAACGTAGCGCTCTCTCAAGAGTTCAAGGACGTAAACTACGCCTTTGAAGCAACAACGGTTCAGTTTAACCGCGCCAGTGGTCTCAAGAAGCTGGTAGACCTGCAAAACAGATATTCCGTTCAACCAACTCTCTCGCTGGATTACAGTCAGCAGGTTGAACAACTCTTCGCATCCGGGAAAGTTGCCATGATTCAGCAGGGCAACTGGGCGTACGGGTCAATTGCCGGGGTCAACTCAGACATTGCCGCCAACACTGGCCTTGTGCCGCTGCCCATTGACGGCGGGGTAGGTGATAGCATTCCTGTTGGCGTGCCTATGTACTGGGGCGTGAACAAGAATCTGTCACCATCGGTGGTGAGAGAAGCAAAAAAATTCCTTAACTGGATGTACACTTCAGAGACGGGCAAACGTTATGTTCTGGAAGAGTTCAAATTCATTCCTGCGTATCAGGGGTATGACATCAGCAAGGTAACCGATCCACTGACCCGGGACATTCTGGATTTCTCCGGCAGGGGAAAAACGCTTCCGTGGGTGTTCATGGGCTATCCGACCGGCTGGGGCATGAATATTCTTGGTGTGGATATTCAGAAGTACGTGGCTGGTAAGATGAGCTGGGACGAGCTCATCCAGAACTCCCGGACGGAATGGGAAAAGGCTCGCGAGTAGGCACAATACACTAATAATCCGCTTTCGTGAAGGAGTCCTGAGGTGAAACCCACCACAAAGTCTCGGTTGAGCTTCTGGGCCTTTGTTGGGGCGCTTGTTTTTGCATTTCTCACCGTGGTGGTGTCAATAAACGGCATGGGTTTTCCCCGGCTCTCCCGGTCACGCGTCCAACTCAAAGATCACGGAGTCTTCGGACCGTTTCTTTCACGTTCAGACTCATCGGTGGTGTAGTCCGTTGGGACTTGCTCTTTGTACCGGGCGATTCATGGTTGCTGCCGTCTCTTTCACTCAGGTGCGCTTGAACCAACGCAGGGCGCCATTAGGTAGCCTCGTTGCCGGCCATCAGGAAGGCGGAGAACTCGGCTGGCGGCAGTGGGCGTGAAATGTAAAATCCTTGCAGTTGGTCGCACTTCTTTTCTACGAGGTAGGCCATCTGTTCTTTGGTTTCCACTCCTTCTGCTACCACGCGAAGGCGCAGCTGTTTGGCCATTGCGATGATGGTGGCAACAATTTGTGCGTCATCCGAATCCGCCGTAAGGTCAGCCACAAAGGAGCGGTCAATCTTAAGACTGTGAAGAGGCAGTTTTCTTAGTTTATAGAGCGATGAATAGCCGGTGCCAAAATCGTCAATCGCGATTTCTATTCCCATCCTTGAAAGCAGCGTGAGATTCTTTGCCGCGTGCTCAATCTCCGTCATGAGGCTGGTCTCCGTAATTTCCAGCTCCAGGTGTTCCGGTGGAAATTGCATCTTAGAAAGCGTGCCGGAGATGGCGGTGACCAGATCCGGATCCTGAATCTGACGGGACGAAACGTTCACTGAGACGCGGAAGTCTTTCGGCAGGAGACTGCTTACGGTGGAGATGAAGCTGCATGTTTTTTCAAGGACAAGCTCATCCAGCCGCGTGATCAAACCCGTTTCCTCTGCCACAGGGATAAAAGATCCAGGGGAAACAACGGAGCCGTCGGCCCGTTTCCAGCGTACAAGGGACTCCGCTCCGACCACGCGGCCGCTTTCAGCTTCAATCCGCGGCTGAAGCGCTATGACAAACTCATCCGTCTCAAGAGCTTTTCGAAGCGATGTTTCGAGCTCAAGTCTGTCCAGAATGTCACGGTTTAACTGCGGCGTGTAGAGGCGGTGACGATTCTTCCCCTCACTTTTTGCCCGGTACATCGCCAGATCGGCGTTTCTGATAAGCATTTCCGGCTCGTTTCCGTCATCCGGATAGAACGCTATACCCATGCTGGCAGTGACAAAGAGTTCCTGCTCGCGCACTACGAACGGTCTTTCGAAGGATTCTATGACTCTTTCGGCCACAGAAAGGGAGAGAAGTTCGTGATCTGCCTCTTCAAGCAAAATAACGAACTCGTCTCCGCCCAGTCGGGCAAGCGTGTCCTCTGTACGAATGCGCTCTTTCACGCGCTCGGCGACTTGTTGGAGAAGGATGTCGCCAACCGAGTGGCCCAGACTGTCGTTTATGGTCTTGAAACTGTCCAGATCAAAGAAGAGAATCGATACTACCCCACCATGCCGCTCGGCGTGCCGGATTGTCATGGAAAGGCGGTCATGGAGGAGCGTGCGGTTTGGGAGGCCGGTTAGTGCGTCATGTAGCGCCTGGTGTCTAATTTGCTCCTCTTTATGTTTCATCTCAGTGATGTCATGAAATACCCCTACAAAGTGAGAGATGCTCTCTTGTTCATCGTAGATAGCGCTGATCGCCAGCCATTCCGGATAGGATTCCCCGGACTTTTTTCTGTTCCAGATTTCTCCGGCCCAGCGGCCCTCCTGTTCAAGACCGGACCACATCTCCTGGTAGAAATGTGCATCATGACGGTCAGATTTTAGAATCCGCGGATTCATTCCTATCGCTTCCGAGGCAGCGTACCCGGTAATGGCGGTAAAGGCCGCGTTCACTGAGATAATGGTGCCGTCGCGCGAGGTTACGGTGATCCCTTCGATAGCGTTCTCGTACACCTTCTCAAACAGTATTCGCTGAAGTTCCGCCTGCTTCCGTTCAGTGATATCTTTGACAACGCCCAAATAGCCGGAAAACTCACCGCCTGCGTCAAACTTTGGAATTGCATTTGTAAGCGAGTATCCCGTTGTCCCGTCACGCGCGATGTATTGATCTTCCTGGTCCGCATACGGCTCCCGCTCTCCCTTGTCCGCGTCATGCGGGGTCAGGAAATTAAACGGGACCCTGCCAATGAGCTCTTCGGAACTGTATCCAAGCCACTGTTGTGCGCGGTCAGATACATAGGTAAACCTTCCCAGGGCGTCGGTCTCCCATAACCAGTCACCGGTTATGGTTGCAACGTCCTCAAAACGCCTTCTTGACTGCTCGAGTTCCGCCATCATTTCATTGCGCTCAGTGACGTCCCGAACGGAGGCTAGAATAAGAGTACGGCCAGGGAGCTGAAGCGGCGTCAGGTAGATCTGGGCGTCGAAGGTGGTGCCGTCAACCGGCCGCCTGGCCACCCATTCGAAGAAACGGGTATTACCGGTTGCGACGTCTTCCCAGATCAGGACCAGTTGCCCCGCTTGTTCATCGCCAGTGGAATAGTCAGCGGCAATGGTGTAGGAGAGCGCCTCTTCCTTACTTTTCACTCTGTAGAGTTCCAGCATCTTCTGGTTCACGTCCAGAAGTGTTCCCTCAACCGTGTGAACAAAAATTGCATCGTAGACTGAGTCAAAGATAGCCTCAAGGATATGGTGAGATGGGATTCCGTGCTTCGTCACGCGGGAAAGAATGGCGACGGTAGCAGGCGAAACCGGTACAAACCAGTGAAGCAGATCGACGCTTTGCTGCGGCACATTAGACTCGAGCGCGTGCAGCGCCAGGCGGTGGCGTTCCGGTCCGACGGGCGGGAAGAAGCGGTCTGGTTTGTTGTTTCGGTGGTGCAGCGTGAGCGCGTATCCCATACCCGATAGTATTGTGGCTACGGCGCTCCAGGAAATAGTTTTATCCATTATCTCGATAATCCCTTCTATCGAGAATAATGTACATAAAATAGTCGTGAAAAGCACTATCTGCGGGAGAGATTTTCACAAAAAACGTGGTGCGAGTTTTCCAAGAGGCAAAGCCGTGTCCCGCATCTCCGGTGACCACCTCACGCGAGGTGCGCTGCTGCCAGCCTGAACACGTCCCGAAACGCGACGTCCACTTCCTCGCGTATGGTGTGGACTATTGGGAAGGGCGTGACGTGGCTGTACTCAAACGGGAAGTCTCTCACATTAACACGGGGCGCGTGTAATGCGGCGGATTGAGCTTGCAGGGAAAGGGTGGAGGCTACCGATTCCGGCGGCATAACACGGTCACGCCGTAGTGCTACTGCGGAGAGCCGACGGCCAACAGCCGCCAACCGTGAGCTGCGGTACTCACGGAGGCCGGAATCTTCAAGCATGCTCACAAACAGGGTGGCGACTGAGCGCAACCGTTCAAAAATCCATTGAAGACGAGGGTGTGCTTCCGCCTTTCTCCTGAAGTCGTCTGTAAAGTAGGTCCGAAGGGCGTGCGCTGCGGGGCTGTCAAGAATATAACGGGAGGCAGGCTGCATACCGCCGAGCGTTGCGCCGCCGCAAAAAAGGAAGCCGCGTGAAGAGGAAAAGAGACCGTTCGGGTTCTCCAGAAGCAAAATTTCAGTGAGAAATGCGCCGATGGAATAACCAAATAGATCAACGTGAGCCGCAGGGACTACGTCCGGATCTTTGCCGTCCCGAATATTGCCAACAAGTTGTTGCACGTCAAAATAGGTCTGCAGGCCGGAGAGCAGGAAACGCTCCGGGGCCTCCTGCAGGCGTACACTGAGCGCGGCGTTGGCAAATGAGGAGTCCTTTGCGCCGTAGGTGAGCTGGCGTTGCTGTGCCACCGGCATCATCTTTCGAGGGTTACTCCACTCTCTATCTGCGCGTTCCATGTGAAAGGCAATCGGAAAGAGAATAACTGCTTTTCCCGTTTGTTCCGCCAGGCTCTTTGCCCAGGGCAGATATTTTTCCCACGTTTTTTCGTTCAATCCGTGGAAAAGCAGGATCGCTCCGTCACTTCTCTTCCCGGAACCAGGGGTTGGGCGGATGACAAAGTAAGGGAACCGGTGATTCTCCGTGCTTTGCCGGTCGAGCTGAAAATGCGCCCCGGTATCGGCGGCCCCCCGAGGCCGGCCGTGATATACATTATTCCACGTGGTGGATTGAAAAGTGCGTCGGAAAAGTGAAACGCCCTCGTAGTGTTCGCCCTGTTCTCCGCTTGCATAGAGAGTGCGAAGGGCTGAAAAGTCGTCCGTATACATGTCTGTCCGTGTCTCCATCGAGTATTTCTCCCTCTAAGACACGGACAGGCGCCGTAAGGTTGCAAAGAGCCAATGAAATTTTGCGTGTACGGTCAACGAAGCCGGCGAAAGGACGGGGTTGGTTACCCGCGGTGCTCCTCGCGGCCTAACGGCCCGCCTGACACAGTGTGAAACAGCTGCTACACTTAGTCATAAGGAGGAAGTTATGACGCAGTACCGCATCATGCGCCTCTGGGGAAAAGTTGCCTTCTCGCTGGTTTTGATCTTTCTTGTCGGCGGGGTTCGCGCACAAGCGCTGGAATTGCGAAGCGGCGCATTTGATGATGGTGGCCCTGTCCCGGTGGAATTCACCTGCCGGGGCCGCAATGTCTCCCCGCCACTTTCCTGGTCAGCTGTTCCAGAGGAAACTAAGAGCCTGGTTCTGATTACCGAGGACCCGGACGCTCCGGGCGGCGTCTGGATTCACTGGGTTATGTGGAATATCCCTCCGGGCAGTCGTTCCCTTAAGGAGAACGTTCCAAACGATGTCACGCTTGCAGACGGCTCGGTTCAAGGTGTCGCTTCAAACGGCACGCACGGATACCACGGTCCCTGTCCGCCGTCAGGCCGGCACCGCTACTATTTCCGTCTCTACGCGCTGGACCGGGAGTTGGATCTTGATCAGAACGCCGGTAAGGACGCAGTAACCAGGGCCATGACCGGCCACGTCCTTGCAAAGGCATCGCTGCTTGGCAATTTCTCAAAGCAGTAGGATGAAGACGATGGAACATGAGAACGTGCAACCCCGGCCGGATTCAGTAGAAACAACCCGCCGGAGCCGTGCCACGGAAGTGGTGCTGACCGTTTTAAATCTCTTCCTTGCCGCCGCGCTGATACTGGTCATTGCGGTTGCGGTAAAACCTCCTCCTAAGCCGTCTGGGCCGGGTAGGCCGGGGTATGTTCAACCGCGTTATCCGCAGCAGGAACTCTCTACACGATTAGTAAACGACCTCCTTTTAAACCCACAACTCATACCCTTTTCCGGAACGCTTGGTGGTACCATGGGATTTTACTCACCAGAGAATATTTACGTATTGTCCGATCACTGGGTATTTGCCAGGTTTGAAGATGGTCACACCGGGGGGAGCATGCTTCTTGAGTATCGCCTGGATGACGCAGGGGAGATTCACTGGAAGGTGCTGCAGGCACGCCTTGATTCATGAGCGGGAGTCAGGGGTGAAGGTCACCACCGGGATTTCTGACGGCCGTAAAGGAAAGCGGAATCCCTGACGGATCGGCCAGTTGCATCCCTTCATCTGTAACCGTAAACGGGACGCCGGCGCTTTTCAGGCGCGACTGAAGCTGCCGGTACGCGTTGATTCCGGGGATGCTTACGGACAGGCGCGCGAGTCCTGTTACCTCCTGTCCCGGTTCCCGCGGTGCGGCGCGCATCCAGATGTTGTATCCCAGATGATGGTGGTAGCCGCCAACTGAGACAAATCCGGCCGACGGGCCGAAATGTTGCATAAGCCCAAAGCCCGCCGTGTGAACGTAAAAACTATCTGAGCGCTTCATATCTGAAACTGACAGATGCACGTGAACAATGACCGGAGGGGCAGAAACCGGCTCTGCCGTTGTGCCGGACACCGCCAGCAGCGATTCTACATCAAGCGGCGCAGTTATCATGGCGAGTCTTCCCTCGTCGTCGGTTGGCCACACCTCGCGTGGCCTGTCTACGTACATCTCCACGCCGTTGCCTTCCGGATCCCTCAGGTAGACGGCTTCGCTTACGCCATGGTCTGCAAATCCCTCCAGTGCTATGTGCTTTTCCAAAAGCGCACGAAGGCGATAGGAGAGCGCCGCGCGGGAGGGGTAGAGAAACGCCGTGTGAAAGAGCCCGGCAAACGTGCGTCCCGGGGAGGCCGCGGGATTCTCTATGAGCCTCACCTGAGCGGTGGAACTTCCCAGAATCCGCCGGGGATTCCCTTCTGCCGTCGGCGGGTCGTCCGCCGGCCCTTCTTCAGTTTCAAGCTCCGGCAGCCCAATTACATCGCGATAGAACGCTACCATCGGCTCTACCGCGTGTACGGTAAGTGCGACCCGAGATATGCTGGTTTCGGACGGAATAAGTGCGTCTGTGATGGGAAGAGGGCCGTTGTTCATGCGCCTGTACCTCGCGTCCAGTTTACGAAATCACTCAGGATATGGCAATCTGACGAACTTCATGCTACACTGACTGAGTGCGTTACAATGTGTTTGAGAACACCGCTGCGCTCTATGATCTGGATGTTGCCGGAATGGCGCGTGATGATCTTTCCTTTTACGAGCGCTACGCACAGAGCGCAGGACGCCTTGTTCTTGAACTGGGCTGCGGCACGGGCAGAGTCACTATTCCGCTCGCGGCAGCCGGCTTCAAGGTAACCGGGGTAGACATTTCTCCCTCCATGCTCAACATTCTTCGTGCAAAGCTGGATAAGCTTGACTCAGATACGGCGCAGAGAATTCACCCTGTTCGCGCATCCATGGCGGATTTTGCGCTGGACGGGTTGTTTGACCTGGTGATCATTCCGTTCCGCGCGTTTCAGGCGCTTTCGGATTTTACGGACGCCCAGCGTTGCCTCTCTGCCGTGCGGCGCCATCTGGCCCCCGGCGGTACCTTCATAGTAGATGTTTTTAAACCGCACGTGGAGTCGGTTCGGGAGTGGATGGGTGAGCACGTGGACTGGGTGCGCAACATTCCGGAGACCGGAGATACCATCACCCGCACACGCATAGGTGAGCGGGTTGATTTCAAAGGGCAAGTCCTCTATTCACAGGTTGTCTACTACATGCGTGACTCGTCCGGTGCTACGCGAAAACTATCGGACAGTCTTGCATTGCGCTACTACTATTTACATCAAATGCAGGTGCTTCTCTCCGCCGCCGGATTTTTCATTGAACAGGAATACGGCTACTATGACGGACGAAGCATTGAACACGGACCGGATGAAATATTTGTGTGCCGGGCCGTGACATGATTGATGCGGCGCGTCTGATCCGGGCTGCGTCCGACTACCGGTTTCTCCTGGATCGCGGTTATCCCGGCAAACCTTCACTGAAGCTGATTGCAGATCACCATCGACTGACAAGGATCGAGCGAAATGTTCTTTTCCGCGGCGTGTTTGCCAGCGCTACGTCCGGGCAGAGGCGCGCGCGTCTGTGCCGTCCTGAGCAAGCAGCCAGCCTTGCAGTGGACGGGCACAACGTGCTTTTTACCGTGGCAAACTATTTGGCGGGCCACTCGCTCTTTGTAGCAACAGACGGCCTCTTGCGTGACGCGGGTGGGGCAAAGAGTGTGTTTAGAAACCGTGAGTTGCTTGGGCGCGCAGCGCGTGAGATAGCGTTTGCTCTTTCCGCTGCCGGTACCGCCGAGATTGCGGTCTATCTGGACGAGCCGCTCACGCACAGTGCAGATCACCGGGCGCTTTTGGAGCGTGCGCTCGCGGAGCATGACGTCTCAGGCCGCTGCCTCCTGAGCGTGCACGCCGACAGTGCAGTGGTTGAGGCTGCCGCGGAGGTGACGGCAACATCGGATTCTACCATCATTGACCGGCTGACCGGCTCAGTCTGGGACCTCTCGCGGGCGGCGTTGGAAGCGGCGCACCAACCCTCTTTCTTTGACATTGAACACGCGCTTGAGTAGAGGGTATAACGGTAGGTATTGGGGAACGTGTGAAATATAAATGTGTGATTGTTGACCATGATGATACTGCGGTGGAAAGCACGCCGCACGTCCACTATCCGGCTTATCTTGAAACCATGTCTCTGCTCCGCCCGCACCTTGAGCCGGAGAACCTGGAAGGATTTTTCCTGAAAAACTTCCGGCCGGGCTTTATGTCCTACTTGCGGGACGAGCTCCGCCTGACGGATGAAGAGCTGGCAACGGAAATTGAGATCTGGCACCGCCATATGTCGGGAGACGGGTCTCATTTCTATCCGGGTTTTCTGGAGTTGCTGCAGGAGTTTCATGCTTCAGGCGGGATGGTTGCCGTTGCGTCACACTCAGATGCTGCCGCAATTGCGCGCGACTACCGGAGGGCGTCCGGCGGGAGCTTTGAGCCGGACGTTATCTTTGGCTGGAACAGTGATCCTGATAAGCGCAAACCGAGCCCATACCCCGTGACAGAGTTGCTCTCGCGCACCGGCCTGACAGCAGGAGATGTGGTTGTGGTGGATGATCTGAGTCCCGGCGTGATCATGGCGGAAAAGGCGGGGGTTCACGCCATTGCCGCCGGATGGGCTCACCAGATTGAAGAGATAGCGGCGTTTATGAAATCAAGATGCGTGGCCTACCTTACAGAGGTCGAGTCTCTTCGTACTTTCCTGTTCTGAAGTGGAACGGCACTTCCTGCTGTTCAAGCACATAACGGCGCACTTTGTCCAGCTTTCTCTGAACCAGTTCGCACAATGCCAGGGGCAAATCATGGTCCCGGATGTGCAGCGTTACCCGTGTGCTCAAGTGATCAATGAGTTCTTCCAGGGAGGCAAAGGATTCCGGGTTGACAACCGATATATCTCTCATAAGATCATCAGTGCCCAGAATCTCATTCTTGAAGAAGGCCAGGTTTTCCAGGAAGACGTAGTCGGTGATTTCTTCACCGTGCCAGCGTTGTGTAAGGCCTTCGATGAGCTGCGCTACATCTTCCTTAAGGTCCTCCAGCTCAACCCCCAGAATCCGAAGGTATTTCTGCTTGAGGTCTCTCATAGCACGCTCCTTTCGTTAGCCGTACGCAGAAGCCTTTACTATTTCAAGCCTATTACCGACTCAGGTAAAAATCAAGCGATATTCCGTGGTGATGGCACGCCGTGGGTCAGCGCCAGTAGCGGATCCGAGGCTGGAACTGCCAGCTGTTGCGTGACGGGTCCGCGTGCAGGACGGCCACAAAGATTTCCGTGCGTGCGGGTACGGTTACCTTCAGCGGCAGACGTGCGGAAGTGGTCAGGCCGGAGAGCGAGAAGCTTATTTCCACGTCAACGTCGCGGTCATACCCGTTGGCAAGAAAAGCCACGTAGGTGAGATCTTCCTGTTCAGTCCTAAACTCAAGGCTGTTAGTCTGGGCAACAGTTCGGGTGTAGCCCCCGTAGTCTGCGTCAGTAATGTCCTTTCCAAAGTGCTCTTCAAAGGGAGGGCCGCCCGGATGGTAGGAATAGTAGATGCCGTTTTTTTCCGGTGATACCGCCTTTCCCTCTGCGGCGCGAAACTTGACAGGGATAGACTGCATGGAGCCGTCACGCATTGGAAGGCGTACGTCAAAGTGCAGGTGCGGTCCGGATGATTGTCCGGTGTTGCCGCTGTATCCAATAAGCTCTCCTGCCTTGACCTGATCACCCGGTGTAACCACGGATCCGTTCTGCTTTAAATGTACGTAGTTGCCAAAACTACCATCTGAATGCTGAATCAGGATTCGGTTTGCGCGCGGTCCGTACTGCGAGGAAGTGCCGCCTGCGGAATAGTGTTCCACCACATCTACCACCAGACCCGCGCGCGCGGTGTAGACCGGTGTGCCCACCGGCATTTCAAAATCTATTGCGTAGAGGTTGTCTCCCGTGTGGGTGAACTCACCCTTCGGGCCCTGGCTTACACGCCGTTTTGTGGCGTGCTCGTAGGGAAATAGGTAGAGCAGCGAATCGTCATGGCCGGCGGTGAGCGGATTGCCAAAAGCGAAAGAGTAGGCAAGGCGGTAGCCCACCTTCCGCTGGTCCGGCAACTGGCGGAGCGAGAACAGAAGGGTGTGTTTTGATTCGGCCGCAACCATGCCGTGAAAGGGCAGCTCGGTTTCCGGGCTCAAGCCCCACACCTCCGGCAGGTTTACCGTTACGTACAGCGGCATAGAATGAGAATTATCGGCATAGAAGTCATATCGATCAGGCGCACCTTTTTCCGCGTAGACCGTTACGTACTCCGGGGCGGCAAAGAGAAAAGCAGATGAAAGGGAAAGAAGTATAAGAACGATGGATAACCGGCGGGAAGCAGAATAACGAGTCATACCCTGCAAACATAGCAAAAAAACTCCACTTAGTCCAGCAACTTTGGCCACCGGCATCTTTACAGCACTGCTCCTGTTTCTCATAATGATGATGTGCGGGTAACACGAGCCTTCCTCTACGCGGCCACGTGTCTCCTTGTCGTCGCATCGGCGCTTCCTCCGGGGCAGCGCCTCAGTGTGCCCGGGGCCGCCGGAAGCAGGGAATCCGCTCCTGTGCCGGTGCCCGCCGCCCGTACTCGGCCACCCTTACCTGACGGCGTCACCGGGCAGCTTACCCTTACCTTCATTGGCGACATTATGGCGCACCGCCCCAATTACTTGATGCCTGACTACAATCGCATATATGATGCGGTGAGAAACGCATTTCTCTCTGATGACCTCACCTTTGCCAACCTTGAATTTCCCGTTGACCCATCGCGGCCCTACTCTACCTATCCGCATTTCAACGTGCATCCGGAATACGTACGTGCCGCGGTGCGTGCCGGGGTTGATGTCTTCTCCCTGGCAAACAACCACGCCACTGATCAGGAGGCGGAAGGCGTATCGGAGACGCTTTCCTCGCTTGGAAACCTCGTGGAAATCTATGCCGAGCGGGGCGGTGCGGTTGCAGGCCGCCCGCGCCGGCTCTACTTCTCCGGGCTCCGGCCGGCACATGTCACCCAGTATTCCGCCACGCTTATTCGTCGTGACGGCTGGCGCATCGGCTTCATCGCCCTCACCCAGTTTGTGAACGATCCTCATCCGGGGGACGGCTCTGCCCAGGTGAATGTGCTGGACTACCGGAACCGTGCAG
>Ga0102944_1000142_pt1 | contig 59075 bp, 54 predicted proteins | sample SalPonD_shore_MG_FD_78172 | JGI IMG/M metagenome (GOLD analysis project Ga0102944, IMG submission 78172) | Salt pond soil microbial communities from South San Francisco under conditions of wetland restoration - Salt Pond MetaG... | ecosystem: Environmental > Aquatic > Marine > Intertidal zone >... | reverse complement strand
TGCACGGGGGAGACTTCTCCACCACCGCACCAGCTCCCGCGCCGCACGCACCCGCACCAACCCGCTCTTTCCGGTTAACTACACCGATCGGGAAATACGCAACTGCCTTGGAGAACACGTGAGGGAAACGCTCAAACACGGGCGGGAGGTGAACGCACAGATGCAGCGTATGGCGATCTTTATGGTCGCTCATAACTTTCTCACCCCGCATCGGGTAGCACTTTCTCCGGGGGAAATTCCGCAGCATCTGATCGCGTAACGTGCGGGTCTAAGAGCCAAATACAGAAGGTAATTCGAGTAAAAAAAGCGGCATGTACCGGCTCTCAGGACATGCAGCCCTTACGTGAACCCGAGCCTCTGTCCCTTTTTCAACAATTTTCGCCTCACTATTTAACCGTTCACGGTTTTCCCAGTACACTTAGGGTGTGGAGGCCGAAATGAAAAACAATAGTGTGAGAATCTGTTGCACTGTCTCAGCGGTCGCAATTGCCATTTTTGTGCTCTCACTTGCGGCTATGCCGGGAACGCTTTATGCACAGAACGCCGGAGAGTTAGCGGCGCAGGCCAATCAGTTCTACATGAAGGGAGATCTTCAAAAGGCCATAGACGCCTATACGAGGGCCATTTCCGCGGACTCGGAGTCTGCGCGGCTATACTACAACCGGGGGAACGTCTATTATGACGCGGGAAATATGGACGCGGCTGTCAAGGATTACAGTAAGGCAATAGAATTTGCACCGGATCTTTCACAGGCGTACTTTAATCGCGCAAATGCATACTACAGCCAGGCTAACTACGAGCAAGCCGCCGCAGACTATTCACACCTCGTTCAAGCCGGGGAGAAGGATCCGGCGCTTTATGTGAACCGTGGCGTTGCCTACTACGGCCAGGGCGCTTATGACAAAGCCAGGGCGGACTTTGACACGGCGCTTGGTCTGCAGGGAGAGAACTCCACCACGCTCTACTACCGGGGCACCGCCTCCTACAGACTTGGGTCATTCCGCCAGGCGGTTTCAGACTTTGAAAAAGCAATCACGTTAGACCAGAACAACGTTCCCGCAATGTACAATCTCGGAGTTTCGTACGTGCGGTTGGCGGAAACACTCAAAGGAACACAATGATCCAGGAACGGGAAGAGCAGGCTGCCATTTTGATCATCAATTGCGGCAGTTCGTCGGTTAAGTATGAAGTATACCAGATGCCGGGTCGAAGGAGTCTTGGTAGGGGTGCGGTGGAACGCGTGGGGCAACCTAATGCGGTTATCCAGCAGGAATCTGCAAACGGAGTCATCCACCGGGAGCAGGAGGTTGCCGACCACCAGGCGGCCATCGATCTCATTGGTAATGCGCTGACAGATCCGGTAAACGGAATCGTCAATGACCTGACCGAGATAGCGGGAGTGGGCCATCGCGTTGTACATGGTGGAGAGAAATACTCGAAGTCTGTATTGATAGATGACGAGGTGATCGCTGCCATAGAGGACAACGTCGAGCTTGCCCCGCTTCACAATCCGGCCAACCTGACCGGTATTCGCGAGACAATGCGGGTCATGCCTGATAAGCCGCAGGTTGCGGTTTTTGATACTGCGTTTCACCAGAGCCTGACCCCCGCAGCGTACCTGTACGGACTGCCGCGGGAACTTTACGAAAAATACCGCATCCGACGGTATGGATTTCACGGAACAAGTCATCGCTACGTGGCTCACGAAGCAGTGAAATACGTGAAGCGCTCAATTGAAAACACCAACGTGCTTTCATGTCATCTTGGGAACGGCGCGTCGATCACTGCGATCAAGAACGGAAAGAGTATTGATACGTCGATGGGTTTCACCCCGTTGGAAGGGTTGATGATGGGCACCCGCAGCGGTGATCTGGACCCGGCAATCCTTTTCTACCTCATGGAGCGCGGTTATTCTGCGAATGAATTGAGTTCTATGCTCAACAAGCAGAGTGGACTTCTCGGTCTTTCCGGCATCTCGAATGACCTCCGGGACCTGGAGGAGGCAGCAGAGCAGGGAGACCGCAATGCCATGGAAGCGCTCGACGTATATGCGTACCGCGTGAGAAAATACATTGGTTCCTACGTTGCCAACATGGTCCGGGTAGATATACTGGTGTTTACCGGTGGCATTGGACAGTACGGCACACGAATGAGGGAACGTATTTGCAATCGGCTGGAAAACATCGGAATTGTGATGGACTACCGGAAGAATCTGGAGAATGGACCACGGCAGGGCTTGATATCGATGGATTACTCTCCGGTTGCCATTGTAGTGGTACCAACAAATGAGGAGCTTCAAATCGCTATTGACACCTACAGCCTGATAATGGCGTCCGGCGCTTCACATCTCGCATGATAGACGGCTACTTTACCCCACAGGACCTCCTGACCGCCGCCACATGCATCCGACGCTTTGCCGCGTTTGCGCGCGATACTTCACGGCGGGCACGGAAGCAAAGCCGGGAAGGGGTTTCCTCAACCGAACGCTTTCAAAAAGAACAGCGGCATGAGGTCACGGAACTTGCCAGATCGCGCTTTTTTCACGCCGTCGATCTTTCGGAATTCAGAAATGCACCGGATGAACACCATACGGCGAGCGTCGAGACGCTTGAAGCGCGTAAGACGGTATTTCGTGCCGGCTTTGTGTCCGGTTCACTCTACGTCAATCCCACCTATCTCGTACCGATTTCCGGTGACGGATGGCGCATGATTATGGTGTACGAGGGAACCGGCGTGAAAAAGTCCTACATAGAAGAGTGTGCCGTTATCTCTCACGTGCTTGATGCTGTTGGCGTGGAAGTACACGTTATTGAGGTGTGGTACGTGAACAAGCAATACCGCAGAGACGGAGCACTTGATACGGAAGCGCTTCTGTCGAGCTCAAACGTGACCCGGCGCACGGCACGGTTTCGCCGCTCTGTGGAAAAGCTCACCGAGGCCATGAAAGCATCGCTCTCTCAGGACCCTTCTGTACTACGAGAGCAGTATGGAATGTGCGATCGACCGGAGGTTTGCCCGGTATGCAGGGAAGAGGTCCCGCAGGTCACTCGCTTTAGCGTCTTTTCCCTGCACAGGAGTGCCGAGCTTTCTCGCAAGCTTTTCTCATCAGGTGTCTCAGACATCAGGGAGCTGCCGGATGAGATTGAGCTGAATGAGAAGCAGCGCATACAACGCGATGCGGTGCTGTCAGACCGCCCCTATGTGGACCGGTCAGCGTTGAACGTCTTTTTGGATAGCCTTCAATACCCGGTTTCCTATCTTGATTTTGAAGCTATCAGTAAGGCAGTACCGTCGTGGAGCTGTATCAGACCGTGGCAGCATGTCCCGTTTCAATACTCCCTGCATATCCAGAGGACTCCGGATGAGGAGCCTGAACATCGGTACTGGATAAGCGATCCTGCCGACGGGGATGTCCATGCGGAACTGGTAAGACATCTGGTTCGCGATGTTCCATCGGAAGGTACGATGCTCGCTTTTAGCGCGGACTTTGAACGGAGCGTGATTGGTGAGCTGGCGCGATGTTTTCCCGAGCATGCACCGGAGTTGCGAAGTATCCTGGAGCGGAGTGAGGATTTGTTAGCGCCGTTTCGGCAGTTCGCGTATTACCATCCTGGTCAGCTCGGAAAGACGTCAATGAAGGTAGTGCTGCCTCTGTTAACCGGCCGCGACTACAGTGCATTTCGCATACGTGACGGACGGGAGGCAAGTCTCCTGTACTACTTTCACGTGCTGAAGCCACACAGCCAGGCACGTGATGACCGTACCTGGACGGATGGCGACCGGGAGAAACTCTTTGCCGATCTTGCCGAATACTGTGGACTGGATACCTACGGAATGGTTCTTATTGTTAAGCGGCTTCGGGAGCTTTGTGCCGGTGATTCGTGAACCATGGCGGCACTCATCGTGGAAGCAGCGAGTCAACCAAATGGCAAAAAGCGCCCGCCAGGTCAGCGAGCGTGTTCAGGTTGACAATCGATGGCTCGTCGGCGGGCGTATGGGTGATGCGGCTGGACAGTTCCGCCATGGCACCGTCTGACGTGACGGCAAGCGCGGGCAGTCCCATCTGGACAAATACGGCGTGGTCCCCCTGGTACCACTGCGGTCCCGGAACACACGCCGTGTGTGAAGCAAACGCCGTTTGCACAGCCTCTTCGGTTTCACCGCCGCAGCCGTACAGGGAATACGCCGCAGGATGTTCTTTGAAGCCCGCACCGTCAACGTTTACAAGCAAAGCCATGCGGGAGAAGGTATTCCGCTCAGTTGCCACATAGTGGGCCTGTCCCGGCGCGTTGTAGTAATCCTCCCCGTTTAGAAAGAGAAGTTCCACAGGCGGCCGATCTTTTCGGCCGGATAATAACTCAGCAAGCAGGAGGAGCGTGGTAACGCCTGAGGCGTTGTCAATAGCACCAGGTGTACCCTTCTTACTATCGATATGAGCGGTGAACGCAATGTGTTTGCCGGGAGTTTGGGAAGGTGGGTGTCCCGTGGTAAAGGGCGTGCGTCGGGCAAGCACGTTGCACGCGGAGGCGGGTATGCGCTCGCAATCAATGTGCAGTGTTGCGCGCAGCTCAGGCCGTGTACGCTCCAGTTGGAGCAGTCGTTCACCCAGGACGTCGGTCAAATAGGTGGAGGGAATGTCAAAATCGCCATCCTCAATAAGGGGGAAAGGTGAGGCTCCTCCTGCTACCTCCGGATTGCTTCCGGTTGCCGCGAGTATAGCGGCCGGATTTGCCCGCTCGAGCAGCGTGTAGATTTCTTGGTGTTCTGGAACGGCGAGAAACGGAAAATTGCGCGGAAAGAGCTGTGCACGCGTAATCTGGCCGTGCAGGAGCAGAATCTTTCCAGTTGCGTCCAGCTTTGCGAGTTCAGGCTGCGAGGAAGCCGCAACCAGCGGGGCTGTGAGAGAGGCCGGCATTCCGTACGGACTGGCAAAGACTGGCAGGTAATCTTCCTCTACTGAAAGCGTTGCTCCTTTATCCATCCAATCCATACATGGAAATGGTGTGCGACGCACCTCCCATCCCAGTCCGAGCAATATCTGAGTAATATAATCCGTGGCACGCTGATTTCCGGGTGAACCCACACTGCGGTCAGGAATGTGGACGCACAATGTATCTATGTGCAAACGCGCCCTGCGGCGGAGTTCATCGGACGTCACGCCGCACTCCTTGGCCCGTACATTCTTATGCCAAGCCAAACGGAAATCAGGAGGAGCGCCAGAAAAAATAGAAACGGGACAATATCGAGCGTTCCTTCGGCTATCCAGGCCGAAACGAGCATAGCTGTAATGGCGGCCGCAAGCGCAGCACCCTTAACTACAAAAACAGGCGCCAGTACCAAACTGACCGGCCGGTGTCTCAGTGACATAAACCCTGTGAAAAGTGCAAAAGGCACGATAATGCCAAGGTCTAACGCTTGAACAACCAGCGTAGTCTGCCCGAGCAGTACGCCCTCAATCTCTCCCTGCAATGCAGGGATGATTCGCCCAAGCCACATCGCTGTGAGGACTACCGCCACGAAGATGCTGAATATTCCCACGCCGCGGTATGGAAAGTGCGTACCAAAGTGATCTGACAGTTTGCGTATGCTCAGGGTGGAAAGCAGCCACGCTATAGCGGCCAGGCTGGCGGCGTAGGTTGCCACAAACAGCAGAAATAGTGGCCCGAATGCCCATGTTACTGAATACATCAGATATTGATAGAACAGATACGCCACTATTCCCACGGCAAAAAGGCGAGCCCGAACACTGTTTTGCCGGAGGAACGGAAGGGTAATAAGAAGTGCCGGGAGTGCAATAAAAAGCGTCACAATGTCCCAGCCTACGCCCTCTGCGGTAAGACGTTCGGCGTTATAGCGATACACACCGTCAGTCACCATTTCGTACGTCTCACCCCGGACGCTTGTGACTGCGCCGGTGCGGCCATCGCCCCGTGCAAAGACGCCGGTGGCGGAGGCTACCGCCGATAGAAGCAGCACAAACACGCAGAGGAGCAAAATGCCTGTTAGACTTTTGCTTGCCTCCGGCTGTGTTTGCTCACTCATTTCAAAACTCCGCCTTCATTGTTCTGTGTTTACGTCTTGAACAGGTCTGCAATTTCTCGCGCATATATCTCGTTTACTGCATGGCGCTTAACTTCCTGTTTTCCGGAGAGTTCTCTTCCCGCAATGAACTCCGTCTCAAGCAACTTGAAGCGGTAGATGCGTTCAAAGCTCTTGAACCCGTTCTGCGGGCTGACCAGCGATGAAATTTCTGAGCTGAACAGTTCATGAACTTCAGGCGCAGTGATCAGCTGCGGCACATCAAGATAGGGGAGTGAATTCTCCCGTGCGAACTGTTCCAGCTGTTCGGTATTGGGAACAATGAGACACGCGAGGAACTTTTTGTCCTGCCCAAGCACTACCACCTGATCTATATATGAGGACTCCCTCAGTTTGCTCTCAATGGGCGCCGGTTCAACATTTTCTCCACCCAACAGGACGATCGTATCCTTGGCGCGGCCCACAATCGTAAGCTCGTTGTCCCACGTGAGCTTGCCGAGATCGCCCGTGTTCAGCCACCCTTCAGCGTCAATCATGCGAGCGGTCTCTTCCGGCCGGTTGTAATATCCAAGCATCACCTGAGGTCCTCGGGCCATCACCACGCCGCGGTTGCCCGGACGCAGCGGCTTCCCCGTTTCATCAACAATTTTGACCTCAGTACCCGGGAAGACAGGACCGACCGTGCCCGGAACCGGATGCGACTGATCCCGGACACCCAAAACGGGTGCAGTTTCGGTGAGACCGTATCCTTCCAGGAGCAGCACGCCGGCGGCGGCAAAAAAGTTATCCACGTAGCCGGGTAGGGCGCCTCCTCCAGAAATTCCCGCAACAAAACTGCCGCCAAGACGCGCCTTAATCTTACTGAAGACCAGAACGTTCCCAAGAGCCCTCAGCGGCCAGAGCAGTACAAACGGGAGAATTCCAAGCGCAAAATCCAGCGTACGAATGCGCTTGTGAAATCGTGGCAGCAATCCTTTCACCATGTTGGAAAAGCGAGTGTGGACTTTGCCCACTCCCACAAAGAAGTGAAAGAGAGCGCTCTTTATCCCGCCCTGATTGTTGATGTTTCGATAGATGCCGGTCTGAAGCGATTCCCAGATTCGTGGAACCGAGGCCATCCATGTTGGCCGAATTGCCGCAAAGTCGGCCAGCATGATCTTTCCAATGGGTTTGGAATATGCGAGGGCAGAGGCACTGCCCAGCGCGACATATTGCATTATGCGTTCAAACGAATGCCAGACCGGAAGGACGCAGAGCCAGATATCGCCAGGGCCAACCCTGATCAGCTCCGGAACATGTTCCACCTGATGAAGGAAATTTTTGTGAGACAGCATGACACCCTTGGGTTCGCCGGTGGTGCCGGAAGTGAAGATCAGGGTGGCAACGTCGTTTTCCGCGCCCGCTGCAATTTCACGTTGAACCAGATCAGGTTGCTTCTCCAGCTTTTCGGAACCTGCTTTCATGATGTCAGAAAGCCGGTGCACCGTTATTCCCCGCAGGTCGGCCGGCTTGTCACCTGCTTCATAATCCGTGTCAAGGACAACAATTTGCTTCACGCGTTTCAGGTCGCTTCTGAGTCTGGATACACGTTTAAGGCCTGAAACATTCTCTACTATGACCGTTGCACACTCGGCAAAGCTGAGAATGTAGCTTACTTCTTTGTCGGTAGCATCGTTTCCGCGAGGAACGTCTGCTGCCCCAACGGAAAGGATACCGAGGTCCGCGAGCAGCCACTCTTTGCAATTGTCGGCAATCAGCCCCACATGATCGCCGCGCTTCACACCAATAGAGAGCAGTCCCGCCGCCACTGACTGGACTTCCTCAAGAAGCTTTTTGAAGCTGGTGGGCTGGAACACTCCGTCCTGGTCTTTTGAGAGTTGACCATGATGGTCTGGATACTCCTGTGCTATCCGCTGCAACAGCTTTGGTATTGTTGCCTCCATTCGCGTAACTCCTCCCTATGTAGCCTGTAACCGTCAATGAGGCTATCGCTCAACGGCGTCCCCGGGCTGACGGCAAAAAAAAAAGCCACCCGGCAAAACGCCGGGCGGTTGGTGACAGACCCCTTACATCTGCGTAACGGTGAAATTGTCAAAAGCGGCAGACAGACTGTTGGTGCGCAGGCTCATGTATTGTCCTTTTAACATCTGCGGGTTTACCCGGAACCAGAAACGAACCGGTGCAGTGGGATCTTTTACTCCAATTTCTCCGGTGTTTGTGTTCACCCGAATGCTAATGGGAACGTCTCTATAGAGATACGGCTCAAGATCTGCGATGGTCATATTCTTGCCGTAGTTTCGCAGCGCCTGCATAATGTCAATGCTCAGACGAGGATCGCCTAGAAGACTCCGAACGGCGGGTGACTGGTAGAGACTCATGTCGACGTTGCTTGTGCTCTCATACACCTGGGCGCGAAAGCCGTAGTGCTCGGGATGCATCTGCCGTGTCTCCGGCCGTGTATCAAGGTTAAGCCAGAGCAGGTAGCCCTTTCCGTTGCCCCATGCCATCTTGCCGAGAGCCGGATTGGAAACTCCCACGTGAATTCCGAAACCCGCGTGGAAGAGGCCACGCTGGTAGTCGGTCGCGCTTGCATAGCCGCCGTCCAGGTACCTGATGGTGAAATCTACCTGATACACTCCGGACTGGGGAATTTTTGCGTCAATGCGAGCGAGACCCGTGTTTTTGTTCAGTTGCGCTAGAGCACCTCCACGGATGGCCCAGTCGCCGTAGCCGGCGCGCCAGCCCCCGAGATTATTGAAGGTGTCTCGTTCAATCACCGTCTGTGCGGAGATAAAAAACGGGAGCAGCAGCAATAAGACAATGAATAAAACGGCGAATTTCTTCATGCATTTCCTCCTCTAAGGTTTGTCGGACTCGATATTGCTCTTATTCTATGATAATGCCAGAACGGTGCATACACAACCAAAAAATAGGAGTCCTGCGTTCGTTTCACATTTAAAAAGTTAATAAAGTCATGAAGCTCTATAAAGGGTGTTCGAGGCATGGCATCCAATTGTACGTGAGCCAACCGGGTGGTCCATCGGTTTACACGGAGCGCCGTGGCCGACTACAATGTTGCCATGAAGGCAGAGCAGGGAACACTCAGCGGGAAAGCGCGGCGTTATTTGCTGCGGGAAGCACACCACGTGCGGCCGACCGCTATGATCGGGAAGCACCGCCTTACCGCTAATGTAATCAATGCGGTGAACGGCGAGTTGGAAGCACATGAGCTCATTAAAGTGAAGTTCCAGGACTTCAAAGAGGAAAAAAAGGAGATTGCAGAGGAGCTTGCCCGTGCTACATCGGCAAAGCTGGTGGGCGTCATTGGGAACATTGCCATCTATTTCCGCCCCGCCGCAGACGAAGAGCGGCGAAAGATTTTCCTTCCACAGGAGTGATTGTGCGCGCACATATTACACCGTTTGACATGGCGAGAATGCCGCAACTCCACTTTGGCGCAGGCAGGTTTTCCCGCATTGGAACGCTTCTTTCTGCGCGCGGGTACCGCCATGTAGCCGTTGTTACAGGCGGAGACTCGCTTAATCGTTCCGGAAACTGGCAGCGGCTTGAGGCCGATTTGGGCGCGTCTGGAATTTCATTGCGCCGTTACAGCGTGAAGGGAGAACCCGGCCCCGCAATGGTTGACGCTGCGGCAAGAGATCTTTCATCATTTCATGCTGATGCGGTTGTTGCCGTTGGCGGGGGAAGTGTCATTGATGCGGGAAAAGCGATTTCTGCTGCCGTTTTCCTTAAGAGTTCAATAGCCAACTACCTGGAAGGGGTAGGAGATCAAAAGCCGACCGGGGAAAAGCTGCCGTTTCTTGCATGCCCAACCACGGCGGGGACCGGTTCCGAAGCTACCAAGAACGCGGTGCTTTCTGTCACTGCAAAAGACGGGTTTAAGAAGTCTTTGAGGCATGACAATTATGTACCCGATATGGTAGTCATAGATCCGGAACTTGCTACTGGCTGTCCACGCCACGTTTCCGCCGCTTCCGGTCTTGATGCTATCACGCAGCTCATTGAGTCCTACGTCTCCACCAAAGCCACGCCTGTAACAGATGTACTTGCCGAATCCGGACTGCAGGCGGCAGGTCGGAGTTTTCTCAGTGTGCTTCGAGATGGAAAGGATGTGGGTGCTCGTGGTGACATGGCATATGCAGCCTACCTTTCTGGAATTTGTCTTGCCAATGCAGGTCTGGGTGTCGTGCACGGCGGCGCAAGCACTGCGGGGGCCATGAAGCCAATTCCCCACGGAGTTTTCTGTGGAACACTTCTGACCGAGTCTGTGCGGATGACCATAGAGAGGCTGAACAATGCATCTTCGGGCACGCCGGCACTCTTGAAGTACGCGTGGGCTGCATCACTTCTTGAACCGGGGGTAGAGGCGGGCGGTGCCGTGGACGCTTTCGCACTGGTGCGCGTACTAAAACAATTTGAACAGGAGAGCAGGGTGGAACGCCTCTCCGTCTACGGTTTTGATGACGCGGCTATTTCCGAGCTTGCGAGCGGAACAGGCATGAAGAATCACCCGGTCGAGTTTTCTCGTGAAGAGATTTGCGCTCTGTTGCAATCCCGTCTGTAGTGAATGTCTTGCGGAGGCCCCATGTTCCTCGCTGTGTGTTTGAACCCTACGCTTCAAAAAACTATCGTCGTACCACGCCTTTTCGAAAATGAAGTCAACCGCGCCACCGAACACTATCTCGATGCATCCGGCAAAGGGGTCAACGTGGCTCGCGTGCTGACTCAGCTCGGGGAATGCGCGATTCAGTTGACTCACAGCGGCGGACGGAACCGAGCCCTCTTTCATGAACTTGCCGCCCGGGATAAGGTTACCCTGCTTGACGCTGACTCTGCATCAGAAATCCGCTTCTGTTACACGGTGGTTTCCCGTGAGAATCATACGACAACCGAATTAGTGGAAGAGGGAGAACCGGTGGCTGCCGGAACGGAAAGCCGGGTCTGGGAGCAATTTGAGCGCGCCCTGCCGGAGGTCTCCGTGGTCTCGTTTTCCGGTTCCCGGGCGGGCGGCTATTCAGACAATCTGTTCGCGAAAATGACCGAGCGCGCCACGGCTGCGGGGAAGACGGTGCTTCTGGATATTCGCGGAGCGGAACTTGTCCAGGCGCTACGTTATCGCCCTGATTTTATCATGCCCAACCTTGCTGAGTTTGCCACCACGTTCTTGTTGGAGCGTGAGCACGGGCACGGTCTGGCAGTAAGTGAGCACACGGACGACCCGGGACTTCTTATGCGCGTAAAGGAAAAGATGCAGCAAATTTACCGGAGCTCCGGCACCGTCACCGTACTCACCCGCGGCGCGCGGGATACACTCTTCGTGGACGCACAGCGAGTTCGCAGCGCAAGGCCGCAGCAGGTGGAACCCGTGAATACCATCGGATGCGGAGACGCGTTCACCGCTGGATTTGCCGCACGTATTGCGCACGGCGGCGCAGTCAGTGACGCCGTTGATGCGGGTCACCGCACGGCCGCCCAAAACGCAGTGCAGGTTCGGCCCGGGCGTATCAAATAGTGCGAACCGGACTCACAATCCGGTGACCTTTTGCTATGGTGCCTGGTGCTCCAGATCAAGGGTAATAGTCGGCCGGTTGCATACTTCATCGGGCCCATAATACTGAATTGCTCCCGGATATCGGAACGATGTTTTGACCGCCCACTCTTTGCGGTGAGCCGAGAAGGTTGCGAACGGTTTTCCATGCAGCTCTACAAGTGCCTTCTTTATGACCGGCTTCATCTTCCCGTGCCGTTGTTCTATATTCATCATCATTGTAAGCGGGACCCCTCCTGCAACCCACTCTGCTGCAGGACGGGCCAAATTACGTACCGAGGAAATATAGCCGGTCAATCCACTGGCCACCAGCAGAAACGCGGTGTATCCCAGGGAGTAGCAGTAGTCCGCATCAAAATTGGAGGGGAATGCGCACCGTCCCTCGTAGCCAAAGAAATGCTGGAGCGCACTAAATTTCCCGCTAAATTTGCCGCGCGATGCCATCTCTTTCAGCCGACCGTCTACCATTTCAATGAGCAATTTTTCCGTTTCAATGCGAGACACCTGGACATTGCCGTGAGGGTCACGGTCCATGAGTAATTGCCGCTGTATCTCGTTGGGAAGCGATGAAAACGCATATGAGGAGTCACGGCTCAGTTTTTGATTAACCCATTCAGATTGCGCCTCAAATGTGTGCAGCGTGCTGAAATAGTCAGCGTTTTCAGCCAGCAAATCGTTTAGCTCTGAGATGAGCGCTTTTATTTCCGGGATGAACTCAATAAGTCCCTCGGGCACAAGCACCACCCCAAAGTTTTCCCCGTTCTCCGAACGGGCTACAACGGTCTCCACCAGCTGATCTACGATTTCGCGGAGCGTCAGCTGTTTCTCCTCCACTTCCTCTGAGATAATGCATGCGTTTGGATGGGTCTGCAGGGCGCACTCGAGGGCAATGTGAGACGCACTCCGGCCCATGAGTTTAATGAAATGCCAGTACTTTTTGGCCGAGTTGGCGTCCCGTTCAATGTTGCCAATCAACTCCGAGTACGTTTTGGTTGCCGTGTCAAATCCAAAGGAAGTTTCTATGTAGTCGTTCTTCAAGTCACCGTCAATTGTCTTTGGAACCCCGACCACCTTTATCTCACTGCCTTTCGAAAGGAAATACTCTGCGAGCACTGCGGCGTTGGTGTTGGAATCATCACCCCCAATGACCACAAGCGCGTCCAGCGTGCGCTGTGTGCACACCTCAAGCACGCGTGCAAACTGATCATCTGTCTCAATCTTGGTCCGCCCGGACCCGATCATGTCAAAACCGCCGGTGTTGCGGTAATCGTCTACAAATCTGGGGGTAATCTCTATTGCACTGTCTTCCAGAATTCCTGCCGGCCCCCCCAGGTATCCCCACAAACCGGATTCGGGATTTCCTGCCTTTATGCCGTCTAAGAGTCCGGCAATAACGTTGTGTCCGCCCGGAGCCTGACCTCCTGAGAGGATGACACCAACACGAATTTGTTTTCCGGCATCTTTATTCTCGCCTTCGGCAAAGGTGGCAATCGGCTTCCCGTAGGTGAGCGTAAACAGCTGCTTCAATCCAGCCTGATCTGCAACTGCTTCCGTTGCATCACCCAGCTGTGCCGTAATGTTTCCAACTGCTGACTGAAGTACAGGCGGAAGTTTAGGGTTGTATGCATAACGGTCATTTTGAAGTGGTGAGGTCATGGTGGACTCCTTGAAATATGGGGGTGCGTAATGGCCCGTACTGTGACGATCTTACTGACCGGATAGCAAAAAATCAAGGAGCGGAACCGGTATGGCGCTTTGCGGAGATGGCAGTGGTGGCCGCTTGATAGCGGCCACCTGAGGCCAGACTAACCAACCTTCTCCAGGTGAGTTTCAATGTGAATACCCGCTTTTTCATAGAGTTGGCCCACCGGACACGTTTTCATGACCTTATCCAGCGTGCGCTGGAGCTTTTCTGCAGATTCCTCTGAAATGACCTGCACGGTGGCGCGTGCGGCGGTGATAGTTGGCTCGTTATCTGGTTTGTCTGCCTCCAGAACTACGGTGACCTTCTCATAGGTAACACTGGAGTTCTTTGCCACGACGGCCCATATGGTGGAAATGCAGCCTGACAGCGCCATGACCGCCGCCTCCAGAGCTGTGGGTCCAAGGTCATCGCCACCTTTTGCGCCGGGAAGGTCATAGACCGCCCCGTGATGCCTGTCGTTGTCTACAACGGACTGGAAACAGCCCGAAACGAGTCTTGCAGTTGACTTCATGGTTCTACTCCTCTTTCATCTGAGACGTATCTGAACGGTTCGCAGACCGATTCAGTGCAGATTCAAGAACGAGCGCCTGGTTTGCAAGGAGACACGCCACAAGGGTCCTCCGGCCGCGTTCCAGCAGCCGTTGGACGGTCCCCCGGGAAATGTCCATAAGCTCTGCTGCCTCAATCTGGCTTTTTCCTTCCAGGTCACAGATGCGCATTGCTTCAAACTCGTCCAGGCGCAGTACGTAGGGAGTGAGTTCTCGTGCCGGTATACCAGCAGGTTTAAACACGCGGTCAAATTCCAGAAAGCGGCACGTTGTTCGCTTTCTACGGCGCGGCATGTTCCCTTCCGCGGCACGATCCGCCAGGATCAAGGCGAGGAAGATCATCCGCCAGGAGAGCGGCCATCGCCTCTTCCAGCGACGTGTGAGTGCTGGAGAATACGTTGATATGAGCCTCTTGCATCCGCGTCAGCGCGCCCCGGCCCATACCGCGGCACACTACGCGTTCCACATTCTTTTCCTGAAGCAGTGCAACCGGAACGCACGCGCCGTGTTGACCGACTCCATGTGTGTGACTGTGTTCTTGGGCGTTCTCAATTACCTCCACGGCCATGGAGGGGATGCTTACCAGGGCGAAGTAGGGGGCTCTTCCAAAGTGGTCTGAAAGCGGAGAGCTGATTCCTTCATTTTCCGAGATGGGAAAACAGACAGTCATAGTAACTCGATATAACCGACGGTGATTATTGTGTGCATATGCACATTATATCCCTTGCCGGATAAACGGTCAATCTCTACGTGGCTACCCGGGGTAGTGGCCCGAAGATTGGGTATTTTGGGGCGCGGCGGCGGTGACATAGTGAAACGGGTACAGCACCACCTACGGGAGACGCAGTTATAGGCGCGTCACCCCTGCAGAACGTATGCGCAGTGGTGTAACGCAGCCGGTGCCAAAGTAATTTTCCATGTAGGCCCGGTACCGTTTCTCTTCAGAAAGAGGAATGTAGGCCTGAATAGTCCCGGCAAAGCCGCCGCCATGTACTCGGCACGCGGCTTGACCACGGCCAATGCCGCGGGAAGAGAGGTAGCCGCGTGTCAGGGTGAGCGCGAGCGGCACTCCCTGCTCAGCAGGCAGTGACGTGCTGTAGCAATTTTGAAGCACTTCCCAGGAGGAATCTGCAGACTCGTTGGTGAGCTCAAGATAGTGCTCCATGGCCCCGGCATTGAGCGCGTCCTGTTGATGCCCGGCCCGGCGAACTTCGGCATAGAAGTGCAGGCTTCGCAACACTGCTCTGTCCCCGTAGCGCGAGCGCAATTCGCCGACGGCAGACATTACGTCCTCTTCAGGGACATCGCGGAGTTGCTCGCCGCCAAAGTGGTGTGCGATGCGTTCCATTTCCGCCGGTATGGAGGCGTAATCATCGGTGAGATCGGCATGGCTTCCGCCGGTGTCGACTACCAGAAGACGCAGCCCAGCCTCTTCAAAGGTGCACGGAACGGGGGCGACTCTTGGGTTCTCAGCACGTTCAAAGTCAATAGCTACAACGCCGCCATGAGCACACCCAATTTGATCCATGAGGCCGCACGGTTTGCCAAAATAGTTGTTTTCGGCAAAACGCCCCGCCTTGGAAATCTCCACCGGACCGAGCGCGCCGTCGTTCCACAGCTCGTTGAAAAGCGCGCCAAAGAGCACTTCAACGGAGGCAGATGAACTGAGACCCGAACCCGGCAGGACATTGCTGGTAAGATGCGCGTCGAATCCTCCTGCAAAGAGACCTTTGTTTACAAAGGCGGCGGCTACGCCGCGAATGAGCGCGGTAGTTTTGCCCTGCTCTGAGGCCACCGGGTTTAGCTCTCGGAGATCCGCCTCAAACAGCAAATCGTAGCCTTCCGAGGCAACGCGGACCAGTGAATCAGAGCGTGTTCTTACACATGCGATGGTGTCCAACTGAACACTGCCGGCCAGCACTCGGCCGCGGTTATGATCAACGTGATTACCCGCAAGCTCCGTCCTTCCTGGTGAGGAAAAGAATGCACACTCACCATTTTCTGTGCCGCTCCCGAAACTCCTGGAAAAACGCTCGGTAAGTTCTCTGAAGCGGGCGCGCGCCCATTTCACTCGTGATGAGCCGTAAAGTGTATCCAGGCGTTCATCCAGTCCGCCACGTTCGAGCGTGCGCACGAGCTCGTCTACGCTCATGCGCCGCGCATCCGGTAATGAATATTTTCCTGGGAACGAAGGCGTTCGGCCGCAGCCTCTGCGGTAATGTCACGTTGCGGCATGGCCAAGAGTTCATAGCCCACCATGAACTTCTTAACCGTTGCCGAGCGGAGGAGGGGAGGAAGATATGAGAGATGCATTTGCCACGCCTCATGCGACTCTCCGTCTGTTGGCGCCTGGTGGATTCCCATGGAGTAGGGAAAATTGGTCTTAAATAGATTGTCGTAGGTTACGCCTATTCTGCGCATCATATCCGCAAGATCAGTCCGTGCCGTATCAGAGAGCTCTCCAATGTGCCGCGTGTGCTCCCGCGGAATGACCATGAGCTCAAACGGCCAGACCGCCCAGTAGGGAACCAGGGTCACAAAGGAATCGTTTTCCATGACAACACGCTCTTTTTGTGCCAGTTCAATCCTGAGGTAGTCCAGAAGCAGAATCGAGCCGCGGTACTGCAGGTATTCTTTCTGATTGTAACTCTTCTTGCCGGGGAGTACGGGCACGGTTTCATTTGCCCATATCTGGCAATGGGGATGGGGGTTTGAACAGCCCATCATTTGACCGCGGTTCTCAAAGATCTGCACGTAGTTAATGTAGTCCCGGGAACCAAGCTGCCGGTACTCCTCTACCCATGCATCTACGACCTTCCGGATCTGCTCAGTTTGCATGAGAGCGATGGTAAGATCGTGCCGAGGGGAGAAGCACATGACCCGGCAGGTGCCGCGTTCGTTATGCCCCACAATCAGGTCATCGACGTTCGTCTCGCCGTCCGGCGCGTCCGGCAGAAGAGCGGGAAAGTCATTGGCAAAGACAAAGGTGTCCGTGTAGTCAGGGTTCTTGTTGCCGCCCGCACGGCTGTTTCCCGGGCAGAGATAACACCCTGAGTCATAGGAGGGAAGCGATTCTTCGGATGTCTCTTCCGTTTCTCCCTGCCACGGCCGTTGCGTTCGGTGCGGCGAGACAAGCACCCACTCGCCCGTCAGTGGGTTGAATCGCCTGTGTGGCCTATCTGATTGAAGCATCGTGGTCCCCTTCTGTTCCTTTCGTTTCTCCCGCTGTTTTCTACCTTAGCACGGCCCGAATGGTTTGGGAAGATTGACCGCTTTCTGCAACTCCGCTACACTTTTGGGGACATGTCTCTTTTCCTAATGCGCAACACAGTGCAGAACTACGCATGGGGTTCTTCCACCGGCATTCCGAACGTCACGGGCATGGAAAACCGGGAAGGCGTGCCCATGGCGGAGCTTTGGATGGGAGCGCACCCCAGGTCTTCCTCTCTGGTGAAGACAAATGGCCAGTGGCTGCCTCTTGTGTCGCTTATAACCGAAGATCCGCGCTACTTCCTCGGAGAATACGCAGCAGAGAAATTTGGAGCGCAGTTACCGTTTTTGTTTAAGATTCTCTCGGCGGCCCAGCCGCTTTCAATTCAGGCACACCCAAATTTGGAACAGGCGCGGGAGGGATATCGGAGAGAGAACGATGAAGGCATTCCGCTTGATGCCGAGGTCCGAAACTACAAAGACCAGAATCACAAGCCGGAGCTGATCCATCCGCTCACGGAGTTCTGGGCGCTGCGCGGATTCAGACCCCTCACGGAGCTGGCCGAAGAGTTTGGTGAGGCCGCCTTTCCGGTTCTCGGAGATGCGGCCGCGTTTCTAAATTTGGGAGAGCCGGAGGGGCTCAGGCGTTTCTTTTCCACACTCATGACGCTTTCCAGGCATGACACGCGTGAACTTGTCAGACAGGCTGTCGCGTTTGCTGCGCGGAAGCGGCCGGCCGGAAGAGCGCATGAGTCGTGCGGCCCGGAAGCGTACGCCGCGCCTCGCTACTACTGGGTGGTAGAGACTTCCCGTACGTTTCCCGATGACATCGGGATTGTGGCGCCGCTTTATTTGAACTGCCTCCACCTGCAGCCGGGGGAGGGCATGTACCTTGGCGCGGGGGTGCTCCACGCGTATCTTCTTGGTACCGGAATCGAAATTATGGCCAACTCGGATAACGTCCTTCGTGGAGGATGTACCGTCAAGCATGTGGATGTGCCGGAATTGCTGTCAGTCCTTCACTTTGCCGGTGAAACGCCTGTTTTGATGAGCCCAACCGCTGTTTTGTCAGAGCAGGCGTGTCGCGAGGATAGGTTTCATACCCCGTGTGAGGAGTTTGAGCTCAGCCGTCTCACGCTCAATGCGGAACCAGGGCACAATGTGTGCCGGTCTGACTCGCCGGAGATACTGCTCTGTATCGATGGAGAGATTCGATTGACGGAAGGCGGCAGCGAAGTGACTATCCGGCGCGGGGAGTCCTACTTTGTTCCGGCAGGCGTACCTTCCTACGTGATGAGCGGCACGGGTTTGCTCTTTCGCGCCGGGGTGCCCGCGGGTGACCGTTCCGCGTGATGACAATCTGGGTTGACGCGGACTCCTGTCCAAAACGAATCAGGGACATCGTGGTGCGTGCAGCAGTGAAGAACGATGTTCCTGCTGCTTTTGTGGCAAACCGGCGTATAGGACTTCCCCAAAAAGCACCGGTTTCAATGGTGGAAGTGGAAGCCGGGGAGGGCAGCGCGGACCGCTACATTGTGGAGCATGCGGCCGAGGGTGACATGGTCATCACGCGTGATATTCCTCTGGCTGCAGACCTGGTTGAACGCTCGGTTGTGGTGCTGAATGACCGGGGAGATATCTACACAGAGGAAAACGTGAGGGAGCGGCTTTCTATCCGTGACTTCATGTATGAGTTGAGAAATCAGGGGCAGTTTGCCGAGCGTACGCGAAGCTTTGGCGAGAAAGAGATAACCGCCTTTTCCAACGCATTTGACAGAACTCTGCAAAAACTCTTGAAATCGATAAATTAAGGTAGTAACTTCCCGCTACAAATAAGCAAAAATTCTGAACCACATGAGGGGGTGCTATGAAGACGACCCAGGTGACCGATGGTATCTGGCGTTTGTCCGCGAACGTTGAGAATGTCCTGTTTGAAGGGATGTGGCCTATTCCGCACGGGATAGCCATGAACTCCTACATAGTCAAGGGCGAGAAGGCCGCCATTGTGGACGGTGTGTGCACGTGGGATGGCGTTCCGGAATCCTTGTTTGAGCAGCTTTCCCAGATGGATGTTGCGCTTTCAGATATTGACTATGTCATCATTAACCACATGGAACCGGATCACTCGGGCTGGCTTGAGCCGTTTACCCGGCTGCGCGGTGGCGAAAACTTCCAGATAATCTGCAGTAAACGGGCGGAACCACTTCTCAAGGGATTCTACGGACTTACCCAGAATATCAGAACCGTTGCATCCGGGGACACGCTTGACCTTGGAAACGGTCGGGTACTTGTCTTTGAAGACATCCCCAACGTCCACTGGCCGGAAACCATGGCCACCTTTGATACAAAGTCCAAAACGCTTCTGCCGTGTGACGCGTTTGGCTCCTTTGGAAGCGTAGACTCTGATGCGCCGTATGACGAGCAACTGACTGAAGATCAATTTGAATTCTTTGAGCGCGAGACGCTGCGCTACTACGCCAACATTGTGGCGGCATTTTCACCGGCTGTACAGAAGGCGGCCGGGAAGCTTGACCCGCTCGACATAGAGATCATTGCTCCGGGTCACGGCATTGTGTGGCGGAGAGATCCGGGAAGGATCGTTGACCACTTTGTACGCTACGCTTCCTATATGAAAGGGCCGGCAAAGGAAAAGATCACCGTCATCTGGGGAAGCATGTACGGCATGACGGAGAGCGCTGTGCAGCCGGTGGTTGATGCCATACGGGAAGAAGGTGTGGAGGTTGTTTCTCACCGCGTACCGGAAACACATCTCAGCTACGTGCTGCAATCCGTATGGGAATCTTCCGGTGTAGTGCTGGCTATGCCTACCTATGAGTACAAGATGTTTCCCGCCATGTTTGCCATTCTCGACGAGATCGGAAAGAAGAAAGTACAGAACCGAAAAGCGTTCCGGTTTGGGTCCTACGGGTGGTCCGGCGGGGCGGAGCAGGAACTGGCAGAGCTAAATCAAAAGTACAAGATGAACTGGGATTTCCTGGAATCGGTGGAGTTCCTGGGGAAGCCTACCCAGGAGCACATTGAGCTTATCAGACAGCGCGGCAGGGAGCTCGCATCTGAGGTGAAACAGTGGGTTTCCGGAAATGAGTATTCCAGTGCGGCCCACCACATGCCGGACAACACGGTGGCCCAGAAGTAGCGCGACTCTTACCGTTTTCGGGGACACGTGAGGGCTGCCGCGGCAGCCCTTTTTCTATTTGGCCTATCCCGGCGCAGTATCAGAACTCCGCGTTTTTCACGCTCCTTGGGAACGGAATGACGTCCCTGATGTTCTGCATCCCGGTCACGTATTGAATGAGCCGTTCAAAGCCCAGCCCAAATCCGGAGTGCGGAACCGTCCCAAAGCGCCGGAGGTCCAGGTACCACCAGTACGCATCCATCTCCAATCCCAGTTCGCGGATGCGAGCTTCAAGGCGGCTCAGGTCCGCTTCACGCTCACTGCCCCCGATAATCTCACCCAAACGCGGCACAAGGATATCCATTGCGCGAACCGTTTTCCCATCGTCATTCTGCTTCATATAGAATGCCTTGATATCGCGGGGATAGTCGGTGACAATGACCGGTCCGTCGTAGACCGTTTCGGTGAGATACTTCTCATGTTCTGACTGAAGATCGCTGCCCCAGCTGACAGGATATTCAAACTTCTCACCGGAGCCGATAAGGGCGTCCACTGCTTCGGTGTAGCTAATACGCCGAAACGGCGTGTCCACCACGTGCCGCAGGGAGTCCAGCAGCCCCTGCTGGATTCTGAGATCAAAAAAAGCCAGGTCTTCTTCACAATGTTCCAGTACGTAACGCAAAATGTACTTCAGGAACTCCTCAGCCAGGTCCATGTTACAGTGGATATCACAGAACGCGGCTTCCGGCTCAATCATCCAGAACTCGGCCAGGTGCCGCGTCGTGTTGGAGTTCTCAGCCCGAAAAGTTGGTCCAAAGGTGTAGACGCGTTCCAGCGCGCACGCGTAATTCTCAGCGGAAAGCTGTCCGCTTACGGTGAGGAATGCGCGTTTGCCAAAGAAATCTTCCGTGTAGTCCTCCGATTCTTTGCCGGGTGGGAGGGTAGTAACCTGAAACATGGCGCCGGCACCTTCTGCATCACTTGCAGTGATGATCGGCGTGTGCACGTAGAGAAACTCCTTGTCCTGAAAGAAGCGGTGAATCGCAAATGACATGGCGTTTCGCACGCGTGTTACCGCTCCAAAGGTGTTTGTACGCGGACGCAGGTGGGCAAGTTCCGGCACATACTCAAATGAGTGGCGCTCCTTTTGAAGCGGGTAGCTCTCCTGGGGCGACTCCCCCACAACATGAACGCTCTTGCCGTGGAGTTCCACCTTCTGGCCTTTTCCCGGTGAGGAAACAAGCGTTCCGGTAACTTCCACGCTTGCCCCGGTTTGCACGCGGTCGAGTTCACCGGTGTTTTCCATTTCCGCCCGGTCAAAAATCACCTGAAGGTTGGAAAGGCAGGAGCCGTCATTTACTTCAAAGAATGTCACATTTTTAGAGTCACGCTTGGTCCTCACCCAGCCGTGAACAGAAACCTCCTGCTCCGCCGGTTCGGTTGCCAGAACGCGCCTGATCCGCATTGTATCCATACCCGACTCATACTACAGTTTTGCCCGAGAGTAAAGGAGGCGCCCTGTTACCCGCGCCATGTCCCGCCGGGTACTGAAGCTATCGAGGCCCCGCGGCAAAGCGAACTGCGAAATTTCTTGACAGCACGGTCAAAGTGGACAATACTTTGCCTATTAGCGTAGCCAATAGACTACGCAATAAGGAGAGCCAAATGACGACGATTACGGGTGGCGTATTTAATCGTCCTCTGGTAATTCTCGGTTTTTCCGAAGCGGTGAGCAACACGGGGAACTGGATCACCATGATGGCCGTATTTGCGCTTCTGGTGTTTCGGGGCAACGGCGGTGTTCTCGAAAGTGGCGGAATCATGATGGCGGGATTGTTGCCGGTCCTGCTTGCCAGCCCGTTTGCCGGTTTGCTATGTGACCGCTATGACCGCAAAATACTCATGGTTGCCAGCGAAGTAGTCTCCGGCGTGTTGGTCTCTGTTCTCATTTTCACTTCAAACATGCTCATCATTTATCCCGTCCTTGCACTGCAAGCCGCATCATCTTCCGTTCTCACGCCGGCGCGGCGTTCCTCGGTGCCCATGCTTGTTTCCGGGGAGCATCTGATGCGCGCCAATGCCGTCTTCCAGCAACTCTCAGGTCTCATAAAAATCGGCGGACCGCTTCTGGCCGGCGCGCTGCTTGCGGTACTCAATCCACACAGCGCCATCATTCTCGACGCGGTCTCTTTTGGAATATCAGCTCTGCTCCTTTGCTTTCTTCCCCCATTGAAACCGGCGGCGGCCGAAAGTGACCGTGACTCCGCTCTTCGGGACGCAGCTTCCGGGGGTGGACGCGAATCCGCCAGGCCACGCGCATCGCTGCCTTCGCTTATACTCGGTTCGGCCCCGCTGCGCCTCATTTTTGCAACCGCTTTTCTTGCGATTGTGGTGATTGTGGGATTTGATATCCTTGCATCCGTATTTGTTCGTGACTCCCTTCACGCCGGAGAGCGGACATTTGGATTTCTGGTCAGCATGGTTGGACTTGGAACGGTGGGAGCTTCTGCAGTTGTCATGATGCGCAGAGGCGAGCGGGATCCCTGGGCGGATGTGATTGCCGGGGTGGTGCTGCTCTCCGCTATTCCGCTGGTATGCGCGCTGTCACGGTTCGCGGGACCGCATGTGCTCCGGATTTCGCTGGTAGGAGCCGGCTGTTTTCTGGGCGGGACAGGCACGGGACTTGTCACCATAGCAGCGGCGACTCTTCTGCAACGGCTGGTCCCCGTTAACTATCTTGGACGCGTATCCGGTGCATTTCAGAGCACGGCCGCAGCCGGTCAGGTTGTGGGAGTGCTTGCAACGCCGCTTGTGGTCCCCTCCATTCTGACCATGGATTCCTTTTTTCTGGTGGCCTTTTGTTCTCTTGCCGGGGTAGTTGTCTTTATTGCGGTAAGCCTGCGCAACGTGAAGGCGCACAGCGCGGACCTGACGTTGTGGCAAAGGAGCCAGTAGGTGGCAGAGAAGAAGATAAACGGCGGCTGGCACGTTGGCCGGTTCATCCCGGTGGAAATCGATGTTGCCCTGACCCTCGCAACGGGTTACTTCATGGTCTCGGGGATGGACGAAGAGTTCGGAGAGCTGGTCGCGCCCTTATCCGGGGAGTGGAAGCAAGAGGCTACAACCTATCTGGGCAGACAGCCGCGCATGGTATCGATCATGGAACACGCCACCGCGTGTATCGGTACCACGTATCAGGATGACTACGCGCGCGCCGTGGTTCCCGTTCGCTCCTTGGACCCGGCTGATGCGCTGGACGCTCTGCGGCGGCAATTCAGCAGCGATAGCGAAGAAATGCCGGACGGCGGCGCGGGCGATTGGGGGCAGCCCGATCTCCAGTCGCTGGAAATATCGTCTACACCCGGCCGTGACAGGGCCGCTATCTCACTGCAAAACGCCATGGTAGCGCGCCAACTTGCCGCCTACCGGCGCCTTGGCTTGCCCGTTCTGCCGGATGGACCGCAGGCGCGGGCGGTACGGCTGGAAGCGGAACTGTTGGGGCGCATTCTCAAGGGAGGTGACCTCCATGATACGTTCTGGCACTGGCTTGATCGCTTTTTCTATCAGTGGTACATGCCGTGGAGGCAGACGCGTGAGTCGCAGATGGAATCCGCCCGGCAGCGGGCAACGATGATGCTCGGCGCGGCCGGTGCAGAAAGTGGCGCTCCGCCGCTTGACTGGCTTCCTCCGCAAAATCCAATCAGAACCATGCCGGAGCTCCGAAAGGCGGTGACGCAGAAACTGATGCCGCTCTATTTCTGGGTGGAACCGTTCGGGTTTGCAGACCTATCAATCATTCGTACGGACTCCATTTGTGTTTCTTTTGGAGAGCCGGGCCGTATCTACACCGAGTTCCGTAAGCATGCCGAGCGTGTGGCTCTCCGCGCAAAGGCGCTTGGAGATCCCACGCGACTGGAGATGCTCAGACTTATCCGTCATTTCCCATTAATGAATACGGAACTTGCAGCGTATCTGGGAATTGCGCGTCCGACCGCCAGTGTGCACGCAAAGATTCTCCGCGAAGCCGGCCTCATATCCTCGCGGCAGGAGGGGCATGCCGTGCGTCACCAGATTGAACGCGGGGAGATTGCCGCGCTTTTTGAAGATCTGCACCGCTTCCTGGACCTGGGAGAGACGTCCGGAGAATCAAGTGGCCGCGGGAAGGAAGAGTGAGTTGAGCGCGTGCTGCAAATACTGTCCGGCATGGCGAATCAGCGCGGCCACACAATCGCGATCAGTGCGTCCGGCCACAGGTTGAACGGCAGACTGATGTTACGGGTTTCGACTCTTCCGTATTCAATGAAGAAGGGGTAGCCTGCGCCAAGCCTGAACGCCAGTCCCGCCCGCGGCCACGGGAAGAACCGCAGTTCAATGCTCCCGCCAAAAGAGACCATTGCCCCGTCCAGCGTAAACGGCACCGCTGCGTTTGGGATGCCGGCCAGTAGGGTAAGCTGCAATTTGTCAGGCGGCCCGGCCACCCGTAGCGCGCCAAGAAGGTCGGCCGTGATGAGTCCGAAAAAGGTAACGCCAATATGGGAGCGAATCGATGCGGTCTCGCTTATCGGGTGCTGGATCCCGTATCTGACTCCTCCCATCCAGTCAATGCCGACTTCATGCAAACGGCGGTGTTGTTGCGTGGTTTGTGAACGTTGTTGCGAATCATCACTTGAGGCGAATGCTACCGGAAGAATAGAGAGCAGGAAATAGATCAGGAATATCACCCGAACCATTTGTGGTTTTCCTTCCTCGCATTATAGCACACATTGGCGCAGTGCGCTGTGTGGGCGGTTACAAAGGGGGCTGTTTGCACCGGCCGGAAGATGCTACTAAGATTGAAGTAAAAGAACCTATCACTTCAGGAGGGCTCGGTGAAACCACGTGTGTACGCGGTGGCTCTGTTCATGATTCTCTCTGGTGTGAGTGCGCCGGCCCAGGAACTTCCGCGGGTGGCGGTGCTTCCGCTCATGACCGATGAGCACGATGGTGCTCTTTCCGGTGTGGGGGCGGCAACCCGCGATACCCTTGAACTCGTTCTGGCCATGATAGGCCGCTACGAACTGGTAGACGTTGACGAGATTCCGGCGGGCTATACCGTGGATTCACTGACCACCCTTGCACAGAACAACTCACTGACAACTGTTGTTTTTGGGAGAGCGGGGTACGTCAATGGCTCGTATCATTTTGAGCTCGGCGTCTTTGATTCACGGCAGATGGAAGTGACCCGCCGGGAATCCGGTACCGCCCAAAGCGTATTTGACGTCTTTGACGTGGCAGATGACCTTGCGCTCAAACTGGTTGAGAGTTTCAGCAATGTGAGAATGACCTTTGGGCGGCTGATGTTGCGCCCGAAGGGTGAAGGTCAATACGATGTTCGTCTGGACGGCCGGTCATTGGGGCAGGGAGTGCGCGTAGTACCGCGGGTGCTCGTCGGCCGGCACGAGGTGAGTGTGGTGCAACAGCGGCCTTCGGGGAACGTGGCTATTTTGGGTCGCGAAGTTGATGTTCGTGAGGGAGAGACGGAGGAGATTACATTTCGCCTTCCGTTTCTCACGGTTCCCGAGGAACAGCAGTTCGCTCTCTTTGATCGGGTTATCCTTCGCGGATGGAGCCGACCGGACAGGGAGCAGGAAGTGGAAAGTGCGTTCGACCGGGCGCTTGCAGCCGCGGTGCAATTTGCCGGCATGCCGGCCGGGGAAACGCTTCCCGAGAAATACCGTGTGTGGCGCCGGGCGTATGAGGCCGACCGGACGTCGAGACAGGGCTCAAGGTTTGCTGAAGCTGCGCGCAGCGCGTACCAGGTGTCACGTGAGATTGCCAACGCCCGGCTGGTGGACAACGCCGCAATTGACGCAGTAAATACAGGACGTCAGAGCGCGGGTTTTCTTGAGCGGATGATCGCACCGTATCTGAAAGCCACGGTAGTACCGCGTGCTCGACTGCCGATGTCCGTGGATGGGGCGCCGGATGACTGGGCGGGAATTGATCCGGTGGTCACCGTTCCCTCCGGCGCCGGCGGTGATGTTCCGGGCGAAGGACTCGCGGCGGCGTATCTCTGCCGCGACGAGGATAGGCTCTATGTCATGATGGTAGCGCACGATGGGATCTATTCGGATCGCTTGAGCTATCGCTTTTCCACTGGATTACTTCCGAACCGGCGGGACTGGGTGCCGGGAGCAGTCGAAATAGGCGGTGAGTTTGGCTCGCCGAACCGCGTAATGGTCTGGGATTCGGGGAACAACCATCGACATCTTGAAGCACTGGAGCAGCAAAGTCGCGTTGCGCGCGGAAGCGTGCTGGAGATGTCCATTCCAATCCGCGCGTTTGCAAAGCTGGAGCCCGCTCGCGCGTGGTTCTATACGTATGACGAGAGCGGACGGGGGAGGACAGTGAGTCAAATGCCGCCTGTAGAGCTTTCCGTATTTGATTTGCAGGACGTACTGGGGGTCCAACCGTGAGGGGCGTAATTGTTTGGACGGTTGCGGCAGGTCTGATTCTCATGGCGACAGGCTGCGCAACACATGGCGCGCGGCTTCTTCAACCGGCCGGTGATGCTGAAGAGGCGGCCGGTATTCAAGCGCGCCGCGCCATTGAAGAAGCTTCAAACAGTGTGACCGTTGACGGTGTGCGTATTGCATTCCCCGCCGGGTGGGCGGTAACCATTCCACGCGTGCTCGATGATTCTTCCGTGCTTGCGCGGATTCAGAGCCGAGATGCAACAGTCCAAGGCTGGATTGAGCAAATAAGCGTGCCGTTTGAAGTAGACCCGGATAAGGCAGCGGCGCGCTATAGCGCAATGCTCCCCGACGAGGCAGCCACGGATGTGACCGAGACGAGCGTTGCAGGCGCTCCGGCACGCGTGATTACCTACCGGCAGTCAAATGGGTGGGGCGTTGCCGTGCTCCGGGCGCACACAGACTGGTTGTGGGTAATCCACCTCTCTGGCACCGCGGAGTTTGATACGGTCCGGCCCATTGTGAGTGAAATTGTGCGCACCTTTGAAATCCGTCCACCATCCGAAAGTGAACGAAGCTACGGGCAATTTGTCTTCTTTTCTCCGGATGGAAGATGGCGCTGGCTTTCAGATCTGGAAAGCGGATTCCTCTTTGCGGGAACCATCGCCGGAGAAGCCGTGACTGTTGCCCTGGAACGTGACCAGGGATCAGTTGCGCTGGAGGAGCCGGAACAGGAATCGTCACCGTATACGCTGCCGGTGAACAATGTTTCACAATCGCTTTTCGAGTCTTCCGTGATTCCGGAGGACGTGGCAACACTCTCCGTCCGGTTTGCTCATGCCGGGAAATCGTACTCACTCACCATCCGCCGCGCTGTGCCGGAAAGCGACCGGCTTACCGCTTCTGAAATAGTTACAAGCCGGGAACTGCGTGAGCTTTTTCGTTACATGCTGATTTTTCCTGACTGAGGCAGAACCAATGCGGATAAAAATGAACAGCTGGCCAAGATTGAAGGCTTGGTGTAGAGTGCCGAATACCTGATCCTAACAGCGCAGTCTGGGCGCTGCAGAAACCGTAGGTAGATGGAGCAGCGGGTTTGAACTCACACATTATCTCCGTGCTTGTGGCGGTCGGGGCATATTCTCTTCTGGATGTCTCGAAGGCTGTGCAGAAAATTGGTATTTCCGCCTACGTAACCCACAGAGTGCGCGGCAGCCTGGTCTGGATGGCCGCCACGCTTGGCACCACGCTTTCTTCATTTCTGGTGCTCTATGCCGTATCTATGGGGAGTGTCGTGCTTGTTGGGTCGCTTTCCGGCACGGGATTGGCCGCAATGCTCCTTTTTTCCCGCGCTGTGCTGAAGGAGAAGATGGGAAGACAGCGCGTGATCGCGGTTTCGGCAATACTGCTCGGCCCCTTCTTGATGGCCGGTGTTCAGATTGCCCATCCCGGCGCTGTCACTCCACTCGGCCTCGCCGCATTTGCAGCGGGAGTGTTTCTGGCCGGGGCGGTCGCATCTCTGGCTCTGAGAAATAGCCGCGGCGCCGGCCTGACCTTCGCAGCTACCGCAGGATCACTCAGCGGACTGGTGGTTCTCTTTCAGAAAGTCTCAACCGTGACCGCCGGACGAGCGGCATCATTCATTGACGGCTCACTTGCCGAGGCACCCGCCCTTGTGCGAGACGTCGCGCAAGTCGTGGTAAACCCCTATACCGTAGTGTGGATTTTGCTTTCGGTACTTTCTACCGTCGTGCTCCAGCTTGCCTACCGGGACGAGCACGTGAGCCGAACGGTTCCGGTGTTTGGAGCCGGCAACATTCTGGTGCCGGTTGTAGGCGGCATACTCTGTTTTGGTGAAGTCCTGCATGCGCTTCAATGGATGGGCGTGGCTTCTGTCCTGGCCGGTATTGTTCTCCTGCTTGTGGAGCCTCAACAGGAGTAATCACATGGGTACATCCGGCGATCTTGTACCAACGGCGGAGGTGTGACGTCGCGCCGTGTGGCAGGTGACCGCCGGGTGCGAGTGGATTACATCCTACATGCCCGAGGGCACGTTTGAATTGTAGCAGTCGCGGCAAATCTTCCAGCTTCCATCAGCTTGCTTGCGCAGCACCGTCAGGAACTTCCCATCAAAGGTTGATGGGGCGCCGCCGTAAGCGGGCCGCAGTTTTTTGACGTATGTGCCCATGCACCACGCCACATCACCGTGAATCGACGTTTCATGGCAGTCAATTCCCATGTACAGTGTGCCTGACTTCGCGTCCCTGTCCCACTGTTCCTGCAAAATCGGGGCAATCTGCGCAATGGTGAACATAGGCCTGCCCTGCGGCATCTTGAACGCGTTCTCTTCGTGAACTGCCAGCCACGCAGCGGCATCCCGTTTCATTGCAGACTCAGAATAGATCTTCCACAGCTCGGATATCGCGACCCTGTCCGCATTGTCCGAGGTGGCGGACACAACAAACGTTGCGGTTGCCATTCCTGCAAGAAGCAATACCGCTATTGCGCCTATCAATCCTCTGGTTCTCATACGAGCCTCCTCTCATTTGATTGTTACGAGTTCATGGTAGAACAGGCTGCGTCGCAGAAGCGTCGCAGAAGCGTGGCCCGTGGCGACGCAAATCCACCGGAAGGTGGGGTCTTTGACAAAGCAGAATAGGCGGCGGTAGACTTAAGCGAGTATCAGCTACAGTAGAAGGAGCATGCCGTGGAGCTTCAAATCATAGGCACCAAAAAATGCAAAGACACAAGAAAGGCGGAACGCTTTTTCCGCGACCGAGGCATTTCCTATCAACTTGTGGACCTGGCAAGCCGCTCGCTCAGCGAAGGGGAACTTGCAAGCATTGCCGCAAAAATCGATCCGAAAGATCTCATTGATACAGAGTCAAAACAATACCGTAAACGAGGATTTGCCTACATGGAATATGATCCGCTTGAAGAGATCGCGGAAGACCCGGCACTGTTGAGGACGCCCGTTGTAAGAAGTGATTCCGGTGTTACAGTGGGAGATCAGGAAGAGACGTGGAAAGAGTGGACGGATCAGTGGAAACAGGCATGAATGTCCAGATTGACTCAGAATATGGCAAGCTGGAAGCGGTCATAGTGCATACCCCCGGCGTTGAAGTTGAGTCCATGACGCCGCAGACGGCCGAGGAAGTTCTTTACAACGAGATAATCCCCATTTCAGTTGTCTCAAAAGAGCATGAGAAGCTGAAGTCATTTCTTTCGCTCGTTTCTCACGTCTACGAGGTAAGAGATCTGCTTGCAGACGTGCTGGAGGACCCGGTGGCGCGCGGGGCGCTCATCCAGGCCGTGGCACGCTACTCACACGACGTATCACGAGACGCAGATTTGCGCAGATTACGTGTGCCGGACCTCGTAGAGACTCTGGTGAGCGGGCTCCAACAAAAACGCGACACGCTTCATGGCTTTCTCTCGGCACGGACATTTGACATTCCGCCGCTGCCAAACCTTTACTTCATGCGTGACGGGGCAATGGCGTTTCGCGATCGCGTGCTTATCGGTTCCATGGCGCACCGCGTGCGTACAAACGAGGCGCTCTTCATGAAGACGTTGTTCGCGTACTCACAGCAGTTTTTGTCAGGCGGTATACTGTTTGACGGCGTTCAGGAAGCGGCAGAAGATGTGACCCTGGAAGGGGGGGACTTTCTGGTGGTGAATGCGTCCACGATCCTGGTGGGGTTGTCGGAACGCACCACAGCAAAAGCAGTGGACCGTCTTGCCGAACGATTTGAAGAGGTGTTCAACGAACCGCTGACAATCTTTGCCGTTCAATTGCCGCTTGAGCGCAGTGCAATTCATCTGGATATGATCTTTACCATTCTGGATAAAGATGTAGCGCTGGTCTATGAGCCGCTCATTCTCGGGCGCAACAGGGTGCCGGTCTACCGGATGGACATAGTGCCGGGAAAACCGCGCAGGATTAAACAGGTGGCCGGCGTTATTGAAGGTCTCGGGGACCACGGCGTTAAGCTTCAAACCGTGCTGTGCGGCGGCTCAGAGCCGGTGCACCAGCAACGGGAACAGTGGCTTTCCGGAACCAACCTCTTTGCGTTCGCTCCCGGCAAAGTCATAGGGTATGACTGCAACACTGAAACATTCCGTGCTGCAGAACACGCCGGATTTGCCGTGCGAAACGTTGATGATTTTCTTTCCGGGCGTGATTCCGTGGATGAGTACGACCGCCTTCTGGTTGGGCTTCCCGGTATGGAGCTGGCACGCGGCGGTGGCGGCGCACGCTGTATGACGCTTCCAATCGCACGCGCCCCGGCGTAATTCCATCCGGCTTGGTTGCCTCTGTCACACTCATTCGATACTATTGGGAAAGCTATGAACAAAACGTCTGATCTTCGCATTCAATCGTTCACTCCGCTTGTTTCTCCGGCCCGCCTGAAGGCGAAAATGCCCATGTCTGAGACTTCTCACAGGACGGTTGTTGAAAGCCGTAAAGTAATAGAGAACATTATCACGGGAAAGGACCCAAGACTCCTGGCGGTTGTTGGACCTTGTTCAATTCATGATCCGAAAGCCGCACTTGACTACGCCCGTCGGCTTGTCACGCTCCGCATGGAGGTGGAAGAGAGCATTTACGTGGTCATGCGCGTCTATTTTGAAAAGCCGCGCACGCGGCTTGGATGGCGCGGCATGATCCTGGATCCTGAAATGGACGGTACCTATGACATCCAAACCGGCCTGGAACGCGCACGTCATCTCTTGCTTGAAATCACTGCGCTCGGATTGCCGGCCGGTAGTGAAATGCTTGACCCAATTGTTCCACAGTATATAGACGAACTGGTCAGCTGGGCTTCAATTGGCGCAAGGACTACGGAATCACAAACACACCGGGAAATGGCAAGCGGTCTTTCCATGTCGGTGGGATATAAGAATGGAACGGACGGCAGTATTCTCACCGCAGTGAATGCGCTTTCCTCTTCGGTTCACCCTCACAGCTTTATTGGTATTGATCAAAACGGCACTACATGCGTAATCCGCACTCGAGGGAATGCTGCCGGTCATGTGATACTTCGCGGGGGAAAAGACGGGCCCAACTACCATGATGAATCAGTTGAGGATGCGTGCCGGCTCCTTCAGGACGCCGGCCTGGATCCGGTGGTCATGATTGATTGCAGTCACGGCAATTCTCGCAAAAATTACACCCGGCAGGAAAAGGTATTGCGTTCCGTTATCCGCCAGCGTCTTGAAGGCAGGCGGGAAATTGTGGGATTCATGATGGAAAGCAATATTTTTGAAGGCAGGCAGGAGATTCCCTCGGACCTGAAAGGGCTACGCTACGGTGTTTCCGTAACTGACGCTTGTGTTGGGTGGGATCAGACCGAAGCATTACTGCGCGATGCGCACCGCAGGCTCTCCGCCGGGTAACGGGCGTGCTTCATTTTGCAACGGCCACTAATAATAGGGCAGCAAATTACCCGCGGCCACACAAGCCGCGGGCAAAAAACTATACTTCGTAGGTGCCGGCTGAAACGTTCCCGCCGTGGCCGGTCCAGTTTGTGTGAAAGAATTTTCCCCGCGGAGCGTCTACGCGCTCGTACGTGTGGGCGCCAAAGTAGTCCCTCTGCGCCTGAATGAGGTTGGCGGGCAGACGTTCGCTCCGGTACGCATCATAAAAGGCAAGTGCCGTGGAGAATGCCGGTACGGGGATGCCAAGTCCTGCGGCAGTTGCTACCACGCGCCGCCAGGATTCCTGCGCGTCATTTATCAATCCCTTGAAATAGTCGTCCAGGATAAGGCTGTCCAGGTCAGGATTGCGGCTGAACGCGTTCTTGATGTTGCCCAGGAAGACGCTTCTAATGATGCAGCCGCCGCGCCACATATCTGCTACTGATCCAAAATCAATATCCCAGTCATACTCCTTGCACGCCTCAGCGATCTGCATGAAACCCTGCGTATAGGAGATGATCTTTGAGGCAAGAAGCGCTTTGCGGATGTCTTCTGCGAAACTCTTCTTGTCACCGTCAAAACGCGCCGTTGGTCCGGAAAGAATTTTGGAAGCAGAAACGCGGTCTTCCTTTCTGGAAGAGAGCGCACGCGCAAAGACCGCTTCCACAATGAGGGTAACCGGTACGCCAAGCTGCAGCGCGTCAATACCGGTCCATTTGCCGGTGCCTTTTTGACCCGCTGCGTCCAGAATGTTTTCCAGTAGCGGTGAACCGTCTTCATCTTTCATGGCCATGATATCGCGCGTTATTTCGATGAGGAAGCTGTCAAGGTCTCCATTGTTCCACTCGGCAAAGACCTCATGCATTTCATCCGCGCTCATTCCAAGGGCATCCTTCATCAGGTGGTATGCCTCGGAGATGAGCTGCATGTCTCCATACTCTATGCCGTTGTGAACCATCTTTACATAGTGCCCTGCACCGTCTGATCCAACCCAGTCGCAGCACGGAATTCCGTCGGATGTTTTTGCAGCAATGGACTGGAAAATTTCCTTTACCATGGGCCACGCGTCCGGATGTCCTCCCGGCATGATAGACGGGCCGTGCCGGGCGCCCTCTTCACCGCCCGAGACGCCGGTGCCGATGAAGCGAATGCCTTTCTCCGCAAGGTCGCGTGTGCGGCGGACACTGTCCGGGAAATGTGAGTTTCCGCCATCTATGATGAGATCTCCCTCCTCGAGATGAGGAAGCAGTTTTTCAATGAAGGTATCAACCACCGAGCCCGCCTTGACCATGAGCATGATTTTTCGCGGACGTTGGAGAGAAGCGGCAAATTCTTCCAAACTTCTGGTTGCAATGATACTTTCGCGCCCTTTAGCGGGGCCCTCCACAAAGTTATCAGTCTTTTCTGTGGTACGGTTGTACACTGCTACGCTGTAGCCATGGTCGTTCATGTTGAGAACCAGGTTTTGTCCCATCACGGCAAGGCCGATGAGTCCGATGTCTGCATTCTTAGCCATCTATTTCTCCTTAATTTGCGTGTTCCCACGGCGGCGTTGCCGGGAGTGCGCGCTCAAAATCTTCGAGCAGTTCCTTTTCGTAGGACCCAGCGTACTTCAGCGAGAAGAAGCGGTCCAGCCCTTCTTCCAGAAGGCGCGCCCACGACTCTTCTTCCCGGCCGGGAATAATGGGGTAGAAGAGCGCGTCCACCGCGCGTGCGGCTTTGAGGTCTCCCGGCGCATCGCCGAGCATGAGAAGATGGTCCCTCCCGTAGCGGTCCGCCGTGGTAAGCTGCAGGTGTTCGGACTTGGTGCCTACCTCCTGACCGCAAATCAGGCGCGCGTAACCGGAAAGCCTGTGCTCCTTCCATTCCCGTTCCAGCGCCTCTCCAGGGGTCTGAGAAACCACCACCACGTCTGCTTTTTCGCCCATTGCGGTGAGACTCTCGGTAACGTTGGGGAAGGGCGCCACGCCGCGGACTATTTTCTCTACGGCCTCGTTCACGTCAAGGCTCCACGCATAGACGTGTTTGAGGTCCTCATCACCCGTGCGTTCCAGCTCCGCCTTCAGGGTGGGATTGCCAAGCTTGCTTTCTCGGGAGACCCAGTCTCGCAAGCCTTTGAGACGGGGTACAGTCACCCCGCGCCGCGTCACTTCCGGCCGCGAGGCTGCTAGATCAAGCGCTTCGAGCACCGCCTTAAAACGGTTAATACCGCGGCTCTTGCTGTAGAGGTTTACAAACTCCCAAATTTCCCGGCCGTACTTGGCCGCGGCCTGAAGCTCGAAATGGTTAATGAACGCCGGGCAGAAGCACTCCTTGTGCTTCACTTCCATTGTGTCAAAGACACAGCCGTCAGAATCAATTCCGATGAAGAACTCGCGGCGGCTGTCAAATTTGCGAAGATCGTCTACTGAGACACTCATATGCCGTCCTCTTTGCTTGTTTCGTATGTTTCAGTTGCTTTCGAAAATGAATGCGTTACGAAAACACATACAACGCAATACTGCTTTCCGTCAAGGCCGCTCGCTTGATGCGCCGCCGCCTTTTGGGCTATCGTAAGGATATCATGAACGTCATTGAACGCGCACGCGCCGCAAAGCACGCCTCTATTCGGATGGGCGCGCTTGAAACAGATACGAAGAACAGAGCGCTGGAAATTGTTTCCCGCACGCTTTCAGAGCGGGCGGAGGAAATTTTTCAGGCAAACCGGCAGGATCTTGAACGGGCAGAAAAAGAGGGAGTTGCCGCCCCGCTGGTCAAACGGCTGAAGTTTGACGCGTCAAAGCTGGCTGAAGTACAGGACGGCATTTCCAGTACCATAGCGTTGCCGGATCCGGTGGCGCGCGTTATCTCTTCCATGGAACTGGACGAAGGTCTGGTGCTTGTGCGCCGCAGTTGTTCGCTGGGTGTGATCGGGATGATCTTTGAATCGCGCCCGGACGCGCTGGTGCAAATTGCCACGCTTTGCCTGAAGAGCGGCAACGCCGTAATGCTAAAGGGTGGGCGGGAGGCACAGGAAACAAACCGCGTGCTCACCGCGCTCATAGCCGATGCGGCCGAAGAGGCGGGGTTGCCGGCCGGCTGGATCACGCTCATTGAGAGCCGCGCGGAAGTGGGGCAGCTTCTTGACCTGGGAGCCTACATCGACCTGATCATTCCCCGTGGTTCAAATGAGTTTGTACGCTACATCATGGAGCACACATCCATTCCCGTTCTCGGGCACGCGGATGGAATTTGTCACGCCTACGTGGACCGGGGCGCCGACATTGAAAAATCGGTGCGTATAGTGGTGGATGCTAAAACGCAGTACGTGGCGGTATGCAATGCTATTGAGACGCTTTTGGTGAATGAAGATATTGCTCCTGCCTTTCTCCCGCCGGTACAGACCGCACTGCGCGCAAAAAACGTGGAGCTCCGCGGATGCGCGCGCACCAGGGAGATCCTTCCGGGCATCCTTCCGGCAACCGATGAGGATTGGGAAACGGAGTACCTTGATTACATAATCTCCATTAAGGTAGTGGATTCACTGGATGACGCCATAGACCATATAAATGAACATGGTTCTCACCACACGGATCTCATTTTGACCACGGAGAAGAAACACGCAGCCGTCTTCATGGATCTGGTGGACTCCGCAAGTGTGATGTGGAACTGCAGTACGCGCTTTGCTGACGGGTTCCGTTACGGTTTGGGCGCGGAGGTTGGCATCAGTACGAGCAAAATTCACGCTCGCGGTCCGGTAGGTCTTGAGGGGCTTGTCAGCTACAAGTGGCGTCTTTCCGGTGATGGCCACGTGGTAGAGGATTACAGCGGAAACGGAGCCAAATCCTTTACGCACCGTCCCCTGTTGTAGGAATGCGCAATGAGGGACTTTTCCAGCGCGCGCCGCATCGTTGTCAAGATAGGGACCAACGTCCTTTCCTCGCAGAATGGCCTTGATGAGCGCTACGTGGATACCGTGGCGGACCAGGTGGCCGCTCTCATGGCGGAGTCGCGCCAGGTGCTTCTGGTCACCTCCGGTGCCATTGGTATGGGGGCGCGGGAGCTGGGAATAGGCCACAAAGTAACGTCGGTGAAAATGCGGCAGGCGTGTGCCGCCATTGGGCAGCCGCTCCTCATGAATACCTACAAGCGCGCCTTTTCCCTCCACGATATTGCCGTGGCCCAGGTGCTTCTCACCCGTGAGGTGCTTAACAACAGAAGAAGCTATGTGAATCTCAGAAACGCCGTGGAGTCTCTTTTGGAGTTGCGTGTTCTTCCCGTTTTTAACGAAAATGACAGCGTATCCACTGCGGAGATCGGCACGGCTTTTGGTGATAATGACCAGCTTTCCGCCTTTGTGGCGAGCAAAGTGGATGCAGATCTGCTGGTGATGTTAAGCGATATTGATGCACTCTATGACAGAGATCCGCGCAAACATGCAGATGCGCGTCCAATCCAATCGGTTGAGGCGCTGACAGAAGAGATTCTCAGAGCGGCCGGGAAGGCCGGCAGCACGTTTGCAACCGGCGGCATGACTACCAAGATGAAGGCGGTCAGCATTGCAGAAAAAGCGGGCTGCCGCGTAGTGCTTGCCCACGGAAGAGAGCCGCAGGTGATCACGCGAGTGGTGGCGGGAGAGGAACTTGGCACCCTCTTTCACGCGGGAGAGAAATTAAAAAACCGCACGCGCTGGATCATGAATTCGGAAGCGAAGGGACGCATTCTCATAGATGAGGGTGCCCTTTCCGCGATAGAAAAGAGGAACAGTCTACTGCCCACCGGCATTCACGCCGTGGAAGGGGTGTTTGAAGCTGGTTCAGTGGTAGAGGTGCGCTGCCCGGGCCGGCCGCTGCCATGGGCAAAAGTGGTTACCGGGTTGAATAGTACAGATCTGGAAAGCGTAATCGGCAAACGGTCAAAGGAGGTAAACAAGACATTGGGGCCTCGCAAGAAGGATATTATTGCACGGCCTGAGGATATTGTTCTGATCCAGCGGTGACCCGCAGAATAGCTTCCCGCTGCCGTTCATTGCCGGAGAGTACTGCGGAAACGTAGCGCGGGATGACCGACCAGTCATCTCCCACCGGAAGCAAAATCCACGCGCCCTTATCAAAGTCGTCGCCCACCTCGTCTTCACTCTTCCCCGCAAAATAGAGACGGGAATAGGTGGAAAAGAGCACGTTGTCCGTGGAAAGGCCATTGTGCTGAATCCTTCCCGCATCGGAGTACTGGGTGAAATACGCCACTGCCTGGACCGGGGTGAGATCCGTGTCTACGTATTCAATAGTCTTGAGCATGAGTGAGTAGAGCTTTCCCGCATCTCCCACGGAAAGCTCGCCTATCTTGTGCCTGATCGCCTCAAGTACGAGCTGTTGCCGTGACGCGCGGTCAAAGTCAGATGAAGTGTGGCGCGAGCGCGCAATGCGAAGTGCTTCCACGCCGTCGAGGTGATGCAGACCCGGCGGGTAATAGAGCGTGGTCCAGTGACCGTTTTCTTTCACGCGGTAGGTGGGATCAAGCAGTTCCTCTTCCAGACGTACATCGATACCGCCGAGAATGTTTACCACGTCGATGAAGGCATACATGTCAATCACCACGTAGTGGTCTATTTGAACGCCGGTGATGGTCTGGATGTCGTGGACAAACTGCCGTGGCCCGTAGAGGCCGTAGGTCACGTTGATGCGGTTCCCCTTGTAGAAGAGATCGCGCGGAACTGAAAGCATGCGGATTGTTCCCGCGTGTCCGTCCGCCTGTACAATCATAATGGTGTCAGTGCGGTCTTCATGCTTTCCGGCGAGGAGAAAGGTGGTGACACCGGGAGACCTCTTGGTGTCCGTCCGGGCCGCGGCGCCGGCGGGGGAGGTGCCGGCGGGAGAGACGCCGGATGCGAGGCTATACCGTGCAAGCGCAACCGGCACGCCGGCGGAAGGTGCCCCGGAGTGAGCGCGCGGGCCGTTCTTGTCCTGCCGGCGTGAGAGATCACCGTTGTCCTCTATGCGGCGCAGCGAGGAGATGGGAACATCGTCCTCGTCCATGAGCCAGATTTCCCCATCCGATTTGTGAATTGCAAACGAGCCAACACGCGTCCCGTCGGCAGCTAACAGATCGAAATAGACAAAGTCGGTATCCTCTCTGGGGCTATCTGAAGGATGAAGATTCCGTGCATCGAGATAAGAGGTGAAGCCCGGATCGGCAAGCATCTGACGGAGCGCCTCTGTTTGCTTTTTTGCAATGATTTCGGGGTCCAGCGTCCGGGAGCGGCTTTCAAGATGGGTCACAAGGGCGTTCTGGAACTGGTTCAGCGTGCGGTAGCGGGTAGTGTCCACCAGGAATTCTCCGGTCCGCAGGTCAAGCCCGGCCGTGACTATGCGCCCGCCGGTTGCGCTCTTGATACTGAAAGAGAGGCGATCTGGTGTCTGTTCCACCGGCGTCACGGTTACAGAGCGCGAGCTCGTAAGTTCGCGGATTCGCGGCTCGTTCCTGGTGGCCCGAAAATTGGACATGCGCACCGGCAGATCACGAAACGTTTTATCAAGCCGCTCGGTCTGCTGCCGAAGATAGGCGGTTGCAACGGCATCCGGTCCTCCAACGGTGATAGGTGCATCTCCGCGCGCCACCATGCGGTATCCCGCACCTTTTTCACCGGGGGTTACGGTAATGTAGACCCGGTCACCCTTTGAAAGCTCGGCGCGGTAGCCGTCCACGTGTGAGAGTGTGAGACCAAGCTCCCCGTAAAGGCGGGTAAACGCCTTGTCTTCCATAAACGTGTCGAGCTGACGGAGCGAGCGTTCCTCTTCTTTCTTCTTGAGAAGAAGCTGTACCGCGTTGAAATAGGGCGCCGCTTCCGGTGCTGTTTGATTTTCCGGCAATGACGATTGCCTGACATTGTCCGGCACGGTTGCGGCAGTGCCGCCCGTCGGCACCGTACTATTAAAGGTGCGCTTGAGCGCTTCTATTTCGTTGCGGGTATCCCGAAGCTGATTGACCAGGTTATCCTGTTCCGCCTCGAGCTTGTTTCTGATGTGTGTCAGACGAACTGTCTGAATCCCGGTGAGCGCGCCCAGGAGTATGAGTATGCCGGCAAGTGCGGCAACGACTAATCCATTTCTATACATGATGAACGTTGTGCAATTGTAGCAGGGCGGCCGCTAATGCACAACGTCCCGACGCACAAACCGTTCCGGGAGACCTGGAATTGACATCTGATCAGCTTTCGATATATTCTCCAAAAAGAAAGGAATCGTAAGCGCCATGCCGCGAAATCCACGCCATGACAGTATTCTGCGCATCCTCTCCAAGAGAAAACAGGTGACCGTTGGGGAACTCACCGAGCGACTTTCGGTCTCTGAAGTGACGGTCAGAAAAGACCTTTCCCTGTTGGAAGATGCCGGCTATCTGGTCCGTACCCGCGGCGGCGCCATGCTTGCAGAGGATCGGGAACACGCCGTCACGTTGTCGGTCCGGCGGAAGAAACACATCGCGGAGAAACAAGCGATTGCCGGGATGGCGCGCACCCTGGTGCATGACGGGGACACCATTTTCATAGATTCCGGTTCTACCTGCGCCATATTTGCCGGCACGCTTTCTGGAATGTCGCTCCGCGTGGTGACTAACTCAATTGATGTTCTTGTTGCCCTCTCCCAGGAAGAGGGAATAAATCTTTACTCTCTCGGTGGATCGCTCCGCAATGAGGCGGGGAGTTTCATCGGGCCGCAGGCGCTTGAGAGCTTGAAGAATTATCAAATAGAAGCGTGTTTCATGGGTACCACCGGTTTTTCCTCGGACGCCGTGTTTTCCGCGCAAAACATCAATGAAGCGCAGATAAAGCGGGCGGTCATAGAAAAGGCAGAACGTTCAGTGGTGCTCGCGGACAGATCAAAACTTGGAGTAAACGCTTTCAGCGTGTTTGCACGGTCAGAAGAGATCGATATTTTGGTCTCAGATGTGAAACCGGAGGAGGCAGAGCAGTTGCGACGGCTCGAGCTGGAGCTGCTTATAGCCAACTCGCCACAAACCGCATGAAAGTCACGCATAAGGAGAAGATGTATGAGTTTTGCTGAAGAATTATTTAAGTTGAAGGAAACCCGTGTGGTAGTAACAGGCGGAGCTGGAGTGCTTCCCGGAAGAATGGCCCACGCCCTGGCCCGGGCCGGTGCATCCGTGTGCATATGGGGACGCGGAACGGGACATCCGGTGGATGAAGCGGTGAAACGCCTTGCCGATGAAGCCGATGCGGCGGGGCGCGTGTTTGGCGTTACGGTGGACACCGGCAGCGAAGACGCGGTTTCCCGGGCGCTCGCAGAGACCGAAGAGAAGATGGGCGTGCCCGATGTGCTTGTCAACGGTGTTGGCGGGAACAAGGGTAAGAACGACTTTGTCGACGTGGATGTCGATCTCTTTGACGAGGTGATGAAGCTCAACGTGCTTGCCGGGCTGCTCATTCCAACAAAAGTGTTTGCACGCTACTGGATTGAAAAGAAAGTTCGCGGCTCCATCATTAACCTTGCCTCCATGGCGTCCTACGTGCCGCTTTCCGGTGTTTGGGCATATGGTGCGGCAAAATCGGCGGTCATGAACCTGACCGTGGGATCCGCCAAGGAGTTCGCCCCGCACGGTATTCGGGTGAACGGAATTGCTCCCGGATTCTTCCTGGGATACCAGAACAAGGCACTCCTGGTGAAGGATGATTCAACGGGGGAGCTTACCGCGCGCGGGCAGGCGGTCATTGATCACACGCCCTTTGGCCGCTTTGGCAACTATGAAGACATGGACGGTGTGACGGTGTTTCTGGCAAGCAGAAAGGCGTCCGGATTCATTACCGGGGTGACTATTCCGGTGGACGGCGGATATCTCACGGACAATATTTAGGGAGGTGGCCATGAATTCGTTCCTGGACCAGGACTTTATGCTACACAGCGATGCCGCGCGTGAGCTCTTTCATGACCATGCCGCGGGTATGCCGATCTTTGACTACCACTGCCATCTCCCGCCGGCGGAAATCGCGTCAAACAAGCAATTCCGCAATATGACGGAAATCTGGCTGAAAGGGGATCATTACAAGTGGCGCGCCATGCGGACAAACGGCGTGGACGAGCGGCTGGTAACCGGAAGCGCGGGAGACAGGGAAAAGTTTCAGGCGTGGGCAGAGACTGTGCCTGCTACCATCGGGAACCCGCTCTATCACTGGACCCATCTGGAGCTGAAACGCCCCTTCGGCATCACCGGTACCGTCCTGGACGGGGAGACCGCGGAGGATATCTGGAATAGGACCTCGCAGATGCTTTCTTCACGTGAGTTTTCCGCGCGTGGAATACTGGAACAGATGAACGTCAAGTTTGTGTGTACCACTGATGATCCGGCGGATGACTTGGAGCATCACGCGGCAATGGCGGGGGATAAAACACTCAAGACGCGGGTGTTGCCCGCGTTCCGTCCGGACAAGGCGCTTTCTGCTGATGCGGGGCCGGGGTTTGCAGAGTATCTGGAGAAACTCGGCGCGGCCGCCGGTATCGAGATTAACTCGTTTAAAGCGTGGCGTGATGCTATGCGCGCGCGCCTGGAGTACTTTCACTCGCGTGGCGCCCGGATTTCTGACCACGCGCTCGTGGCGCCGGTTGCGGAGTTCACAGAGGAAGCTGAAACAGAGCGAATCTTTCAGAAGGCGCTGAAAGGGCAAACGCTTTCCAAGACGGAAGCAGCAGCATTTAGGACGGAAGGGCTTCTCTTTCTCGGGCGCGAATATGCCTCTCACGGCTGGACGATGCAACTCCATATTGGTGCGCTCCGCAACAATAACACGCGTATGTTTGAACGACTGGGTCCGGACACGGGTTTTGACTCTATGGCTGATCAGCCCATTGCGCGTCCGCTCTCTCTTTTCCTTGACCGCCTGGACGTGGAGAGTCTGCTTCCTCGCACCATCCTTTACGTGCTCAATCCGCGGGACAATGACGTTGCGGCCACTATGATTGGAAACTTCCAGGAAGGAACTGTTCCAGGCAAGATGCAGTTTGGATCCGGTTGGTGGTTCAATGATCAGAAAGACGGGATGGAGCGGCAGATGACCGCGCTTGCCAACATGGGACTGTTAAGCAGGTTTGTCGGAATGTTGACGGACTCGCGCAGTTTTCTTTCCTATCCGCGCCATGAGTATTTCCGCAGGATCCTGTGCAACATGATCGGAAGCTGGGTGGAAAATGGTGAAGCGCCGGCGGATATGAAGCTCCTTGGAAAGATGGTTGAAGACATCTCCTGGAATAACGCAGTGAACTACTTTGGTATAGAGGTATAACATGAAAGAGTGTGTTGAATTAGTAGCGCGTGAGAAACTTCTGGAGGAGAGTCAGGAGGCGCTTAATGCGCGCAAAGAAGCCTCCCTGCGGGAAGGCACTAACATGATCGGCAGTGCGGATGCGGGTATCTACATCCGTTCGCTCTACAAGCGTGAAAATGTGCTCTACCTGATAGCCCGTACCGCCAAAAAAAAAGCACTGCTTGCAATAGCGGACCAGGCGGTCAACTTTGCGTTTACCGGAACATCTGAGACACATGCAGGGCTCTCATACCAGGTGGTCGAGCTAACAAAGGAGAATGCCCCGGCGCTGCACGCGCTTTTCCCATTCACCAAACCGGTGTCACTGCGGGACCGGCGCACCACTATTGGGATGGGGGACCGGCTGGGGAAGGCAACGGCCGGTCACATCAGGGCGGCCAGAAAGTACCAGGTTGCCCCGGTGCTCGCCCAGCAGAGCATCAGAGAGTTGGATTTCACCGACCGTGATTTTGCTGAAGTGGTAGCGGACGCCTCTTTTGCGGTCTTTGAAGAGGGCTACGAAGAGGGCTACGGGGCAGATGGCGACCACCTGAAGAACTTTGAAGCCATTGACACGGCACTTGCAGAGCACATGCCTATGGTCACCCTTGACCTCACCGAGGTCATGAAACCGGATGTGGCGGATTGGGCTGAAAACAAGGTGGAGGACGCATTTAACCGATTGCCGGATGAATTTCGAGATCGGGTGAAGCGTGACTTTTTTGACGCAAGCTTCCGGTGCGGTGAGCACACCATCACCATTCCAACCTCGGAAGCAAAGCTGTGCGCGGTGATGTACGGGCCGGCTCTGGATTTTTCTGAAAAGGTGAATCGGCACGTTAAGAAGAAGACCAATGACACCTACGACCTGGAAATCAGCATAGATGAAACCACCACCCCAACACTCCCGGAGCACCATGTCTTCATCGCGAGAGAGCTTCAAGAACGCGGCGTAATGGTTAACTCCCTGGCGCCTCGCTTTGTGGGAGAGTTCCAGAAGGCGATAGACTACATCGGAGACATAGACGAGTTTGAACGGCAGTTTGCCGTGCATTGTGCCATTGCCCGCGAGTTTGGGGGGTACAAGATTTCAGTGCATTCAGGAAGTGACAAGTTTTCCGTCTACCCGGCGGTGGGAAAGCACACCGGCCATCGGCTGCATCTCAAGACGGCGGGGACCAGCTGGCTTGAGAGCATCAGGGTTATCGCGCGGAAGGCCCCGGATCTCTATCGCACCATGCACACCAAGGCCATCCAGTTCTTTCCTGAGGCACTCAAGTATTATCGGATTACCGCGGACATAGAGACTATCCCCGCCCCGGAAAGCGTGCCGGATGAGAAGCTTGAATCGCTTTTGGAGATTGCGGAGTGCCGGCAACTGCTGCACGTCTCCTACGGGGGGCTCCTAAGTGACCCTGCGGTGAGAAGTGATTTTTTTGCAACGCTTCACCGGGAAGAGGAGAGCTACTACAATATTATTGAGGCTCATTTTGACAAACACATTTCCCTGTTAGGCGTGCCGCGCAAGAAGCAGGCAAGGAAGGCTGGTTGAAGGGTACCATAGGTATTGAAGGCCTTCGCGTGCGTTGCCGCGTGGGAGTGCGTCCTGCAGAACAACGCCACCCGCGCACCGTTGTGGTTGACGTGTCCGTCCAGCGTGATATAGAAGCGGCCGTCGGCAGCGATAAGCTGGAGGAGACACTTGATTACTCGGACCTTTCGAAGCGGCTCCGCAGGGCTGCAGCGGAACGCCACTATGACCTTATTGAAAGTATAGCCGGCCGGCTCCTGGAGGTTGTGCGGGAACAGGCGCCGGAGGCGGTCCGTATCCGGCTGACCGTGCACAAACCGGGAGCCGTGAAACGCGCGCGCGGGCCGTACGTGCGGGTGGAATATCCTTAGGTTCCGGCCCGAGGGCTTGCCGGCAGGCAGGGAAAATTATATATTGGTGCACAATCCGTGCAGCACATGACCCTTTTGAATAGCTCGGGTAGAGCTTGACAAAGGAGGCGTACCCTACTATTTTGGGTGCTGATTCATCCACTGCACATTGAAAAGGAGCTTTAGTATGGCAGCGAACATTTCCAAGAACGCCCGCCGCGAAGCAGCTCATGAACTGATCAGCCGCTGGGGCGGAAAGATAATCATGAAATCCGTCTTCGAGAACGGGAAAATCCGTCACTACGCAGTCTGCGAGAAGACCGGCAAAGAAGGCCGCCGACCCAAAGACCTCATGTAGGACTAACGGAGCACGCCTCGCACCCCGAGGGGTGCTCTTTTTTTATACCATGATAGTATCAGGTAGACATATAGAAAAGTGTCTGGGCAAAGAGATCGTAATTGATCCGTTTGATCCCGGCCAGCTCAACCCCAATAGTTACAATCTCCGGCTACATAACGAGCTGCTCACCTATGATGCCCCGGTGCTTGATATGCGGCAGGAAAATGCGACGTCACGTCTTGTCATTCCGCCCGAGGGACTCCTCCTTGAACCACACCGCCTCTATCTGGGGAGAACCGTTGAATACACCGCCACGCAGGGTTTTGTTCCCATGCTTGAAGGGCGCTCTTCCATCGGTAGGCTCGGGCTCTTTGTGCACATTACTGCCGGGTTTGGGGATATTGGCTTCTGTGGGTACTGGACGCTGGAAATTTTCTGCGTTCAGGCCATCCGCATTTATCCGGGCGTGCAGATTTGTCAAATCTTCTATCACACCATAGAAGGCGACTACGATACGTACGCGAGCGGAAAGTATCAGAACAATACCGGAATTCAACACAGCCTGCTGTTCAGGGAGTTTGATTCAGGGAACACCGGGCAGACCGGCACATGAAGAGCGCATTCCGGTGAAAGCCTGTCGAACAGCTGGTGGGGCTATCGCGCGTTGCCTCCGGCCGTGGAACTGCCGGGCGCCGAACCGCCGGCGGTGTCTGCAGGAGGCGCCGGATCAAAGACAAGCCGTCCGTTACTGAATCGGCGGTGGAAGCAGCTTCTGTTTCCCGTGTGGCACGCGACATGGCCAATCTGGTTTACCAGGAGAAGGACCGCATCCTGATCACAGTCGATCCGTATTTCGCGCACCTGTTGGACGTTCCCGGACGTTTCACCTTTTTTCCAGAGCGTCTTTCTTGAACGGCTGTGATAGTGCGCGTAGCCGGTTTCTATCGTTTTTTCCCACGCTTCGGCGTCCATGAAGGCGGTCATTAAGACTTCACGAGTAGCTGCGTCCTGCACTACTGCCACAACCAATCCACCGAGTTTCTCAAAATCGAGCAAAAGCGTTTCATCTGCCATCTTGCAGCTCTTTCTTCAATTCAATGATGCCCTTTGGTACCCAGCGCTTACCTGAGAGTTTCATGCCGTACACCGTAGCAAGTTTCCGTTTGAGCCCTTCATGAAGTTTTGACGCGGTTCCCTTGAGGTCCTCCGCGGGATTGGAGGAAGTAGGGTAGGACGGAGCATCCAAATTGAGTCCGCTTGTCATGAGCGTTTCCAACAGGAGCTTGGCAGCAAGAAATCGGTCATACTTGTCTATACCAAATACCAGAAAGTCATCGAGCATGCCCACAATTTCCCACGTTACCTGTTCAGCCTGGGAATAGCGCCCGGCGTCCTTGTCCTGGTCGCTCCACCTCACGGGAAGCTCCTCCACAATTCTGTCCAGATGTGCCACCAGATAGTCCAGGTTGAACAACCCGGTTGCGCAGTTGAAGAGAATCTTTTTGCCCCCCTCTTCCGCCCGGAACGCGTCTTCCTTACTGATGGCGGGACCCAGATCCGCGCAGTTGTAGCGGTTGTGCTGGTCGACAACCAGAATGCCTCCCTTCACGTCTACTGAAGTGCGGAACGCAAAATCGAATCCGGCCTGCTTTCCGGTGAGCGCAAGGTATGCGAGTGATACCGGTTCCACGGTGAATCCAAGGTTGTCTACGTTGCCCAGATAGACAAAGCGTTTGCCCGCGGCGCGGAGACGGCGGTACACGTCGCTCAGGATTGAAAAGTTCTGTCCGTGTCCCCCGGGGAGCGGAAGTGTGCTCCCCTCCGTTCCGTGTGCGGAGGTGAATATGCGCTTTGGCCGGCCTTCACTGCTGTGAGTGAAGGCCGCAATCATCGGTTGCACGCCGGTCTCCGCCTGCGTCACATCTATTCCGGTTTCTCTCTGGAGATCACCAAGGAGCTCGCTTTCACGGTAGCCGCGATAGGTTTCCTCAATCTCCGCATCATTGTAGACGCTTGTCATTTGAAACATCGGAGTAAGTGCCTCCGGTTTCTGTTCGTCAGGCGAAAAGCGAAGCTGGTACCGAAGCGCCTCAATGAGGAGGCTGCGCATTTTCAGTTCCAGAAAGCTCGCTCCCGGACTCCCGTCCGGATTGATGTAGGCGGGCGTTACTCCCTTTGGCTTTCCCGTGGCCTGCGCGGCAATTCGGTGAAAATCTTTTCCAAGCAAGTCAAAAAGCGCCTGATTGAAAGCTGCATTCTTCTTGGTATCAGCGTAGCTAGTTGCGGAACCGCCGTTCAGCACGCCGTATGAAACCAGCGGGTAGAGCGCCGTCCCCAGCGCGCGCAGGCCGCCGGTATCAAGGACGATGCGGTTGCCGGTGACCGTGCCGTAGTCCGAAATCTTGATTTCCGGCAGAAGCTCGCGCATCCGGTTTTCCGCACGGGCGCTTTCCATGGTGAGAGTGGGATTTCCGGTCATATCCAGTACGGTTTCATTATCTATAACCGGCATCTCTTTGGCTGACACCGGTTCAACGCCGTCATACTTTCCGGCGTTATAGTTATCCAGGATCGCGACGGTGCGGTCCACGTCTATTTTCTTTTCCTGCATGTCTCTGCGAATATCCGGCGCAATCTGATCCTGTGGCATTACTGCTCTCCTTTTCTTGGCACTTCTGTTTCAAAATCGATGGAAACCGCCGCGTGAGCTGCCCCGTAGAGCGAGATGGTGTAATCCCGAATGATATAGACAGGTATCCGTTTCAAGACCGGTCTCACAGACTCCTTGAAGTTGTCTTCGAACGCTTCCATGAAAGAGCCGTCCTGCAAGAACCAGCTCTCATTCTTGCCCACTATGCCTCCTGCAAGGAAGAGTCCGGCGGAAGGCAGAAACTGCAGCGCAACGTTTGACGCGAATTTCCCGTACATGCGGACAAAACTGCGCATGGTCTGTCCGCATACATCGTCCCGCAGGGACGCTTTCGCAATGTGGGATGGCCTGGCCGCCGGCGGAAGCTTCTGTATGTTCTGTACTGTTTCCGACGGACGTCGAATATTCCGCGTGTGGTAGTCAAAGATATTGGCAATGCCCTGGCCGGAAACAAGCTGTTCGGCGTCTGGTGCGCGGCCAAGTTTGCGGTATAGAAATGCCTTGATGTCGCTGGTTTCCGGATCAAAATCGGCAAAATCTGAATGCCCCCCTTCTGAGGGAAACGCCGTGTAACGGTTACGTTCTCTGATCAGATAACCCATTCCCAGGCCGGTTCCCGCCCCGACGACGGCGGTCACCGCGCCCTTTCTCACAGGATTGCCACCGCCTGAGTGGGGTACAGGCGAAAGCTGATCCGGTTTCTGCGAAGCGAGTACGGGGATGCCGTAACAGACAGCGCTAAAATCATTGATCACCGCGGTAGGAATGCCGGTTTGCCCGGCAAGACTGCCCCCGTCTATTTGCCAGCTCAAATTTGAAAGGCGGCACGTATTATCCTCTACCGGCCCCGCCGCGCTTATGCAGCAGCGTTCAGGTGAGAGGTCAGGGTGTGCGTCTTGAAAGTCCCTCATTGCCTCGTCCACCGCTTCATCAAAGCTTGTAAGCTCCTGAGAGGAGAACGCGCGTTTTTCTATGATGGAAAAGCGTTCCTTCTTGCGTCCGACAATTGCCAGGGTGGTATTGGTTCCGCCCACGTCGCCTACCAGGATTACCGTATCATAGCGTTTTTCGGGCATGGTAGGGCTAATATACAGCCAGGAAATGGTCAGTTCAACCGCGGGTTGCACTTCACTTCCATATGGATTAGCATGGCTTCCGGTATCCAGGAGGACCCATGAGCGGCGATTCACAGTCTTTCCGGCTGTTGACCAGGGCCGATTTTGACGGACTGGTGTGCGCGGTACTGCTTCGACAGCTGGGGATTGGTGCCGAGATGAAATTTGTTCATCCCAAGGACATGCAGGACGGGCTCATCGCGGTCAACAGCCATGATATAACCGCAAATCTCCCGTTTGTTGACGGCGTCTACCTGGCTTTTGACCATCATGCCTCGGAGCTCCTTCGAGTGGGACATCGGCCCAATTTTGTTGTAGATCCCTCCGCTCCCTCTACCGCCCGCGTTCTATATGACTATTACGGCGGTCCCGACCGTTTTCCTTCACTGCCGCCGGAAATGCTGGATGCGGTGGATAAGGGTGATTCCGCGGATTTTTCTCGCGAGGAGGTCCTCCAACCGGACGGGTGGACCCTCCTAAACTTTCTTATCGACGCACGCACGGGCCTGGGACGGTTTCGGAACTTCCGCATCTCTACGCAGCAACTACTCATTGACCTCATTGAATACTGCCTGGAGTATTCGATTGATGAGATACTCGAAATTTCAGACGTGGCGGAACGGGTTGAGCTTTACTTTGACCACCAGCAACGTTTTGAACAGCAGCTCAAAGAGTCATCCGAGGTTCGCGGCAATGTTCTGCTGACCGATTTGCGCGGGTACGATACGATTTTTGCGGGGAATCGTTTTGTCAAATACGCGCTCTTCCCTGAGACCAACATCTCTGTGCAAATTAACTGGGGCTTTCGCAAACAGAACTCGGTAATCAGTCTGGGGAAATCGATATTTGACCGTACTTCAACAGTAAACATCGCCGCGCTCATGCTCTCTTACGGCGGCGGCGGACATGAAGGTGCAGGAACGTGTCAGGTTCCCAATGATGCGGCGGACGCGGTCCTGGAGGAGATTGTGGAACGCGTACAAAACTAACCGTCCGGCCTGCGATTTCGCTTCTTTTTTCCCCGCAGCAGCATCAGGCGTGGAAAACGGTTTTCGTTTCCGTGAAGCAGCCGTACGATGTTGCTTCTATGGGTGAAAACGATGACCAGCGCTAACGGAATGGAAAAGTAGAACAGAATGTCTGATGTCTGAAAGAGCCCGGTGACCGAAAGCAGAAGAATTACAAACGGAAAAGAAAGTGCGGCCGTGAGAGAGCCGACAGAGACAATTCCAGTCAGCATGATGGCCAGCGCAAAGAGAAAAAGAACTATCACAAAGGGTATTGGGTAGAGAGCCGCAAGCATTCCGGCAGCCGTCCCTACTCCCTTTCCGCCGCGAAAGCGGGCAAAAACGGTCCAAATATGGCCGGAAACGGCAGCACTGCCTGCGATGAGCCTCACCAGGTCATAGGGCAGAGTAGCGCCCCGCGCAATAGCGGCAACCACCAGGACGGCAAATACCCCTTTCCCCACGTCAAAAAGAACAACGCCGAGCCCTGCCTTCCATCCAAAGACGCGAAAGGCGTTGGTTCCGCCCGCGTTCCCCGAGCCGTGTTCTCTAATATCTATGCGAAAAAAAAGCTTGCCAACAATGATACTGGTGGGAATTGAACCGGCAAGGTAGGCAGCTACCACTGCGAGCAAAAGCGGCCATACGGTCGCCGTCACGCTTCCTCCCGTGTTTCCGCAGGAGGTTCAATGTAGGCGACTGCCACGGTTCCAAATCCGGTGTGCGTTGCAAGCACCGGCGCGGCGTCACTTGCAAATAAATTGTTTCCCACGGTGAACCGGCTTCGGATTTGCTGTTCCATCCATGCTGCATCTTCCGCGTTGTCTACGTGGGCAATAGCAAACGGTACGGGACGGTCCGGCGGTAAGCGTTTGCCAAGCAGCGATATGATTTTCTTTTTCCCGGCTTCAAAACCGCGAACCGTTCCGGCCTGAGTTGCGATTCCGGCTTCATCAAGGGTAACAATGGGCTTCAGTCCCAGCAGCGTAGCCAGTAATCCTTTCGTTCTACTGACCCGCCCGCCACGGACCATCCATTCAACGCTCTTTACCGCCACAAGCACGCGGGTGCGTGCGGCAAGATCCCGCGCGGCAGCAATCACCTCTTCTGCATTCGCACCGGCTTCAATACGTTCTGCAAGCTGTTGAACGATGAGGCCAATGCCGACTGAGACATTCTTGCTGTCCACCACGTCAATCCCGTCTGTTTCATCCGGTATTGCCGCCCGTGCCGTTCCGAAGGTGCCGCTCAATGCCGCAGCTAGGGCCACAGTCACCACCCGCTGGTAGTGTTTTCTCAGAAAGGTATACGTCTTTCTGTAATCGTTACCGCTCGGCTGGGAGGTGGTGGGGATAACGTCCGGTCGCTCCCGGAGCAGGGCGTAAAATTCTTCAGAGCTGATACCCAGCTTGTCAATGTAGGTTCGGTCCGCAAAGGTGAGTTGAAGCGGGACTACGTGAATGAAGCCTTTGGCCGCCACATCCGGCGGAAGGTCGCATGCAGAATCCACAACCAGGGCAACTTCCCCATGTGCGGTGTGAGCCGTTTGAAACTGCTTTCTCATGTCATCAGCCTTGGGCTGCTGCACAGTACCGTACCTGCCAAGAAGCTGGAACACATCCGCCGGATTGTCTGTATGGATGTGTACGCGCGCTTTTTCCGAAGAGCCGGCAACGATGAGAGAATCCCCGTAGGATGACAACTCACTTCTGATTTGCGGCAAATCCATTTCGTTACCTTCTATGAGGCACTCCGTACAATAGCGGAAGGTAATATCTTCATCACCCGCAGTGATCTCCACTTCTTCAGTTTCAATTTCTGCCGCACGTTCTTCAACCTCCCGAATATTGCCGGCGTTCATGAAGTGGTCTATTCCCTCTATGAGATGAACAAACCCCTGAGCACCGGCATCCACGACGCCGGCCTTTTTAAGGCTGGGAAGTTTGTCTTTGGTGCGAACGAGCGCGTCTTTGGCGGCCGCAAGCGCGTGAGTGAACATAAGAGAAAAGTCTTCCGACTTTCTGCTTGCTTCAGAAAATGCCCGTGCCCAGCTACGCAGTACCGTAAGGATAGTGCCTTCCTTTGGATTTGTGATTGCCTCATAGGCGTAGTCAACGGCCCGGTCAACTTTCCTGCCAAACGTTTCGGCGCTGATTACCATCTGGTCGTGAAGTTCCTTTGAAAGCCCGTGAAAGAACTGGGCAAGAATGGCGCCGCTGTTACCTCGTGCCCCTACAAGTGCCGCGTCTGCGACGGTTTTGCTGGTGATTGCAACCGAACGGTTGGAACGGGTACTCAGTTCACGGATTACCGATGCAATGGTTCCCGCCATATTTGTGCCGGTATCACTGTCCGGTACCGGAAAGACATTTATCTTGTTCAAGTAGTCAGCGGACTGGATAAGCCGCCTTCCGCCCGCAATGATTGCGCGTTTCAGTCTGATTCCGTCAATATAACGGATTCTCATAGTTTAGTTTCCCCCCGCTTACAGTATACGAAATCGAGCGGATCAATATCCAGCGGCGGCTTGCGCCAGGAGGTCGCATTGGGGCACGAATTTTTCGTGCATAACGCGTCTGCGGACTATGACACGGCAAATTCCCTTACCAAACGCCCCTCCTCTTTGTTAGCTTATAAATGAGATGGGAATCCGGCTAGGGATTCCCAATCAAGGAGTGGATATTATGATAGACAAGATTCGGAAGGCTCTGGGAAGTGAAGCGGAAGAATTACTGACGTACAAAGCGAAGGTGGATAGCCAGGGGCTCCATTTGCCCGGTCCGGACTTCATTGACCGTGTCTGGGTTGGATCAGACCGTTCACCCAACGTCCTGCGCAATTTGCAGGCGCTCTTTAGTCACGGCCGGTTGGGAGGTACAGGCTATCTTTCCATTTTGCCGGTAGACCAGGGAATTGAGCACTCGGCTGGAGCGAGTTTTGCCCCAAATCCTGTCTACTTTGACGGGGAGAATATTGTGCGGCTTGCAATTGAAGGTGAGTGTAACGCGGTTGCTTCGACCTTTGGTGTTCTGGGATCCGTGGCGCGCAAGTACGCGCACAAGATCCCCTTCATCGCAAAGCTCAATCACAATGAGCTTCTTACCTATCCAAATAGCTATGACCAGATCATGTTCGGGCAGGTGGAACAGGCGTTCGACATGGGAGCCGTGGCAGTCGGTGCAACTATCTATTTTGGATCTGAAGAGTCCTCGCGCCAAATCATTGAAGTATCCCAGGCATTCTACCGCGCTCACGAACTGGGGATGGCTACCATTCTCTGGTGTTATCTGCGTAACTCGGAGTTCAAGAAGGACAAAGACTATCACCTTGCGGCGGATCTGACCGGACAGGCAAACCACCTTGGGGTAACCATAGAGGCTGACATTATTAAGCAGAAATTGCCTCAGAACAACGGCGGATACACTGCCCTCAATATGGGAGACTCGAGCTACGGCAAGATAGACAATCGCGTCTATTCTGAGCTAACCACGGAGCATCCCATCGATTTGACGCGCTATCAGGTGATGAACAACTATATGGGCCGAGCCGGCCTAATTAATTCCGGCGGCGCGTCAAAAGGTGCCGGGGATTTTGAGGCCGCCGTACGTACGGCAGTCATAAACAAACGAGCGGGTGGAACAGGACTCATATCCGGCCGCAAAGCGTTCCAGCGCCCTATGTCCGAAGGGGTGGAGCTCCTTCACGCTATTCAGGACGTCTATCTTTCTGATGAAGTCACCATAGCGTAGGCGGCGTCACACGTTAGGAGGTGAGGTCGGTTACCACCAGGCACTCCGCGGCTGAGACCGCGAAGAGAGCGGGGCACTGCTGTACGCGGGTGCCCGGTTGCAGGAAGGTCGCAAGTGCCTCCCGCTTTGCCTCTCCGAAAAAAAGTAGGAGCGTAAAGGCGGAGTTTGAGATGAGGGTACCGGAGGCGCTCATACGCAAGGGCGGCGGCTTGGGCGCTCCGTCTACGGTAAGAAAGCCAGGGTGCCGGTCTTGCAGCGCGGGGTGTCCTGGAAAGAGCGACGCGATGTGACCGTCCTCGCCAACACCGAGAATGGCCACGTCAAATCCTGCCGGTCGGCCGTCTCCGGTAGTGTCTTTGTGCAGCGTTGAAAATATCGTCTCATAGCGTCGAACGGAATCTTCCGGTTTGTTCCTGTCTGGTTCAAGCGGGTGTGCATTGGCGATGTCAAAACCCGCTGTGTCCTGCAGCGGACGTATCAACTTGTCACGGGCGAGCTTGAAATTGCTTTGCTCGCTGTCTGCAGGGACAAAGCGCTCGTCAACCAGAAAGAGGTGTACCTTTTCCCACGGCACGTCTTGCTCTTGCAGCGCCGCAAAGACACCGGCAACAGAGCGTCCACCGGGTACGGCCAAAATCGCGTGCCCGCGCCGGTCTGCGGCCTCTCCTAAACGGCGTGCGACTTCGCGTGCCGCCTTATGTTCCATTTCACTCTTGCTGCCACGTTCTATATTCACGGTTTCCACGTCTCCCGTTCTTAAAGGTAAGAAATCAGCAGACTGCCGTCACCATGCGGCTGTCAAGAGAACGGAAATTCAACGCGCCACTCTGTTCCCGCGTCCCGCTGAAGGCTAATAGTGCCGTGGAGCTGTTCTCGGGCCAGATTATAAATGAGCCAGATGCCGAAACTTCTGGTGGACTGGATATCCAGTGTCTCTGGAATTCCGCGCCCCGTGTCTCCTATCACAAGGAGAACGCGGCCCGCATCACTGACCGTGGCGCTCACGTAAATCTTTCCCGTTTCACCGTCCCCAAATGCATACTTAAAAGAGTTTGTCAGACACTCTGTGAGAATGATCCCGCACGGAATGGCGCGGTCAAGCGGCATTTCAATGTCATGGATATCAAGGTCTGTTTTGTGGCGGGGCGCCGTTCCATACGCAGTTTCCAGGTCGCGCAGCAAGGTTGCCACGTAGTGCTGCAAATTTATCCGGGAAAGTGATCTTGACTGATAGAGCTCTTCATGCACCATGGCCATCGAAAATATTCTGTTTCTACTCTCCAGCAGGACCGCTCTCACTTCCGGGTTGGCACTTTGCCGTGCCTGAAGGTTGAGCAGGCTGTTCATGATGCCCAGGTTGTTTTTTACACGATGATGGATTTCTTTGAGGAGCAGGTCCTTTTCAGTAAGTGAGTTTTCCAGTTCGACGTTTTTCAATGCCAGCTCCCGGGTTCGTTCCCGCACCAACTCGTCCAGCCGGCGATTCATCTCACGCGTCAGTCGCGTTTCCTTGCTGAGCCGCTCAGTCTGAAAGACATATTGTCTGATTTCCTCGGCAAATGCCACCCAGAAAAGGTAGAGAAAGAGAAGTGTTGCGGCTGCGTCCCGCAAAAACTGGACAACTGGTTGTTCCCGAAAGGTGACGCTTGTGAGATAGAGCCCCAGGGTGTAGAGCACCACGAAGAATCCAACTTTCAGCAGGAAGCGTCTTTCAAAGAAGCCGTACTGAATAGCGAGCACCATACTGAAAACCACAAACGGTGCGCTTACCAGGCTGTCCTCTCCGGCGTCAAACATGGCGAGCAGGGCATTCACTACGGCAACGGCCACCTGCAAACCCTGCCAGAAGTGTCCCGGCTTCCTTGTAGACAGGAGCATGAGGGTGCCGAAAAACAGAACGAGCCACACCAGCCAGTCGCTGACGGCCTCACCAGGGGTGGCCCCGCCATACTTGATGTCACCAATGAAATTGAGAAATGCGATCAGATACGCAATGAAGGCTGCTGAGTAGCCTACGCGTCTTTGAATGTTAAATCTGACTTCCGGATCATGCGTTGCTCGTATCACCTGGTGTCCTCCGCGTGCGCTTGCTCGTCCCTTTCCCTAACGCGCGCTCGACGTGTTTGAGTATAGTGCGAGGGGCTCCCCGGTGGAAATCCCCTTTGGCAACGGCAACTGCTTGACCCACACTGAAACTATTACTAAAATGAAATGATTACAGGTTAGTAATGGATTCACGCAGCTGTTGGAGCAATACATGACCACGCCGGATACACTTGTGGGAGCCCTCAAAGAAGCGGGGCTCAGGTTGACGCCGCAACGCCTTGCCATTTGCGATATCATTGCCGCTTCACGGGATCATCCCACGGCGCAGGATGTTCACACGCGTCTTAAGGAGAAATATCCCACCTCCAGTCTCACTACGGTCTATATAACGCTCGATACACTGGTACGGCTTGGTGTGATCCACGCACTGGGTACGGCGGGAGATGAAACTGTCCATTACGATAGCGACACAGTCCCGCATATCAATCTGGCTTGCATATCGTGCCACCGCATTGTTGACCTTGCAAGCAACCACATTGAAGCGTTAGATAGTGAGGTCCGGGAGCGAACCGGTCCGGAGCACATTCTAGGAAGCAGAATAGTCTATTACAGTGAGTGCCTGAACGCTGTCGACAAATATGAATGTCCGTTCTGGCATGAGTGTTACGGGTGTGAAAATGAAAAGGGGTGCCGGGATGCCGGAAAGCGCGAAGCGCAGTAAGAGCGCAGACGTGTCTGAGCGCGATCAAATGACACGGCAGGAAAAGACGGATCGGGACACGTGCCGGACTGTCATCACCAGGGCCGTTTCATCAGCAGAGGGGATTGTACAGGTGGACCTGGATCTGCGCCGGCACCAGGCAGTGTTCAATTACGACACCAGCAGGGTCTCCGAGCCTTTTGTACGGCAGGTCGCGCAGGGTGTCGCGCTCAAGCTTCGTAGCCGGCCGGAAGGATGTGCCGCAACCTCGAACCGCAGTGCAGACCGGTGCAAGGAATGCGTTGCCGAAGAGTCAGCCGGGGCGGATGCTGCGGCAGATCCTGACGAGTCCGGCAACAACGACGTGCAGTTTGAGGACGGTGTCTTGAGTTTGCAATACTCGGACGTTTCCGGAGAACGCACAGATAGCATTGAAAGAGTTCAGCTTGATATTGGAGATGAAGATCACCAGGAGGCGGCCACGAATGACGGCACCGTTGCAGGGCGGGTTATTGAATGGGCCGGCCGGCAGCGCTGGGAACTCATCTTTACGGTGGTCACCTTTGTGGCAATGGGAAGCGCGTGGATAGTGGGCAAAACCGGAGGTCCATCCTCCGCGGCCACCGCGCTTTATGTGGTTGCTTACCTTACCGGCGGGGTGTTCGGCGTGCGCGCCGGTGTCTCATCCCTTATGAAGGGAGTCATAGATGTTGACCTGCTTATGGTGCTCGCTGCCCTTGGAGCGGCACTGGTAGGAAGTCCGTTTGAAGGCGTCCTCCTCCTTTTCCTCTTTTCCCTTTCCAATGTGCTTCAGGACTTCGCCATGGACCGGACGCGCAACGCTATTCGTTCGCTCATGAAACTGCGGCCGCACAGCGTGAGCGCGTTGCGAAACGGAAAGGAACAGACGGTTGGCATAGCCGACGTGGCAGTAGGAGAGTACTACGTGGTGCGTCCCGGCGACAGGCTGGCGCTGGACGGTGAGGTTGTTGAAGGTGAAGGAAGCGTAGACCAGGCCTTTATCACCGGGGAGTCCATGCCGGTCGCAAAAAAGTTGGGCGATACCGTTCTTGCGGGAACCATTAATAAGAACGGCAACCTGACCATACGCGTTACCAAATCTTCAAAGGACTCAACCATTTCAAAGGTAATCAAGCTGGTTGAGGATGCGCAGGAAAGCAAAGCGCGGACGCAGCGCTTTCTTGATACTGCAGAGCAGTACTATGCGGTTGGGGTCATTGTGGCAACCGCTCTGGCCGTCGTCATTCCCTACTTCATTCTGGGTCATGACTTTGATACAACCTTTTACCGCGCCATGACGCTCATGGTGGCGGCGTCTCCGTGCGCACTCATTATCAGTACGCCGGCGTCCATCCTTTCCGCCATTGGAAACGGCGCACGGCGCGGCATCCTCTTTAAAGGCGGCGTCTATTTGGAGCAGGCTGCGACCATTCGGGTGGTGGCATTTGACAAGACCGGCACTCTGACGGAAGGGCGACCTCAGGTTACGGACGTGCGCGTCTTTGACACCGGCACCGCAGAAAAGAATACGGCACTGTGGCATGGTGAAGCTGACGACCTTCTTGGACTCGCTGCCGGTCTGGAGTCAAAGTCAGAGCATGCATTGGCGCGCGCAACCGTTGAAGCGGCCCGACGGCAGCGAGCTGAGATGACGGAAACGCTCGCATTTGAAGCTACCTCCGGGAAAGGCGTGCGAGGATTAGTTGACGGCAGGGAAATTCGAGTGGGGAATATCCGCTATTTTGATGACCTGCACTGTGTGAATTGTGACCGCACGCGGGCGGAAGTGGAAGCGTTGCGCGCCGAAGGCCAGACCGTGGTGCTGGTTGCACAGGTTTTTCCGGAAGACGGAACGGCCGTTTTTCTTGGCGCAATTGCGTATGCAGACGTTATTCGCGCCACTTCCGCCAACGTGGTACGGCAACTGCGGGAGCTCGGAGTCCAGCGGATAGTTTTGTTGACCGGAGACCACGACGCCATCGGCAGGCGCATAGGTGATACGGCAGGCGTGGACGAGGTGTTTTCAGACCTCATGCCGGAAGACAAGCTGCGTATCATTGGAGAACTGGAAGAGCGTTACGGTCCGGTCGCCATGATAGGAGACGGGGTCAATGACGCGCCCGCGCTCGCCCGCGCTTCCATTGGTATTGCCATGGGTGCGGCTGGAACGGACGTAGCACTAGAAACCGCCGACGTTGTGTTGATGGCGGATGATCTGACCAATATTCCGTACGTGATTGCGCTGAGCCGTCGCACCCGCCGTACGCTGGTATTTAACCTTGGTCTGGCTATGGGTCTCATTGCCGTCATGATCGCGGGTATCTTCTCCGTTGGGCTTGCACTGCCCCTTGCCGTAGTGGGGCACGAAGGCGGAACCGTACTGGTCTCCCTTAACGGTCTGCGGCTTCTGCTTTTTAGGTGGCAGCCGCAGGTTGGCGGTCGTGCCTCGGGGGCGTCCGGGTAGATTTTTGCCTTTCACAATTGCCAGCCTCCGGCTTTGTTGATATATTTCGAGGTATCGTAATCTCGCAAGATTCTCTCATCGCGTCTCAGGCCAGGAGGCTGAAATGGCAAGGATTGGCGTCATCTACGGCTCAACAACGGGTAACACCCGGGACGTTTGCGACAAACTTACCGCAGCATTTGCCGCAGACGCGGTGGATATGCTCGACGTTGCAGAAATAGACGTAGATGACCTTGAGCCATACACCAACTTAATATTTGCTGTTTCCACCTGGGGTGCCGGAGACCTTCAGGATGACTGGGAAGAGTTCTATCCCCACCTGGACGATGTTTCCCTTTCCGGAAAGAAAGTAGCCATAATGGGTATTGGAGATCAGTCCAATTATCCGGATACCTTTGCAGATGCGGTTTCTATTCTTGCGGATAAGGTTGCCGAGCGCAACGGCGAGCTTGTGGGCAAGACAATTCCGGAAGGCTACACCTACCAGTTTTCCCGGGCGGAGCGCGACGGAAAGCTGCTGGGCCTTATACTGGATGAAGACAACCAGGCGGATCTGACGGACGGTCGCATTAAGAGCTGGGCGGACCAACTGCGCAAAGAATTTGTGTAGCTCTTTAGCAGTGAGGCGAAAATTGTTTAAAAAGGGACAGAGGCTCGGGTTCGCGTAAGGGCTGCATGTCCTGAAAGCCGGTACATGCCGCTTTTTTTACTCGAATTACCTTCTGCATTTG
>Ga0102944_1000141_pt1 | contig 59409 bp, 58 predicted proteins | sample SalPonD_shore_MG_FD_78172 | JGI IMG/M metagenome (GOLD analysis project Ga0102944, IMG submission 78172) | Salt pond soil microbial communities from South San Francisco under conditions of wetland restoration - Salt Pond MetaG... | ecosystem: Environmental > Aquatic > Marine > Intertidal zone >... | reverse complement strand
GAGAAGATCGAGGCGCTGTTCAGCGGCAAGCCCGCCGTGGTCAAGCGCAACGTGGACGAGGACACCGCACGCAAGTTCGCGGCCGTGTTCCGCAAGGCGGGTGCCCTGTGCGAGCTTGTGCCCGTGGCCGGCCGCGGCGGCGCTCCGGAGGCCAGCTCAGCGGACAGACCCGAGGAGTCCGGTCCGTCCGCCGAGCATGCGCCTGCGGAAGGGGCCCATGCAACGCCGCCGCCGAGCCCGGATGACACGCCCGTAGAGGAGATCCAGGCGGCCGCGCCACCCGAGCCGGAGACCGGGGGCGACGATGCCCCGGCTTCCGGACGGCCGGCCGAAAGCGCGACTGCGGCGGTCAGCTCCATGGAAGCGGCCGGCGACCCTAACCAGACGCTCGTCCGGCTCACGGTACCCACGGACCTGGGGCACCTGGGTATCGACGATTCCGACACCCCGCACCAGCCCCACGACACTACGCCGGCGCCCGATTTCGATCTCAGCGGCATCAGCCTCGCGGACGATGACGCGCCGCTGAGCAACCGGCCCCAGGAACCGCCCCGGGACTTCGACACCAGCGGGATGACCCTGGAGCCGGCGGAGCCGCGCCCTGCGCCGGAGCCGGACGACTGAGCGGCGGGCCTGCGGGCCGGTGCGAGAGGAAGGCCCGCGGTGTCGCGGCGGGCGTCCCGGCGGCCGCGAGCCCCCGCCGTGCGCTCAGCTGGACTGGAACAGCCAGGGCGTGACCTGGCGCCGGCGCTGCTCGTACTCGCGAATGGCGTCGGCGTGCTGGAGGGTCAGCCCGATCTCATCCAGTCCCTCCACCAGGGCGTGCTTGCGGAAGGCGTCGATGTCGAAGCTCAGGCGCTCGCCGAAGTGGGTCTCCAGAACCTGCGCCGGAAGGTCGACGCTGAGCGTGTAGCCTTCGGTCGCCAAGACCTCGGCGAAAAGCCTGTCCACCGCGGCCTCGTCGAGCACCACCGGCAGGATGCCGTTCTTGGTGCAGTTGTTGTAGAAGATCTCCGCGAAGCTCGGCGCCACCAGCACCCGGAAGCCGTAGTCGGCCAGCGCCCAGGGGGCGTGCTCGCGGGAGGAGCCGCAGCCGAAGTTGCGCCGGGCGAGCAGCACGCGGGCATCCGCGTAGCGCGGCTGGTTGAGCACGAAATCGGGGTTTAGGGGTCGGTTCGTGTTGTCCTTGCCCGGCTCGCCGTGGTCGAGGTAACGCCACTCGTCGAAGAGGTTCGGCCCGAAGCCCGTGCGGTGGATGGACTTCAGAAACTGTTTCGGGATGATGGCGTCGGTGTCCACGTTCGCCCGGTCGAGCGGGGCGACGAGGCCCTTGAACTGTGTTAACGGTTCCATGAGCTGCCTTCCTCTAGGGGAATACTTCAGTGTTTCCCTGGGCGCCGAGCTGCCGGACGTCGACGAAGTGGCCGGTCACCGCCGCCGCTGCCGCCATGGCGGGACTGACCAGATGGGTGCGGCCGCCCTGGCCCTGGCGACCCTCGAAATTGCGGTTGGATGTAGAGGCGCAGCGCTCGCCCGGCTCCAGCCGGTCGGCGTTCATCGCCAGGCACATCGAGCAGCCCGGCTCGCGCCACTCGAACCCCGCCTCGGTGAATATCCGGTCGAGCCCCTCGGCCTCGGCCTGCTGCTTCACGAGCCCGGAGCCCGGCACCACCATCGCCAGCCTGATGGACTCGGCCACGTGCTTGCCGCGCACCACCGCGGCCGCGGCGCGCAGGTCCTCGATCCGGGAGTTGGTGCAGGAACCGATGAAGACCTTGTCCGGCCGGATCTCCGATATCGGCGTGCCCGCGGCAAGTCCCATGTACTCCAGCGCCCGCTCCATGCCGCTGCGTTTGACCGCGTCGGTCTCCGCCGCCGGGTCCGGCACGGCCGCCCCCACCGGGGCGACCATCTCGGGAGATGTCCCCCAGCTCACCTGGGGCTCGATCTCGCCGGCGTCGATGACCACCTCCCGGTCGAACTCGGCATCGGCGTCGCTGTGCAGCGTGCGCCAGTACGCCTCGGCCTGATCCCAGAGCTCGCCGCTCGGGGCAAACGGCCGGTTGCGCATGAACTCGATGGTCTTGTCGTCCACCGCCACCATGCCGCAGCGCGCGCCCGCCTCGATCGTCATGTTGCACACCGTCATCCGCCCCTCCACGGAGAGGTCGCGGATCGCCTCGCCGGCGAACTCGATCGCATAACCCGTGCCCCCGGCCGTGCCGATACGCCCGATGACCGCCAGCACGATGTCCTTCGCCGTCACCCCGGGGCCGACCTGGCCCTCGACGCGCACCCGCATGCGCTTCGACTTCGCCTGGATCAGCGTCTGCGTGGCCAGCACGTGCTCCACCTCCGAGGTGCCGATGCCGAAGGCCAGCGCCGCGATCGCCCCGTGGGTAGAGGTGTGGGAGTCGCCGCAGACCACCGTCATCCCCGGCTGTGTCGCCCCCTGCTCCGGGCCGATCACATGCACGATCCCCTGGCGAGGATCGGCCATGGCGAACTCGGTGATCCCGTACTCCGCGCAGTTGCGGTCCAGTGTCTCCACCTGCAGCCGCGAGGTCGCATCGGCAATGCCGCCGGCCCGATTGGTGGTCGGCACGTTGTGGTCGGCCACCGCCAGGTTCGCCGCCGTGCGCCAAGGCTGCCGGCCCGCCAGGCGCAGCCCCTCGAAGGCCTGCGGCGATGTCACCTCGTGCACCAGGTGCCGGTCGATATACAGCAGCGCCGTACCGTCTTCGTTCTCCCGCACCACGTGTGCGTCCCAGAGCTTGTCGTAAAGGGTCTTGTCGGACATACGCCTTCCTCCCTAATGCCGATATTCTAGTCGTTGCGCCGTGAATGCAACAAATTCATACTTTTCATCTATCACATGATAGAAAGGAATGGGTAGCGGGGCCGTCGTGGATATCGCCGAGCTACAGGCTTTCACCGCCGTCGCCGATCTGGGCTCCTTTTCGGGTGCGGCGGAACGGCTCTATGTGACCCAGCCGGCGGTGAGCAAGCGCATCGCGCACCTGGAGTCGACCATGGACGCGCGCCTCTTCGACCGCGTGGGGCGGCAGGTGCTGCTCACCGAGGCCGGCCGCGCGCTGTACCCGCATGCCGTGCGGATTCTCGCGGAGATCGAAGACAGCCGCCGGGATCTGCGCAACCTCTCCGGCCGCATCGAGGGTCCACTGTCGCTTGCCACCAGCCATCATGTGGGCCTGCACCGGCTCCCGCCGATCCTGCGGCTGTGCCGCAGCCGTTTCCCGGGCGTGCGCATGGATCTGCGATTCATGGCTTCGGAGGCGGCCTACCGAGCGGTCGCAGAGGGCGAGGTGGAGCTGGCCGTGGTGACGCTGAGCCCGGAGCCGGTGTCGGGCCTAAAGGCCGAGGCGCTCTGGATTGACCGGCTGGTCCCGGCGGCTGCCGCCCATGGTGCCCTGTCCGGCCGGGAGGCACTGCAGCCCGGTGATCTCAACGCCATGCCGGCCATACTGCCCGGCCCCGGTACCTTTACCCGCGGGATCGTGGACCGGGCCCTGGCGGCGGTCGGTGTCACGCCGACCGTGGATCTGTCCACCAACTTCCTGGAGACCATCAAGATGATGGTCTCCGTCGATCTGGGCTGGAGCGTGCTGCCGGTGCGCATGATCGACGGGGACGTGATGATGTTGACGCTGCCCGGGCTGGAAATGACGCGGGCCCTGGGGGTTCTCCGCCATCCCGGGCGCACCCTGTCCAACGCGGCCGCGGCCATGCTGGCGTTGCTGCGGGAACAAGCGGGCGGCCTCCAGCCTACCTGACAGCCCGGGCGGCGGTCGGCTCGCGGCCGCACCGCCAGGCAGGTCCATCCAGAGGCCATATGCCGCACGGTCCGTCGCAATGGGCGAGCCAGCTCGGATGGGGCGAACCGGCCTCGCGGGCCCCATTCACAAGGCGGAAATCAATGCCGGAAACCCCGGCCATCGGGGCTGCAGCAGCCGCCAGGGCGGATGATCGGTACCGCATTGCACGCTGGAAGGCCGAGCTCGCTGCCGCACGCGTTGAATCGCGTTTTCGCCAACACGTTGAGCGCCACTCGTCGCGCTATCTGCAGGTGGTGCTGCTGCCCGACACGCCCGGGGACAAGGCGGTTGCCGTCGCCGAGCGGCTGTGCAGGCGTCTGGAGGGGGCGGAAGTGATTGTCGGGGGGCACCGCTTTCGGGTGACCACGACAGTCGGAGTGACGGTCATGACGCCCGAGGACCGGACCATCAACGACCTGGTGCTGCGGGCCGACGCCGCCCTGTACGAAGGCAAGAACGGCGGCCGCGATCAGGTTCGCGCCGCCTAGCCAGGGAACGATTCTGGCGCGCAGAGCCTCGCGCGAATACTTCAGTGTTTCCCTACCGAAGGTGTCGGTGTCGGTCAGTCCGTCCGGGCGCTGCCCGCCACCAGCAGGCGGAAGGCCGTCTTGGCCGGCGCCGGGTTGGGCTCGCGGCCGCAGATGAAGTCGCTGTAGACCGTCGCCTCGCCGATGCGAATGATGAAATAGGCCAGGTCGTCGGTATCCATCTGCGGCGCGATGTGCCCCGCGGCGACTTCCGCGTCCAGCAGGTGCCGCCAGGTGTCTATGAGCCGTTGCTGAAGCGGGTTCACGTTGGAAGTGAGCACCTGCAGGCTGGAGCGGGGGTCGTCCCGCACGAAACGGCGCAGCGGCTCGGCCTTGATGATTTCGATGTTGATCTCGTCATAGATTTCTGCCAGGTAATCCACGCCCGCCAGGTCGGCGCGCTGATCGGCCCGTGCCACCGCCGCCTCGAAGATGCCCTTGTACAGGGACCAGAGGATCTCGCCGAGCAGCAGCTCCTTGTTGCCCACCCAGCGCATCAGCGTCGCCCGGCCGACGCCGAGCTCCTCGGCCAGGGCCGAGAGGTTGAGGCGGCGGCCTTCCAGCCACCACCGCCGCGCCATCTGGAAGGCCGTCAGCGGCGTTGGTCTCGGTGCACCGCCGTTCTCTGTCAGGGCCATGGACAGCGGTGTCGGTCTACCAGCCATTGGCGGGTTCCTCCGGGTGCGAAACAGGGCCGACGCAATGTGTTCGGGCGGCGCCAAGTGCCTCAGGATTATACACAATCGGCTAGCCCGGCGACTGTCACCCGAGAGCTTGAGGCAGCCCTTTTATTTCGCCGAGGACGGTGTATAAGTGAACCTGGGTCCAAGGCTTGGGCGCGTCGCCCCGGCCGTCCCTACGACGGAGAAGATGACCGTGTCAAAAGGAACCGAGAATCGCCGGGAGGCGCGAAAGAAGCCCGCCATGACGCTGAAGGAGAAGCGTGCCGCCAAGCACGCCAAGCGCGACGCACGCGACACCCCGCTTGTCGGGCGGATGGGTAGATAAGTCGGTACGTGACAGGCGGCAGCTGGCGCCGCGGGGGCATTTGCACTGCGGTGTTTCACGCGTAGGCTGAGGACTTTTGGCCGATCCAGGCGCCGTTCGCCCTGGCGGAGGAGGTCCCATGTCCAATCCGCTTGTTGCCGCCAACTCACCGGCCCAGGTTGATCTCAAGGCCGGCGACAAGTATGCGTTCTGTGTCTGCGGTCGCTCCCGCAATCAGCCCTTCTGCGACGGCTCCCACAAGGGCACCGGGCTTGCGCCGCTGGTGTTTACCGCGGAGTCGGATGGACCCGCCTGGCTGTGCCGGTGCAAGCAGACCGGCAGCGCGCCTTTCTGCGACGGCACACATCAAGGTGTCAGGGACGATCAGGTCGGCGGCGAGCTCTGAAGGGCGCATCGGAGCCGGGGGCTCAGGGGGTCAAGTCAAGCTGGAAGCGCCGGACGATTTCATCGAGCTGGCCGGCAAGCCCGCCTGAGCGCACCCGGTAGGCCCGTCCGCCGCCCGCGGCGTCGATCAGCTCGCGGCTGCGCGAGATCAGTATCCAGCCTTCCTGCACCAGCCTGCGCGCGTCGCCACGGTCGCCAGGGCAGCGCACCGGATAGCCCCGGTCTTTGAGTGCCCCCGCCAGGGCCGGGAGATCGCCGTCGACGGCGAAGCGGAGCTGCCGCAGCGGCCGTCCCGGCAGCCGGGAGGTTCGTCCGAGGTCCAGGCTTTCGAAGACCGGGTATGCGGTCACACGGTCACCGTCGGCGAGCGGATGACCCAGCTCGGCGGACTCACCATTGACGAGCAGCAGATCCACTAGTTCGACGGGAACCCCCAGTGAGCGCAGCACCGAAGCGGGGGTGGCGCCGGTCCTGACGGTGCGGGCGAACGTCCGCTTGCCGACCGGCAGGTGGTCGTTCAGCTCCTCGTAAAGCCGCAGCTCTATTTCCATGTCGTTTCCCCGGTCTAGCGGTAGTGGGTGAATCCGGACTGCGGGCTCCAGACCCGCGCCTGCGGGCGGTGCTTGCCCAGGCAGGCCCAGGGCTGAGTCGGACACGGGTGGATCGCGTTAGCAAGGGATGTGCGGTGGAGTGGTTTCTGGTCCGGCCTGATCTGAGTCAAGGTACCGTTCCTTATACCCCTTAGGGTATAAGGCAAGCCACTTGAAAATGGGAGCCGTGTGGATGAATCCATTTCCTCATCAGTATGACGCCGGAGCAGCGGGCGGGCCCGCGGGGCCCGTTCGCGTAAGCGCCGCCGGCCGCCCCGATCTGGACACGGATGCGCCGCCGGAGTTCGGCGGTCCCGAAGGTTACTGGTCGCCGGAGCATCTGTTCGTGGCCTCCATCGCCGACTGCTTCATTCTCTCCTTTCGCGCGGTGGCTCGGGCCTCCCGGCTGGAGTGGGCCGAGCTCAGCTGCGCCGTGGAGGCGACCCTGGAGCGGGTCGACAAGGTGACACGTTTCACCGCGGTGACGCTCCGACCGGTGCTGCGGCTGCACGCCGGCCAGGAAACCGACCGGGCAGAGCGTTGCCTGAACAAGGCCAAGGAGGTGTGTCTGATCACCAATTCCCTGAACGCGGAGGTGACGCTGCAGCCCAGCGTCAAGGCAAGCGACGAGCGGTTGAGCGCGTCTGCCGGTTGAGCTGGGTCAACCCGGGCCCGGCGTGCCAGCGTAAGCTACGGAACGACATCGCGGCTCCCCGCCTCCGGCGAGACTGCCGGATGGCGCAGCGTCGGCGGTGCTCCGGGAGGTGAAACCATGTTGCCGTTGCTGTGGCTGCTCGGTGCCGCCGATGGTCAGCGCCGGGCCGTCGCCGAATATCTGGATCTGATGGGGTTCGGCCCGCAGCCCACCCCATCCCGGAGCTTCGTCACGACTGACCGCTGCCGTCTGTTCCGCTTCGGGGATGCACCGTCCGGCCGTCCGGCCGTGCTGCTGGTACCGGCGCCCATCAAGACCGGCGAGCTGTGGGACCTGGCGCCCGAGGTGAGCGTGGTCCGGCGGTTTCTGGAGGCGGGGTTCGCTGTCTATCGGATGGAATGGCCCGAGTGGACGCGAGCCGATGCCGGGGTCGGGCTGGATGCGTTGATTTCCACCCATCTTGCGGGGTGTCTGGACGTGGTGGGAGAGCGCGCCGGTGCGGGGGGCGTGCTGGTCTGCGGGCATTCCCTGGGCGGTACGTTGGCCGCGTTGGCGGCGGCCCGCTATCCGGAGCGGGTGGCCGGACTGGTGCTGCTGGCCTCGCCGCTGCACTTCGCCCCCGATTCCAGTGCCCTGGACCGCCTTGCCGACGACGCGGGTGCGGTGTCGGGCTGGTCGCGGGACACGGCGCTGATCCCCGGTTCCCTGCTGACGCTGCTGGCAGCCGCGGCGTCGCCCGGCGAGTTCGTGATGCGGCGGGGCGCCGACTGGCTGACGGTCATTGGTGATCCCGCGAAGATGCGGCGGCATCTGCAGATGGAGCGGTGGTCCCTGGCGGAAAAGCCGATGCCCCGCGCCCTGTTCATGGACCTGGTGGAGCGGCTGTACCGTGCCGATGGATTCTGTGCGGGTACGGTGGTCATCGACGGCCGGGCGGCGTTGCCGGCGAACCTCGAGCAACCGCTCATCACGGTGTTGGACGCGGGGTGCGACCTGGTGACGGGGGCCTCTGTCGAGCCGGCCCTGGAGCGGCTCGGCACCCGGGACCGGCAGCTTCTCTACCATGATGGAGACCGTGACCTGCCCGTGCGCCATCTCAGCCTGCTGATCGGAAGCGACGCCCACGCCAGCATCTGGCCCCGGTTACTGGCGTGGGCTTGCCAGCGGCTCGCCGTGCCGCGCGGAGAGGTGCCATAGGTTGACGCTCTTCACATCATTGGATGCGGTTTTGGGGCATCGTAAGCCGAGAAATGGCGACTGGAACTCAGGGAGGAATTACGCCATGTTTCAGCTCTCGGGAAAAGTGGTCACGGTCGATCGGCTGCCCAACGGCTACGCGGTCATGCGCCTCCGGCGCGACGACGCCGGGCTGCTGGGGCCCGAGATCAAACTGATAGTGCCCTCCCTGGTTATGGTGCGCGACGGGTTGCCGGAGAACGGCAGCTGGGTGGAGATTGGCGCCCAGTCATTCGCCGAGACCGGACACTCGCGCATTGCCCCGGACATCTATCTGGTGGCCCGTTATATCTGGGCAGCCGATGAGCGCCGCGGCGCGGACAACTCGTCCGAGCCGAACGGTGACGCCGAGTCTTTCGGCTCGCGCTGACCCGACACGGACTGCCCGGCCGGATTCAGGCTAGGCATCGCCATCGACCGGCGGCGGGATGTCGCCGGCCAGCCGCTTCAGCCCCATGGTGTCCAGCAGTGTGATGTCGGCGCCCTCACCGCTCAACAGCGCTTCGCGTTCCAGTTGTCGAAAACCCCGTGTGAACGTGGCCGGGTCCATCATCAGGTGGGACGCGATGTCCGCCCGAAGTGCGGGGAAATAGAGCCGCGTGGGCGAATTCCCCAGAGCGGCGAGCCGTTGTGCCAGATCCAGGTAGAAGGCGGCAATTCTCGCTGCCACGGTCTTCCTGCCAACCAGGAAGATCAGATGATCCAGCTTGAGCAGCTCCCTCCCCACGGCCCGGTGCAGGGCGTCCTGCAGGACCGCGTCACCCCGTGCCAGCTCCAGCAGTCCATGGAGATCGATCGCCACGACACGGCTGGTGGTAATGGCGCTGACTGTGGTCTCGCGACGCAGCGTGCAGAAGGACTGGATGTCGACAAAGTCGCCGCTCAGGTGGAAGTCAGCCACCTGACTGCGGCCGGAGGAGTCAGTGACTTCGCCCTTCAGTATTCCCGCCTGGACGACGAAGACTGTCGCCGCCGGGTCGCCCATCCTGAACAGCACTTCCCCTTCCTCGACGGACACGGCCGGGCGGGTTCGTTCGATCAGCTGATCAAAGAGCGCGCCGTCGAGAAGCTGGCCCTCTCGGGTGGCGCGCAGTGCCCGCTGCAGGATGGGATACAGCTTGAGTCGCGGATCGCGCTCGGCGCGATGGGACTGCTCCGATGTGCTCATGTTTCGATTTCGCCAGCTGCAACGCTTCCAGCAAAGGTTAGCCTGCCGCGGCGGGACGGGCGAGTACGGATTTCCGTTCGCCGCCGTTCGGTCACGGCAGCCGCACGCCGCTGCTGCGCATCTCGTAGACGTGGGTAATGCGGGTACCGTCCCAGCGCAGGCCGAAGTGCTTGGTCTGCCGGGCCGGGGGGATCAGCGAGCGCGGCCGGAATACTGCGGCGCACTGGCCCGGGGGGTGGCGAACGCTGCGGTAGACGATGCCGGACGAGCCTGCGTGCCGCAGCGTGATCCCCAGGGGCTGGGAGGCCGCGTAGCTGTGAGGATCGTACCAGCCGGGCTTCACATGGTGCCCGCTGCGGATGTCGTGCAGGTTGGCGCGCAGTTCCGTGCAGTACAGCCGCTTCTCCACATCGATGGGCGGTTCGTCGCTGTAGGCGAGAAATCGTGCCGTGTGATAGATGGACTCTCGGATCGCTGTCTCTTCCTCGCGGGCGCAGTAATACACTCCGAACGATCCGTCGGAAAAGCGCGATCCGTCCGGGTTCAGGTGGGTGAACGCCGCCATGATGGGCGTGCTGCCCAGCCCGGTCACCCGCTCACGGGGCGGCACGAGGTTCAGGTTGCCGGCGTCCTGGCGGACGCGCGGATTGGTCATGGCTTCGATCTCGTACACGGCCTCGAGGTCCGCCGGGTCGGCGACCCGGTCAAACACGCTCACCGGCGGAAAGCGGCTCGCCACCAGTCGGTAGCTCGGCCGCCAGGCCACACGGCTTACGGGTATGTCCGCCACCGCAGGCCCTCAGTGGCTGCGCTGGGCGTCGAGCCAGTTGCGTACGACGAACAGATCCGCCACCTGGCCGGAGAGCATGCGCTGCAGGGGCGCGGCGCCGGCGAACGGCGGGGCGCTGTTGGGCCGCCGGACCCAGCCCGTGGCCCGCTCGGCGTTGGGCAGCAGGATTTCCAGCGCTTTGTAGATGCCGAGTATGTAGGACAGCCGTTCCAGCTTGTCCTGGTCCAGGGTGGCGCGCTCCGGCGAGCGCTTCCAGCGCTTGTAGGTGGTTGCCGGTACGGCCAGCAGGCGCTGCGCCTCCACGTCCTTGAGTCCCCACTCCCGGGCGATGTTGAAGAACGTGCGCAGACCCGCCGCCGCCAGATTGGCATGGGACGGCTGCGCGGCTGCTGGTGCGTTGCCTGGTGCCATGATCGCCTCCGGGGTCGCGCTGCATTGGGGCCACGTGGGCTTAATATAGCATAGTAACGACCGTATGGCGCATGCGTGACTGAGGGGGATCTTGACCCGCCCCCGCGGACGGCTCACAAGGAGATGCCATGCGCCGATTGACACGCCTCGTTCCGCTCGTTACCGCCGCGTTGTTGCTGGCCGTCGGCCGGGTCGCCAGCGCCGGCGGTCTCGACGACATTACGCCCGGCACCGTGGTCATCGCGGGTCAGGCCTACCCGGCGCGTATCGCGGATCAACCGGCCGAGCGCGCCCAAGGCTTTCAGGACGCACCTGCCGCGCGGATCCGCAGTGAGCTGATCTACTTCCGCTTCCCGGGGCCGTCCGTGCCCGTGTTCCACATGCACAACGTGCGTGCCCCGTTGGTCATCGCCTGGATAGGACCCGACCACCGGGTCATAGCGCTCACGCGCATGGAGCCGGGCCGGGGGGGTTACCGTCCGCCGGCACCGGTGACCGCAGCACTGGAGTTGCACCCGCGCCGCGTGGCGCCGCTCGGGGTGGCGGTCGGTGTCACCGTCCGGGCCGTCGAACGCTGATCGCGGAGAGAAGCGGCGCTCGCTGTCATCAACCTGCCATGGCGAGCCGTTGAAATAAGGCCCCTTTCAACACCGGGAGCAGGGCGATGCTTGGCGAGATCGTATGCGGCCACTGCCCGTTGACGCATGGCTGCCGTTATCGGTTTCAGGGACTCGGGGCCGCGCAGATCGCGCTGCACGCGGTATACAGGCGCGCCGCAAGCCGACTGCTGGCAATGTACCCCGCCCTGGGCGTGGACGAGGTGCGCGGCGCCGTGGATTGCTATATCCGCTGTCCGGAGCACGGCAAGGACCAGCCGCCGGCCCCGAATCGGCGCGCATGGCGCGAGGTGGCATAGTTGGGCGCCATGGTGGGGCTGCGGGAGCGACCCATGGCTGCGAGTCGGCGGAGAACGGCGTTTTCGACGGTTCGCACCCGGCGGCATTTCCGGCAACATGAGCAGAGGGCAGGCAGCGGAGAGTGTCCGCCATGGTCGGACTGGTCTGTTTCGCGCACGGCAAGGAGAGTGGCCCCTGGGGCCGCAAAATCACCTTTCTGGCGGAGATAGCCGAGCACGAGGGCTGGGCGGTGGAAAGCCCGGATTATCGCTTCACGCACGATCCGGACGAGCGGGTGGCGCATTTGCTCAGTCTCGGATTCGAGCACCGCCAGCCGCTGGTGCTGGCGGGGTCCAGCATGGGCGGTTACGTCTCGGTGGTGGCCAGCAGCCGGTGGCGGCCCGCAGGGCTGTTTCTCATGGCGCCGGCCCTGTACATGCCCGGCTACGAAACGGACACGGCCCCGCAGGCGGGACGAACGGCCGTGGTTCACGGCTGGCGGGATGACGTGGTGCCGGTGGACAAGGCCTTGGTCTTCGCCCGCCGGTATCGGGCCGCATGTCATCTCCTTGACAGCGGGCATACGCTCACCGATCAGCTGCCGCTGCTGGGCGTGCTGTTCCGTCAGTTGCTCACTGGCATCGAGGCCTGAAGATCCATTATGTTGTTGCATAGCAGCATTTGCGCACAATCACGGTTGTCGGGGTTTCTTGCGCCGTTTACGGGCAAGTTGCCGCCTGGTATTTTGCGCTGCATCAATCAGTTGGGGGCGCCCTCGGACACCCTGTTACCCAATGTAACGACGCGCCACAGACCGCATGCTGGCGCCATTCCTTCCCCGCTGGGAGCCCGTCCCCGGACCGCTCGTGCGAGCTGTGCTCCCAGGGCTGTTTCCCTCCGTAACACGCTGTCCTGCGTGGGAATTGGATGCTGCAACGCGGCAACGATTAACGCATTGTTTTTGCGCCAAAGCGCGTTGTCTGGCATTGCCGTTGCTTGTGTATCGCGTACTCGCGGCCCTTTTGCCCCGTGCGGGGTGACGTGGCGCAGCGGCGTCACGGCCGATGCGAGGGGCGGCGTGGTTGCCAATAAGAGGGCGGTTGCACCGCTCGTTACAAAAACACACCTGCAAAACCGGGAGTGAGAGAGGAGAGTGTCATGACCGACCACAATGATGATCGTCACGACGATAAGAAGCAGTCCGGGGCGGGGCTCAGCCGCCGCGATTTCCTGAAAGCCAGTACCACCACGGCCATCGTCGCCGGCACGGCGCCCATGTTCTTCGTCCGCAATTCCTGGGCGAAAGACATGGAGCCGATCGGCAACTATCCCGTGAAGGGCAGCACGGTGAAGTTGGGTTTCAACGTGCCGCAGACCGGTCCCTACGCCGACGAGGGCGCGGACGAGCTGCGTGCCTACAAGCTGGCCGTCAAGCATCTGAACAACGGCGGCGGCATGCTCGAGACCCTGGCGCCCAGCTCACTCACCGGCCAGGGCGTGCTCGGCAAGAAGGTCGACTACGTCACCGGCGACACCCAGACCAACCCGGACGCGGCCCGTACCAGCGCCCGCCGCATGATTGAGCGCGACAAGGTGATCATGTTCAGCGGCGGCTCGTCCTCCTCGGTGGCCATCGCCCAGCAGTACCTGGCCCAGGAAATGGGCGTCATCTTCATGGACTGCCTGACGCACTCCAACGACACCACGGGCAAGGACAAGCGCCGCTACGGCTTCCGGTACTTCTTCAACGCTTACATGACCGGGGAGGCCCTGGCACCGGTGCTGGCCGACAAATACGGCAAGGACCGGCGTATGTTCTACCTGACCGCCGACTATACCTGGGGCCACACCGTCACCGAGTCCATGCAGAAGTTCACCGAGCAGCAGGGCTGGACCACGGTGAACAACATCATGACGCCGCTGGGCTCGACGGATTTCTCCCAGTACCTGACGGCCTTCCTGAACTCGGACGCCGACGTCCTGTGCCTGACCCACTACGGCAAGGACATGGTGAACTCGCTGACCCAGGCGGTGCAGTTCGGCGTGCGTGACATGCAGAAGAACGGCAAGGACGTGCAGATCGTCGTGCCGCTCTACAGCCGTCTCATGGCCAAGGGCGCCGGGCCCAAGAACATCCAGGGCGTGTTCGGTACCAGCGGCTGGAACTGGTCGCTCCAGGACAAGGGCTCCACGGTGTTCCGGAAGGCGTTCGAGGACGAATACGGCTTCCCGCCCTCCCAGGCGGCCCACGTGGCCTACGTCCAGACGCTGCTCTACGCCAACGCCGCGGAGCGCGCCGGCACGTTCTATCCGCCGGAGGTGATCAAGGCCCTTGAGGACTTCCGCTTCAACGGCGTTGGTCCCAGCGACTCCTACTACCGTGCCGGCGATCACCAGTCCTTCCAGGACATCCTGGTGGTGCAGGGCAAGGGTCCGGACGAGAAGCAGGGCGAGTACGATCTGCTCAAGATCGTCGAGCAGGTGCCCCGTGACAAGATCATCTATCCGGTGGACACTTTCGCTGGCGAGCTCGGCCCTTATAAGCCGTCCTAAAACGTCCGCAACTTACGGTCCGGCCCCCGACCGGGGGCCGGACCTTGTGTCTATTGCCGACGTCACTGCCGTTCCCGCCAGCGCAGCGGGGGCGCGGCTGGCGTATCGACTGGTGAAGCAATGTCCGCGAACGACATATTCCTGCAATTGGTGACCGGGTTGCAGCTGGGGGCGATCTACGCCCTCATTGCGCTCGGGCTGACGCTTATCTTCGGCACCCTTGGTGTCGTGAACTTCGCCCACGGCGCCCTCTACGTCATCGCCATCTACGCGGCCACGGTGATCGGCGATCACTTCGGCTTCGCTGTGACCGTGGTGCTCGTGCCGCTGGTGCTCTTCGTGGTGGGCATCATCATGGAGCGCGGCCTGATCCAGTATTTCTACGATCGGCCGGATACCGACCAGATCCTGGTCACCTTCGGTCTGGCCCTGGTCGTGCAGGAAGGTGCCAAGGCCATCTTCGGCGCCAACAACATCCCCTATCCCGTACCCGACTGGGGCAAGGGGCAAATGCTGTTCTACGGCAGCGGGACCACCATCCCCAACGTGCCCCACTTCCAGGGAATGCCGCACATATGGGTGCCGTTCATTGACGGCATGCTGTTCTATCCGAGCTGGCGCATCATCCTCATCGCGGTGTCATTGCTGGCCATCGGCGGGCTGTTCGCGCTGCTGCAGTTCACCCGCTTCGGCCTGGTGGTCCGCGCCGGCATGCGCGACTCCGAGATGCTGCGATTCCTGGGCGTGAATATCACGGCCCGGTTCGCCATCGTGTTCGGCCTGGGCGCGCTGATCGCCGGCGTGGCCGGCGTGTTCGGCGCACCCATTACGCAGGTGACGCCCGAGGTTGGCATGAACCTGCTCGTGCCCTCGTTCCTGGTGGTGGTCATCGGCGGCATGGGCTCGCTGGCCGGCGCGCTGCTGGCGGCGGTGCTGCTCGGCCTGGCTCTATCCTTTACCGCGGAGTACTCATCGGTGCAGCAGATCATCATCTACCTGGTAGCCGTCGTCGTCCTGCTGGTCAGACCGCGCGGACTGCTGGGCAAGAAGGGGGTGTTCGAATGAACCGCGCCGAGAGCAAGCGGCAATTCTGGCTGCGCGAGGCCATCATCATCTCGGCGTTCACCGTGGTGGTGTTCGCCATGCCCCTTTGGCTGACCTGGATCGGCGGCTACGAGGCGCTGGCGACGAAGATCATCATCTTCGCGATCTTCACACTGGGCTTCGATATCCTCCTGGGCTTCACGGGCTATCTGTCCTTCGGCCACGCGGCGTTCTTCGGGACCTCCGCCTACGTCACCGGGCTAGTCTTCGTCCACTGGACGAACGAGATCCTGGTGGCGCTCGGGGCGAGTCTGGTGGTGACCATTGTCCTGGCACTGGTGCTGGGCTTTCTGACCCTGCGGCGCACGGGCATCTACTTCGCGGTCCTCACCCTGGCCTTCGCGCAGATGCTCTACGCCGCCGCCCTGTCGATCTTCCAGGACTGGACCGGCGGCGACAACGGCCTGACGATGAGCGCCCAACCTCACCTGCTGAACATCCGGATGGATGGGCTGAACGTGTTCTACCTGACGGCGGTGGTGGTAGTCATCGGCTACATAGTGGCGCGACAGATCCGCCGTTCCCCGTTCGGGCTGATGCTGCGCTCCATCAAGGAGAACCAGACCCGGCTGCAGTACACGGGTGTGAACGTCATGGCCTACAAGATGATGGCCTTCCTCATCAGCGGCATCTACGCGGGTATCGCCGGCTGGCTCATGGTCGTCTACGAGCCCTACGTCGCCACCGAGTTCCTGCACTGGTCCCTGTCCGGCGACGTGGTGATCATGTCGGTCATCGGCGGCGTCAACACGCTGCTCGGGCCAATGATCGGCGCCGCGTTCATGATGTACTTCGAGAACGTGGTGCAGGCCTTCATCGGCGAGCTCTGGTTGCTCATCCTGGGCGCGATATTCGTGCTGATCGTCATCTTCCTGCCCGGCGGTTTCGTGGACGGCTGGCGCCGGATCCGCAAGGCGCTGGGCTATATCGTGCCCAGCCGCCGCCACAACGTTCCGGACTCGCCCGAATCCATGCGCAAGCGCCGCGAGCACAGCGAGCGCGGCAGCGCCGCCGGCTGGGAATAGGCCCGGAGGAGACAGGTATTAATGAACCAGAACACACGGCAATACCTGCTGGACGTGCAGGGGGTCTCGAAGCGCTTCAGCGGCGTTCAGGCCCTGAGCAACGTGGATCTTCAGGTGCCGGAGGGGTCGGTGCACGCGATCATCGGACCCAACGGCGCCGGCAAGTCCACGCTGCTCAACGTGCTCATCGGCTCCATCGAGGCCGATGAGGGCAAGGTGCTGTTCGACGGCCGCGATCTGCGAGGCGTCCGCCCTTACGACATCATCCAACGCGGCATCGCCAGGGTCTTCCAGACACCGCAGATCTTTCCGGCGCTGAACCTGCTGGAGAACGTTGCCATCGCCCGCCTGGCGAAGCGCGATGGCAAGTTTGCCATGCGTGTTTGGGAGCGTCTCGGGCCCGGTAACGAGGTCACCGACGAGGCCGCGGAGATCCTGTCTCAGGTCAGCCTCGGCGACCTCGTCTACGAGTCGGCCCAGAACCTCTCCCGCGGTGACAAGCGACGGCTGGAGCTCGCCATCTGCCTGGCGGCCCATCCCAAGCTGCTGCTGCTGGACGAGCCCACAGCCGGCATGTCGCGCCACGACACCAACCGCACCGTGGAGCTGCTGCAGCGGATCGCCGAGCAGGGCATGACCAAAATCGTCATCGAGCATGACATGCACGTTGTTTTCAGCCTGGCCGAGCAGGTGACCGTCATGGCCCAGGGCCAGGTCATCGCCAGCGGTCCGCCCAGCGAGGTGAAGGGCGATCCGAAGGTAATCGAGGCCTATCTGGGAGGGGGACCGAAAGAATGAGCGCGACCGCCGAGAGTACCGCCAGCACCAATGCCGCGGCGGAGCCCTTTCTCTCCTGCCGCAACATGCATGCCTACTACGGCGAGAGCTACATCGTCCAGGGCATGAGCTTTGACGTCCGCGAGGGCGGCATCATGGCGCTGCTGGGACGCAACGGTGCCGGCAAGACCACCACGCTGCGGACCATTGCCCGCGCTCACGAACCGAGGCTGCGCAACGGCGAAATCTGGCTCGGGGACCAGGCGCTGCATCCGCTCAACGCCAACCAGGCCGCGCGGGCCGGGGTCCAGCTGGTGCCCGAGGACCGCCGCATCATTCCCGGTATCACGGTGGAGGAGAACCTGATCGTGGCCCAGGTGGCGCCGGGGATCGGCTGGAGCATCGAGGAGATCTACGAGCATTTCCCTCGGCTGGCGGAGCGCCGCCGTCAAGAGGCCGTGACGCTGTCCGGGGGCGAGCAGCAGATGCTTGCGGTGGCCCGGGCGCTGGCCCGAGAGCTGAAGCTGCTGCTGCTGGACGAGCCCTACGAGGGGCTGGCCCCGCAGATCGTTGCGGAGATCGAGCGCATCGTCGAGCAGGTCAAGGCCATGGGCATCACCACCGTCATCGTGGAGCAGAACGCCCTGGCCGCCCTTCAGCTGGCTGACACCGCCGTCATCATCGATATGGGCGAGGTCGTCTACCAGGGTAGCGCCAAGGAGGTGCTCCACAACAGGGAGCTGCGGGAGGACTACCTGGCGGTATGACGGCCGCGCCCCGGACGCTCGCGTCTCGCAGTCGATGCTCGGCGTAGCGAGCGGAACACTTCCTCCTCCCCTCGGGGATCGGCGCCGTCCCGTCTTGGCCGGTCCCCGGGGCATTTTTTTCACCGTGGCCGCAGTCGCCGCGGTATCCCTCAGCGGCTGGTGAACTTCAGCTCGATGCGCCGGTTTCGGGCGTAGGCCTCCGGCGTGTCCTTGTCCACCAGCGGCTGGTACTGGGCATAGCCCGCCGCCCCCAGGCGCTTGGGCGGAATGCCCTGCTGGATCAGGAAGTGCACGATGGAGGTCGCCCGTGCCGTGGATAGCTCCCAGTTGGACGGGAAGCGCTCGGTGTCGATGGGCCGCTCGTCCGTATGCCCTTCCACCAGCAGCACCCAGGGCAGGTCGTTCGGTATCTCGTCCGCCACCTTCTTGAGCGTAGTCGCGACGCTGCGCAGCTTGTCCTTGCCCTCGGGACCGATTTCCGCGGACGCGGTGGCGAAGAAGAGCTCGGACTGGAACATGAAGCGGTCGCCGACGATACGAATGTCCTTGCGGTTGCCCAGCACCTCCCGCAGCCGGCCGAAGAACTCCGAGCGGTAGCGCTGCAGCTCCTGGACCTTCTGGGCGAGGGCAAGGTTCAGGCGCTGACCCAGGTCCTTGATCTGGGTCTTCTGTTGCTGGACCGTCTTGCGCGATAGCTCCAGGGCGTCCGATATCGCGGCGAGCTGATCGCGCAGCGCCTGCACCTGCTGGCGCAGCTGTGCGATCTGTGACTGTTGCTTGCTGGAGAGCTCCCGGTTCTCCGCCAGTGCCTTGTCCCGCTCCTGGATACTGGCAAGCAGGTCCTGGATGCGGATTTCCTTCTTCTCGACGGCCTTTTGCTTGAGGTGCGTCTGTTCCTGGGACTCGGCCAGCTTCGCCTCCAGCGCCTTGCTCCGGTCTCGCGCATTGGCGGTGGCCTCTTCCTGCTCCTTCAGCGACGCAGCTAGCTTGCCGACCTTCTTCTCGAGCTCGTCCCGGGTCTTGCGCAGGGCGTCGATATCCTCCTGGAGCTGCGCCAGCGCCTTGAGCTTGACCTTCAGGGTTTCCTTGGAGGTCTCCAGCTCCTGCTCGAGATCCGCCATCTTGCCCTTGAGCTTTTCGGCCTGCTCCCGGCTCATTTCCAGTTGGCTCTGGCTGAGCGCGAGCTGGGTGCGCAGCTCGTTGCGCTGCTTGACGGTCGTCTCCAGGCGGCCGCGGATCTCCTCCAGCTGCCGGCGCAGCCCTTTCGCCTCGGAGCGCTTCAGGGCCAGCGTCTTGGCCAGCTCGTCCACCTGCTCCTGGAGCTGCGACAGGGCCTGGTTCTGACCGGATACCACGTCGCTGAGATAGAACTGCGCCATGGTGAACAGCATGAGGGTGAACACGAAGACCAGCAGCACCGTGGCCAGCACATCCACGAAGCCCGGCCAGATGTTCGGGGCCTGGCGCGCACGTCGACTTGAACCGAACACGACCGCCTCCGCTCAGCTTCGGCCGGGGCCGTCACCGGGGTGGGCGCCCCGGGCCACGGTTCGACTCAGCAGTCTCAGCTCGTCACGAAGCTCGTTCACCACCTGCTCCCGGCCCTTACTGATTTCCTCGTAGATCGCGCCGAGCCTTCCATCCACGTTGCGCATCGCGTGGCTCATCTCCGCGTCCCCCTCGCGCTTGGCGGACAGGGTTTCGCTCAGCTCGGACAGCACCCCGTGCAGCTCGCTCTGGGCCTTGGTCAGGCTGAGCAGTCCCTTCTGCTCGCTGCGCGCCTGCTCGGCCAGCGCCGCGATCTGCTCAGTCAGGCCCAGCAGCTTGCTGTCGGCCGCCCGTCGCTCCTCCTCGCTGCGGGCCATGACCCGCTGCAGCTTGTCCAGGCTGTCGGCGGTCTGCTCCAGCAGTGCCTGAATGTAAGCCGGCACGGACTGCTCTCCCTCGCCGCCCACGCCGCCGCTGGAAAGCCGCGTCTGGCCGGCGAGCCACTCCTCGAGGTCGTTGTAGAACCGGTTCTGGGCATGGCCCGCCTGCAGGTCGAAGAGCCCCAGCACCAGGGCGCCCGCCAGCCCGAACAGGGACGAGCTGAACGCCGTGCCCATGCCGGAGAGCGGCTCGGCCAGCCCGTTCTTGAGCTGATGGAACATCTGGCCGACGCTGCCCGCCTCGAGCTGGAGGTTGTTGATCACGTCGCCGACGCCGCGCAGGGTGTCCAGCAGACCCCAGAAGGTACCCAGCAGCCCCAGGAAGATCAGCAGCCCGGTGATATAGCGCGACAGGTCGCGCGACTCGTCCAGCCGGGCGCGGATACCGTCCAGCACCGCCCGCATGGAGAGCGTGGACAGGTTCAGCTGCTCGCCCCGGCGGCCGGTGAGCAGCCGCGCGGCGGGGGCGAGCAGGCCGGTGCGCGGCGGGTCCGGCACCGCCTCCACCGACTCGCTTGCATACGCCTCGAACCAGCGTGCCTCGGGGCGCAGAATCCAGACTTGACGGAAATTGATGAACAGGCCGATGGCAAGTACCACCAGAATCAGTCCGTTGAATGCCGGGTTAGCCATGAATGCCCGACCCAGGGGGTTGGCGAGCAACAGGCAGATCACCACGACCGCCGCCAACACCAGGATCATCCATACCAGTACACGGCTTGGTTTGCGCACAGCGCCCCTCCCCCTGGTAGTGGGCCCGCGGCGCGCCGCGGGCGGTGAGTTTATCGTAGCGCTACGTGGGACAGCCCCCGCCCGGCGGCGGCATGATCGCGGCCGGGATGGCGGGACGCCCACCGTTTCTTGTTGACCCCATACCATAACGTGAATTGCCCTACCAACGTAGGCCGGGTTTCGAGACACGCCGCTGCCGGCCTCGGTGCGGGCTGTTCCGGCGGCCGCCGACACGCTATCCTGCCTGCAGCCGGGAAGAATCGATACGAACAAGGAGGCGGCGGAATGAAGACGATCAAGGGCTTTTTTGTCGGGGCGGTCATCGCCGGAGTCGTCTGTTTCGGCCTTGGCTACAATTACGGCCGCGGTGCCCCGATGCTCAGCAATCCTTTCCAGACCTATACCCTGGGCGACAAGCTACGGCAGAAGGCGGACCAGGCGGGCGAGCAGATCAAGCGCAGCGCCGATGAGGCCAAAGAGACCCTGAAGAAGTCCCTCGACTGAGCATGTTCACGATCGGTTCCGACGGCCGCGCCGCCCTCGGTCTCATCGCCCTGCTGATCGGCGGCATCGGCGTCTACCTGCTCTCTCCCATTCTCATGCCTTTCCTGGTGGGCGCCGCGCTGGCCTACCTGGGCGATCCGGTGGCGGATCGGCTGGAGGCCGTCGGTCTCGGGCGCACGCCGGCGGTGGTGGTGGTGTTCGTGGCCCTCATCGTGGTCGTGGCGGGCGCCGTGGTGCTGCTGCTGCCGGTCATCGGCCGCCAGCTGGACTACCTTCGCGAGCAGCTCCCGGCCGTGGTGGACTGGGTGCGCCTGGAGGCCCTGCCCTGGGCGGAGCACCAGCTCGGCGTGCAGGCCGAGCCCCTGGGCCTGGAAGAGCTCAAGCAGGCGCTGAGCGGCAACTGGCAGACCACCGGCTCGGTGGCGGCCACGATCGTGAGCCAGACAACCCAGTCCAGCCTGGCGTTCATGTCCTGGGTCGCCAATCTGGCGCTGATTCCGGTTGTCACGTTCTACCTGCTCCGTGACTGGGACCTGCTGGTGGCCGCCATTCACGACCTGCTGCCGCGGGACGTGCAGCCGTTGGCGGCCCGTCTGGGGCGCGACTGCGACGAAGTGCTGGGGGCATTCATCCGCGGCCAGCTCATGGTCATGGTGGCCCTGGGCCTGATCTACGCCGTGGGCCTTTGGCTGGTGGGGCTGAAGCTGGGCCTGCTGATCGGAATCGTGGCCGGGATTGCCAACATCGTGCCTTATCTAGGCTTCGTGGTCGGCATCGCCGCCGCCGCCGTCGCCGCGCTGGTCCAATTCGGCGATCCCTGGATCCACCTGGCACTGGTGGCCGCCGTGTTCATGGTCGGCCAGCTGTTGGAGGGCACGCTCCTCACGCCGCTGCTGGTGGGCGACAAGATCGGCCTCCACCCGGTGGCGGTGATCTTCGCCGTGCTGGCCGGCGGCCAGCTGTTCGGCTTCGTTGGCGTGCTACTGGCTCTGCCCGCCGCGGCGGTCATCATGGTCCTGCTCCGCCATGCCCATAACCGCTACCGCTCGTCCCGGCTGTACGACCGGGAGCAGGCTGGGGAGGATGAACCCGGGACGGGGGAATGACTGCGTTTTTTAGCCACAGATGAACACGGATGGACACAGATTTTTTGGTTAGAATGCGCCTACGCCGGGAGAGGCAACGTGCTCCCGTCATGCCGGTACGCGCGGAAACATACGGAATCCGTGTTTATCTGTGTTCATCTGTGGCTAAAAAACGCAGTCAAAGCCCCCCGCTCAGCGTCAGATACACCTGGTTCTCCCCGCCCTCGTCGAAGCCGCGTGCGAAGCCCAGCCCCAGGCGGAAGTTGATGATGTAGAAGGCGTTGACGTCGGCGAACAGCTCGGTGCCGGCGCCCGTGACGTAGCCTTTCGGGTCGCGGCCCTCGTTCCAGGCGGCCCCGTTGTCCACGAACACGTCACCGTGCAGGCGGTGCAGGCCGACGAAAGGTACCGTGAGGGCGCGCTCCACCGTGGCGATGGGGAAATGCCATTCGGCGCTGTTGAGCTGCATGCGGCGGCCGGTGAGGCTGTCGAGCCCGGTCGGATAGCCGCGCAGCGGATAGTCTCGGCGATTGAACAGGAAGGTGTCCGCCAGGGGGCCCTCCGAGACCGGGTTGGCGCCGCCCAGCTCGAACGCACGCGGCCGGTCCGTACCCCAGCCGCCGGCCACCCGCAGAGCCAGGACGTGTTTGCCCCACAGGCCCAGGTACTCCTGCCAGTCCAGGGAGTAGACTTCGCCGGAGAAGTCGCTGTTCAGCACGTCGCTGGTCTCGGCCACCACGCGTATGTCGCGGCCCCCGGATGGGCTGATGGCCCGTGGCGGCTCCACGGTGTCGTTCCAGGTGACGGCGGCGCCGACTATCGCGTCGCGATCGTCCGGCTGCCGCGTGCCGCCGCCGGGGCGTTCCACCTCGTGCTCCCACTGCCAGCCGGCGCCCACGTGCGCCGCCAGCAGGTAGTCCAGGCGGACGCGGGGGAAGGAGGCCACGGCCTCCGCCTGGTCGTGGCGGCGGATCGATTCCAGCTGGTCCGTATGACCGTGGACGAAGTCAAAGCTGTGCCAGCGCCGGTAGCTGAACCGGTAGCGCCGGTCGTAGGCATAGCTCAGCCCGCCGCCGACCAGATCGAACTCCGACTCGTAGTCGATGGACAGCAGGTAATTGTGGATGTCCAGCGCGTCGGCGCCGCTGGTGTAGGCGCCCACCTGGAACAGGTCCTCCGTGGCGTACAGCGTCGGCATCCACCAGCGCGGCGGCAGGGAGCGCCAGGGTGAGTAGTCCGCGACCGGGTACCGGCCCGCCCCGGCCGCGGACTGCCCGGGTTCGGGCTCGGGCAGCGGCGGCGCATGGCTGGCCGGCACCGGTGCGCTGGAGGGGGCGTCCAAGCGGAAGACGTCGTAGCCGTCGGCCGTGTAGCCGCGGTAATAGAGGCTGCCGTCCGCAGCCGGTTCCGGAGCGAATGCACCGCCCAGCACGTTGGTCAGCGTGGTCGTCTCCCGGGTCCGGAGGTCCATGCGGCGGAGGTTGTAGACGCCGCCGTGGCCGGAGCTGAAGTAAAGGTAGCGACCCGTCCGGTCGACGCTCGGCGTGGTTTCGATCACCGGGTCGTCGGTGAGCTTGCGCCAGTGTCCGCTTGCCAGGTCGAACCGCTCCAGATTCCAGCCGCTGCCGGGCCGGAACAGGGCGGCGATCAGCGCCTTGCCGTCGGGCGTCCAGTCCAGCTCGGAGAGCACCACGCCGGGCCGGCCCTTCCAGAGCGTGCGAAGCGCCTCGCCGTAGGCGTCGAGCAGCACCAGCGCGCTGTGCTCCATCCGGATGCGTGAGGCGGCGATTCGGCGGCCGTCCGGCGACCAGGCAGCGAAGTGGTACCGCTGGCAGTGGGTGAGCCGACGGACGTCACCGGTGTCGGGATCGACGCGGTATAGGTCGTAGTACGCGTAGCGGCTCTCGCAGAGCTCCGGTTGGGCCACCAGCAGTCCCGCCCGGTCGTCCAGATCCAGGCGTGCATAGGGGTGTACATGGGCGAGGAAGCGGGTGCCGCCGCCGTCGCGCACCATGATCGCAGGCTGGTGCAGGTCGTCGCTGCGGATATAGAAAACGCGTCCGTCGTCCGCCACTTTCGGGGCGCCTGTGCGATAGCCGTCGGTGGTGAGACGGTGGCCCGCGTTCAGGCCGCGTCCGCGAATGGCGGCGATCTGCGGATCGTAGCGGGTCCACAGGTAGCGTTCGAAGGCCGGCCACAGCGTATCGGTATCCCAGCCGAGCACGGCCCGGTAATTGCTCTGTAGCAGGAAAGGTACGATGTTGTCACTGTACTCAGCCACCAGCCGGAGGTAGGCCCTGGGCCCGAAGCGCCGGTCAAGGAACTGGTAGAAGCGCACGCCGTAGAGATAGGGAATGCTGCCCGCGGGCCAGTCGGTGACGCCGGACATAGCCACCTGGTCGAACGGCTTCACGCCGCTCACCACCTCCATGCGCATGTACATGTCGTAGAGTGTGCTCTGACCGCGGCCGACGCCGGCGTCGGCGTCGGTTTCCTCCCAGGTGGCGAGCCCCTCGGTCATGAAAGCCGGCTGGAACGCATTGGGGAACAGGAGCGGGTTGCGGCCGAATATGTAACGCATCACCCCAGGCGCACCGTGGGCTTTGTCCAGATGAAGCACGTGGGTGTATTCGTGGGTGATCAGCAGGTCGAGCCAGTCGCCGTAGTCCTCCAGGCCGTCGACCGCGTCGGGCGGCACCGCGTAGACCTGCATCCGGTTGTAGGGGAAAGGGCTGGCGAAGCCGTTGGCCAGGTCCGTCTCGTCATCCAGCACCAGATCGGTCCGACTACCGGGGCGCCACGCCAGGTCGCGGCCGAGCCGCGGCTGGATCCGCTCGGCGACCCGCGCCGTGCGCTGCGCCAGTGTCTCCTCTCCAGCGTGATAGTGGATACGGAAGTGCGGCGTGGTCAGGGTGAACCATTCCAGGCCGGGGGCGACGGCCTGCGCCGCCGGCACGCCGATGAGCCCGAGCGCGATCGCGGGAAGCAGGATCAGCCGTTTCAGGGCGATCGGCATGCCGTCATCCTTTTCGGGGGCGGACACCAGCGGAAAGCATAGAGGAAGCCCCCTGATAACCAAAATACACGGACGGACCCAATGCGTCGCGAAGTCGGCGTGGCTGCTCGGAGGTCACCGGGTCGGCCAGTTCATTGCCTCGCGCCCAAAACTGCGAACCTCTTCCCGAAGGGGATGTGCGCCGATGCTAGACTCCGGAAATCTACGGTGGCGAGGACAGGGTCACGGCCGGCATGGAGCGCGTGATCTTCAGTGCACGGGGACTGGTCCTGGGGCTGGGGCTGCTGCTTGCAGCGGCGCCCGGCCTGCTGCCGCCTCTGAGGGCCGCGGATGCCTGGCTCTACCAGCGCGCTGCCGCCCTGATTCCGGCGCCGCCGGGGTCGAGTGTCGTGCTCGCTCAGTTCGACAGCCCGGCCGGTGACGCCGCGGACTGGCTGGCCGGACTGGCCGCGGACCTCCCGGCCCTGAAAGGGGCCCGTTCCGCGGCGCTGATCCTCCCCGCGCGATGGCTGCCGGCCCTGCAGTGGACCGCGGCAGGCCGCAGGTTGCGAGCGCGTCTGAGCCAACTCGGCGTCCATCTGGGGGTTTCCGATGTCGGAGACGACGGCTGGCAGGGCGGCTATCCCGTCCTCGATCGTCAAGCCGGTCTGCTGGATCCGCTGCTGACCCGGTTGCCGGGTACCGCCTGGCTCTATCCGCCCGAGCGTCTGCGCGACGGCTCGGATGCGGCACCGGTTCGCCCGGCCTACCCCGTCGCCGGCGGTCTTCCGGCGTATCCTCTGGTATGGCATGGCGAGCGGGCCCTGCATGCGGATCTGGCTGCCGTGCTCGTGGCCCAGCTCCGTGGCGGCCGGGCGGCCGGCCCGTGGCGTGAGCATGGCCGCCTGGGTACCGGTGCCTCCGGCGTGCCGACTGACGCCACCGGGCGGGTCATGGTGCCTGCGGCCCGGGTCGTGCACTGGCGCTGGGGACAGGCGAATGCCCCGTCGCTGGACGGTCGAGCGGTGGTGGTCGCGCCGCGGGGCAGCGGCGACGCCCTGGCCGCGGCAACGGCCGCCCTGGCCGGCGGCCGGACCGCCTTCGTACCCGTTTGGGCGGGTGCTGCGGCAGCGGTGCTTGTGGTGCTGATCGCCCTCTACTGCGCGTTTCTGCTCCCGAGGCTGTCGCTGTTTGCCGGAGCGGCGCTGTCACTGCTGGTGCTCGTCGCGGTCCTCGGTGGCGAGCTAGGCGCGTTTCTCAGAAACGGTCTTTGGATGGGCTGGTCCGCGCCGCTGGCGATGCTGCTCGGCGGCTATCCGCTGGCGCTGGTGGCGCGGGCGCCGCAGCGACGCCTGGACGGCCTGGCACTGGAGCGCGAGCGCGTCCTCCGGCGTCTGGCCGCCTACCAGGTGGAAGCCGGGGAATACGAGGAAGCCTTCGCCACGCTGCAGCGCTGCGCGGTAGTGGAGGAGGTACTGGAGCTGGTGTACCGGTGCGCCACGGCGCTCGAGCGCAAGCGCCGCTATGAGCAGGCCGCGGACATGCTGACTTGGATCGCCGAGCGCCGGCCCGGCTACAAAGACGTCGACAGGCACCTGCAGTCGCTGGAGGCGAATGGCGCGACGATTCAGGCGGGACAGACACTGGTCATGTCCGGCGGCGACCTCGTTCGGCCCCTCATCGGCCGTTACGAAGTGGTGCGCGAGATCGGCCGCGGAGCGACAGGCGTGGTTTACCTGGGCCGGGATCCGAAGATCGGCCGCGAGGTGGCCATCAAGACCCTGGCGTTTTCCCAGTTCGACGACGATGAGCTGGACACGTTCAAGGCACGCTTCGGCCGGGAAGCGGAGGCGGCGGGCAGGCTCAGCCACCCGAACATCGTCACGGTCTACGACGTGGGCGAAGAGAAGGATCTGGCGTTCATCGCCATGGACTACGCGCCGGGACGGACCCTGGCCGCCTACACGACCCCGCGCGCGCTGCTGCCGGTTCCTGAGGTGCTCCAGGTCCTAGCGCAGGTGGCGGAGGCGCTGGCCTATGCCCACGAGCAGGGTATCGTCCACCGCGACATCAAGCCCGCGAACATCATCTACGATGCCGGGCAGGCCCGGGTCAAGGTGACCGACTTCGGCATCGCCAGGGTGATGGACAGCTCGCGGACCCGCACCGGCTCCATCCTGGGCACGCCCTCGTACATGGCTCCGGAGCAGCTCACCGGCGACCGGGTGGACGGGCGCACGGACCTGTTCAGCCTCGGGGTGACGCTGTACCAGCTGCTGACCGGCGAGGTGCCTTTCGCCGGCGAGAACCTCGCCGGCATCGCTTACCAGATCACCAGCGTCAAGCAGAAAGGTGTCCGCACGCTTCGCCCGGATCTGCCGGCGGCGTTGCCGCGCATCGTCAACCGTGCTTTGCAGAAGTCGCCGGACAAGCGCTATCAGGACGCGGCCGAGATGGCCGAGGCATTGTTCAAGGCCGCGGGGAGGAGCGCCCGTGAGCGCAGGCAAATCAACGGCTGAGTGCCGGGGGATCACAACAGTACGCCCCAACGGGAGGACTCGTGGCGGCTGATCGCGCCACTGGCGCCGTGCGCATAGCCGGGGCCACCGACACGGGACGGCGTCGTCCGGAAAACCAGGACGCCATGGACTGGCGCCTGGCGCCCGATGGTGCCTCGGCGGTAGCCGTGGTGGCGGACGGGGTCGGTGGCCGGCCAGGGGGCGCCCGCGCCAGCGGCCTGGCGGTGAATGCGGTGGTCGACCGGTTCGACGGCGGCTGGCCCGATTCCCCGGACGCCGTCGACCGGTCGCTGCAGGAGGCGGTGGCCGCCGCCAACAGGTCGATACGCGGGGCGCGCGACGCCGATCCCAAGTACGCCCAGATGGCCACGACGCTGATCGTGGCGGCCGCCCGTGCCGCCGGCGTGGCGCTGGCCCACGTGGGCGATTCCCGGGCGTATCATTACCGGACCGGCGTGCTGAGCCGGCTGACCCGCGACCATACCGTGGCCCAGCAGATGGTGGATGACGGCGTGCTGCGGCCCGAACAGCTGGATCGCGTGCCCTATGCCAATGTGCTTTCCCGGGCCGTGGGCGCGGCGGAGACGGTGGAGGCGGCGTTCAACACCACGAGCTGGCAGCCCGGCGATCGGGTGCTGCTCTGCAGTGACGGCTTGAATGCCGCCCTCGCCGAAGACACTATAGCGGCAGTCTTGGCGGAGCCCGATCTGGCTGGCGCCGCGGCCAGGCTGATTGACGAAAGCAACCGGGCCGGTGCGCCCGACAACGTGACCGTGTTACTGCTCGAACCCCAGTGAGGTTTCCTATGCCCGAGCTCACCCACCTGGTCGACGGGATCATCCGACAGCGCTTCACGCTGGATCGCGACGTCACGCGCATCGGTCGCGGGCCCAGCAACGACATCCAGCTGGATGACGCCACCGTGAGCAGCGCCCATGCGCTGATCCAGCGCAAGGCCAATGACTACATGGAAGGCCTGTACGACTATTTCCTGGTGGATCTGGAAAGCACCAACGCCACTTATGTCAACGGCGAACGCGTTACGCGTCACAGGCTGGTTCACGAGGATCAGGTGCGTATCGGCTGGAACACGTTCAAATTCGTCGACGAGGCCGCCACGCCCCTGGAGGAAACGGCCTACATCCTTCCCCAGGACTGACCACAGGTGGAACTGCAAGCTATGACCGATACGATCGCGGCCCGAATCGCCGGCGAGCTCGACGTCCGGCGGCAGCAGGTCGAGGCGGCCGTAGGCCTGCTCGACGACGGTGCCACGGTGCCCTTCATCGCCCGCTACCGCAAAGAGGCCACGGGCGGGCTGGACGATACGCAGCTGCGAATGCTGGAGCAGCGGCTGGTCTACCTGCGCGAGCTCGAGGAGCGCCGCACCGTCGTGCTGGACGCCATCGCCGAGCAGGGCAAGCTGACACCGGATCTGGAGCGCAGCATCCACGAGGCGGAGACCAAGCAGCGGCTGGAAGACCTCTATCTGCCCTACCGGAAGAAGCGCCGCACCAAGGGCGAGATCGCCAAGGAGTCCGGCCTGGAGCTCCTGGCGCGGACCCTGCTGGCGGAGCCCGGCAGCGAGCCGGAGGCGGTTGCGGCCGCTTACGTCAGTGCCGAGGCCGGAGTGCCGGACGCCGCGGCCGCACTGGAGGGTGCGCGCTACATCCTGGCGGAGGCCTTCGCCGAGGACCCGGAGCTGATCGGACGCCTGCGCGAGCACGTCTGGGCCCACGGGCTGCTGGTCTCCCAGGCCGGCAAAGAGCAGGACGCCCAGGCGAGCAAGTTCGCCGACTACTTCGACTATCGGGAGCCCCTCCGCCGGATTCCGTCCCACCGCGCCCTGGCCCTGTTCCGCGGCCGGCGTGAGCGGGTGCTGCGGCTGCAGCTCGCGCTGCAGGAGGATCTGGACGAGCATGCCGTGGGGCCGAACGCCGGCGAGCGCATGGTGGCCGCGCACTTCCACGTCGAGGACCGGGGCCGGCCGGGCGATCCGTGGCTGGCGGAGCTGGTGCGCTTCACTTGGCGGGTGAAGCTGCAGACGCGACTGGAAACGGACTTGCTGACCCGGTTGCGGGAAGCCGCCGAGGCGGAGGCCATCGAGGTGTTCGGCCGGAACCTCCATGACCTGCTGCTATCCGCTCCAGCCGGTTCGCGCCCCACGCTGGGCCTGGACCCGGGCCTGCGAACGGGCTGCAAGGTGGCGGTGGTGGACGGCACCGGCAAGCTGGTGGAGACCGCCACCATCTATCCGCATGCGCCGAAGAACCAGTGGGATCGGTCCCTGGCGGCGCTGGACGCGTTAACGGCGAGACACGGCGTGGAGCTGGTGGCGGTGGGCAATGGCACGGCATCCCGCGAGACGGAACGCCTCGCCCGCGAGCTGGCCAAGCGGCATTCGGGCCTGCAGGTGGTCACCGTTTCCGAGGCCGGCGCCTCGGTCTATTCCGCCTCGGAGCTGGCCGCCCGGGAGTTCCCGGATCTGGACGTGTCGCTGCGCGGCGCGGTGTCCATCGCCCGACGCCTGCAGGATCCGCTGGCGGAGCTGGTCAAGATCGACCCCAAATCCATCGGCGTCGGCCAGTATCAGCATGACGTGAGCCAGAGCCAGCTCGCCCACAAGCTCGACGGCGTGGTGGAGGACTGCGTCAACGCGGTGGGCGTGGACCTGAACACCGCTTCCAAACCGTTGCTCGCACGGATTTCCGGGCTGAGCGACTCGCTGGCCGACAACCTGGTGGCGTATCGCGACAAGCACGGCGCCTTCCCCAACCGTGAGGCGCTCAAGCAGGTGCCGCGGCTGGGCGAGAAAACCTTTGAGCAGGCGGCGGGCTTCCTGCGCATCCGCGACGGCGACACGCCGCTGGATGCCTCGGCGGTGCATCCCGAGGCCTACGGGCTGGTCGAGCGAATTGCCGCGGCCAACGGGCGTTCGATGGCGGGGCTGATCGGCGACAGCACTTTTCTCGGAGGCATCTCCGCCCGGGACTACGCGGACGAGCGCTTCGGGGTGCCCACGGTGCTCGACGTGCTCCGGGAGCTGGACAAGCCTGGCCGCGATCCGCGGCCCGAGTTCCGCACCGCGGCTCTGCGTGAAGACGTCCAGGAGCTCGCGGATCTGACGCCGGGCATGCGGCTGGAAGGCACGGTGACCAACGTGACGAAGTTCGGCGCCTTCGTCGACATCGGCGTGCACCAGGACGGCCTGGTGCACGTCTCGGAGATGGCAGACCGTTTCGTCAAGGATCCCGGCGAAGTGGCGCGGCCCGGCGATGTGGTGCAGGTCCGGGTGCTGGACGTGGACCTCAAGCGCCGCCGGATCGCCCTGAGCATGAAATCGGACACCCCCCCGGTCGGGCAGGGCAAGCGCCGCAAGCGTGGCGCCGAGCGTCCCGCGGAGAAACGGCAGCCCGAGCCGCAGGGCGCCATGGCACTGGCCTTCGCCCGCGGCCGGAGTCGACCCTAGACGAAGGAGCCGGAACGCCGACGGTGCCGTGCTTGTCCATTGCGTTATCGATGCTGTCTCATGGCTCATATTGGCGTGGTATGACTGAGACTCTGCGAGCCATTCCCGGATAGCCGGTATCATGTCAGACGAGGCCGACAATCGGGGCCGCGCCGGGGAGGATCCCGGCCCGCGGCTGCCGCCCAAGCCGGAGCCCGAGCCCTGTTGCGGCAGCGGTTGCGATCCCTGCGTGCTGGAGCTCTATGAGGAGGCCCTGGAGCGCTGGGAGCGGCAGGTGGCGGAGATCAAGGCTCGCTATTACGGCGGCCGCCAGTGACCGGCTCCGCAGAACGGAGAGCTTCGACAACGTGTATCAGCTGCTGCTCCTTGCCGTCGTGATCGCCGCCGCCGCGCTCTGGCTGTCCCCGGAGCTGCGCGAGCGGTTTCGCGCGGACCTGCCGAGACTGCTGACCTACGCCGGTTTCGGCCTGCTGGCGGTGCTGGTGGCCACGGGCCGGCTCAACTGGATGCTGGCGCTGGCGTTCGCCGCGCTGGGGCTGGCGCAGCGGGCGGCCGCGTCGCGCACGTCCCGACGTCTCGAAACCCGCTTTCTCAGGCTCAGGCCTGGCGGCGCGGACGGCACCCTCGACGGCGAGGTGAAGAGCGGGCGCTTCGCCGGACGGCGGCTGTCCACCCTGTCGCTGAAAGAGCTGCGCGCACTTCACGGCGAGCTGGAGACGGGCGATCCGCCGTCGCTGCGGCTGTTGGAGGCCTATCTGGACCATATCCACGGCACTGCCTGGCGTCAGGGCGGCGCGCCCGCCGCAGGGGGCAACATGAGCCTGGAGGAGGCCTATGCCATCCTGGGGTTGCGCCCCGGTGCCGAGGCCGGGGAGATCGTGGAGGCGCACCGGCGGCTGATGCAGAGGATGCACCCCGACCGAGGCGGCTCGGATTACCTCGCGGCCCGCATCAACGAGGCCAAGCGCCGTCTGTTGGGCAGCCGCGCAGCGGGCTGAGCGCACGCCGGCGAGGCAGCCGCGTGATGAATGCGGCTCAGCTTAGGCGTTACACTGCACGAGCCCCCTGCTATGAGGTGTCAGCGGACGACCGTGTACGAGCAGTTCTACCATTTCAGCGAAGATCCGTTCCGGCTGACGCCGGATCCGCGCTACGCGTTTGCCCATCCCAGCTACGCAAAGGCGCGTGCCTACCTGGAATACGGGTTGCAGCGCGGCGAGGGCTTTGTTGCTGTGACCGGGCCGCCGGGTAGCGGCAAGACCACGCTGATCGAGGAGCTCCTGACCCGGGCGCCGCCGGGTGTTCGGGTCAGCCAGATCGTGAGCAGCCAGCTGGAGGCCGAGGACCTGCTGCGAATGGTGTCGCATTCTCTGGGCCTGGAAGGACGCGAGCAGGGCAAGGCCCTGCTGCTCAACCAGATCCGCAGGCATCTGGAGGAAGACCGGATCAACGGCCGGCGCACGGTGCTGATCGTGGACGAGGCCCAGGGGCTCGACGGCAAGACGCTGGAAGAGCTCCGGCTGTTGACCAATCTGGCCGATCAGCGTGGTCCCCTGCTGCAGATCATTCTCCTGGGCCAGGAGCAGCTCCGGGAACTGCTCAAGCTGCCGGAGCTCGAGCAGCTGCGCCAGCGCACCATTGCCGCCTACCACCTCAAGCCCATGTCCGAGGCGGATACCCGCGCCTACATAGAGCACCGTCTGCGCTGCGCCGACTGGGCCGGCGACCCGCTCATCAGCGATATGGCCGTGAAGATCATCCATCACGCGGGCGGCGGCAATCCGCGGCGCGTTAACCTGCTCTGCAGCCGGCTGCTCCTGCACGGCTACGTCAACGCCAAGCATTACCTGGCGGTGCCCGACGTGCGGATCGTGCTGGAAGAGATGAGCGAAGAGGAGCTGGCCAGCTGGGACGATTCCCTCGAGGACCTGATGCAGGCCGAAGAGGCCCGCGAGCAGGAAGAGGCATCGGTGGCCACGCAGCAGTCGGCGACTCCGGCCGTGGGGACGGCGGCCGGTTGGGAACAGCCGGGCAAGCCGGCGGCGGGTCCGCGGGAACCCGATGCCGGAGAGGAACCCACCGCGGAGCGGGGTGGCGGTACCGGCGGGTGGACGGAGCCGCTCATCGATGACGTTCGTATCGATCCGGCGCCCGAGACGGCCGCCGGGGCGGACTCCGACTATACGCCGCCCCCGCCCCCGCCGCCTTCCTCTGAGCACGCACCGTGGCCAGGCGACGCGCCGTCGCGGTCCAACCCGGAACCGGGGCCGCTGCCGGATCTGCGCCCCGGCGAACGGCTGGTGGAGACCCCGCGGCCGGCGAGCGGCGGTCAGACGGTTGCCGGGCCCGCGAAGCCCAAGCGGAGCAGAGCCTGGGAATGGGTGGTCGGAGGTGCGCTGATCTTTCTCCTGATGGTGCTGGTTGCGGCCACCCACGATCCAACCCGGCGGCGCATCAAGGGCTGGCTGGAGTCGGCGATGCAGGCCACCGGCGCGGAGGCCATCGTGGGCTCACCCGCCTCTTCCGGCAACGAAGAGGTGACCAACGCGCCCGTCGCACCCGCGCGCGATTCCGGCTCCCGATAGCGGCCCCCGGCGTTGCGGGGTCCGCTCGCCCGCTTCCATGTCGGCTGGCGGCGGCCGGGCAAAGGCGGAACGGTCAGGGTTTTCGGCTAATCGGCTCGCTCGAAAGTCGCCGTAAGCTCGGAAGTGTCGATGACATGTCCGCTCATGGCCGATTCCAGCCGGCCCCTGGTCGGGAGCTGCAGATCCGCCAGGACATCGTCCAACGCGTAAAGCGTGAATACGTAGCGGTGACGGCCCATGGTGGGGCACGGCGCCCGATAGCCGGTGGAGTGCCCGTCGTTGATACCCTCCGTCGCTGCCTCGGCCGCGGACGCGACGACCGTTCCTTCCATGAGCTCCGTGACGTCCGGCGGCAGGTTGAAGACCACCCAGTGAGCATACGGCATCGCCGGTGCGTCGGGGTCGGGCGCATCCACGTCCGTCAGGATCAGCGCCAGGGACCGGGTCTCGTCCGGGACGCCGCTCCAGCGCAGCGGGGGTGAGAGCTCGTTGCCCTCGCAGGTGTAACGTGCGGGCAGCGGCCCGTAGTTTGCGAAGGCCGCGGATTCCAGAGTCAGAGTCATGGAGTTGCCTCGCTGATCGCCGCCTCCGCAGGGGCTGTCGTCGGGCGCTTACCCGGCCCGGAAACGCGCTGCTTGACTGTACCGGCAGTACAGCCTGCGCAACGCGTCTTGTCTGCGAACGCGCCTGTAAGCCAGAGCCACGCGCGAATACTTCAGTATTTCCTTAACGCCTCCCATGTTAAAAGGGATTGCATGAGTACCAAAGCCTGGGCTGAACCATGAAGGTGCCGCGTCCGCTGCAAGCCGGCCTCGCGGCGGTGCTGCTGGCCGCGCTCCTGCTTGCCGTCCCGCTGGCGGTGCAGGCAGCTACCGAGCGGGGGCTGATCTGGCGCGTGACCCGGGACGGCACGCCAACGAGCTACCTGCTGGGTTCGATCCATGTGGGCCGCGCGGACATGTATCCGCTGCCGGACACGATGCAGCAGGCCTATCGGCGCAGCGACGCGCTGGTGGTGGAGGCGGACATCGTCGCCGCGGACCTGACTCACCTTTCCAGCCTGGTGCGGGAAAAGGGCACCTACCACGACGGCGGCACCCTGAAGGACGCGGTCGATGCGGCGGCCTGGTCGGATATCCGCGCCGCGGCCAAGCGCTGCGGCATGCCGCTGAGCCTCCTCCAGGGACAAAAGCCCTGGCTAGCTTACAGCACGCTGACGTTGTTGGCGGTCCAGGCGAAAGGCTACAGCGAACAATACGGCATCGACCGGCATTTCCTGGAGCAGGCGCACGAGGACAACAAGCCGGTGCTCGAGCTGGAGGGTGTCGAGCAGCAGTTCCAGGTGCTCTCCGGCATGCCGGAAGACAAGCAGAGCGATCTCCTCGCGTATACGGCGGGTCAGATCGCCGACGGCGACGTACCGATGGCGCAGCTGGTGGGCGCTTGGCGCAGCGGGCGGCCGGAGCAGCTGGAGGCCCAGGTCAGCGCGCACTTCCCAAGCTCGCTGCAGGGCGTCTACGATGCGCTGGTCGTGCAGCGCAACCGCGCCATGGCCGATCGGCTGGACCGGCTGCTCGACGGCCGCCGGGCGCTGCTGGTGGTGGTCGGGGCCGCGCATATGACGGGGCCGACGGGACTGGTGAAACAGCTGCGGCAGCGCGGCTATCGAGTGGAGCAGATGTGAAGCGCGGCAAGTGGCGAATGGTGATGCTGGCGGGGTTGCTGGCGGCGGGTCCGGCGCTGGGGCAGAGCCGGGGCGGCGGGGTGACGACCAGCGGCGCGCGCACGGAGACGCCGCAGATCCAGGGTAGCGACCTGCCGGGCGGGATGGATGCGATCCGATCCGGCGCCGACTCCAGGCGCGCCCTGTCGATAACGGTTTACGGCAACGATATCGCCCTCGTGCGGGATGCGCGCCAGATACCCTTGCTGGCGGGGGTCAACCGGGTGTCCATCCTGAATGTGCCGGAGACGGTGAGCCCCGGCAGCGTGCGTCTGGATACCGGCGACGGCGTCAGCATCGGGAGCCGGCGCTTCGAAACGGGTCAGCTCAGCCGCGAGCGCCTGCTGCAGGCCTACGTGGGCCGGGAGGTGCTGCTTCTGCCCAAAGATCCACAGGACGGTATGGGAACCCGGCGCAAGGCTCACCTGCTGGGCGTGGCCGACGGTGAGCCGGTGCTCGAGATCGGCAGCCGGGTCGAAGTTGCGGGTCCGGATTTCCCGTGGCGCCTGGCATTCGAGAATGCGGCGAACGTGCTGCCCGCCCGGCCCCGGGTGCTGACGCGGCTTACCGCGGAGGACAGCCGGGCCCAGGACCTGACCCTGACTTACCTGGCGCGCGGTATCGGTTGGCAGGCGGACTACGATCTGGTGCTGGCGAAGCAGGGTGCCGAGGCGAAGCTGTCGGCCTGGGCCACCATCCGCAATGACACCGGCGAGGGGCTCGGCAAGGCGAACGTGGAGCTGGTCGCCGGTACCGTCCGGTCCCTGGAAGGCGGGCAGCCTGCGCCCCAGCAGGCCTTCGCCCGCAAGGCCCAGGAGCCCGCGCCGTATCCGCTCGCGGGCGCCTACCATGTATTCGCGCTGCCGGCGGTCGTCGACCTGCCCGCTCACACCAGCCGTCAGGTGCCGCTGCTGGCGCCGCGCAGCCTCTCCGTGGAGCGTCACTATCACCTCGCCGGCAACGCGACGGCGCCCCTGGGACGCGGCTCGGAGCCGGAGCCCGTCACGGTCTCCCTCTCGTTCAGCAACGCCGGCGATGCCGCCCCGCCGCTGCCGGCGGGCGTGGTCCGGGTGTACCAGCGCGGCGCTGATGGCGATCTGCGCTGGCTCGGCGATGACCGGCTGGGTGCCACGCCGGGCGGCGCCAACGCCACGCTGACGGTGGGCCAGGCATTCGACGTGCAGGCGGTGCGTACGCGGACGGATTTCAAGCGCCGGTCTGAGCACCAGCTCGAGACGGCCTGGTCGATTCGGCTCCGCAATACGTCCGCCCAGTCCGTGAAGGTGGCGGTGGATGAGCATTTGAACGGCGACTGGAAGCTGCTGGAGAGCAGTCAAGAGCCCAGCGGACGCGACGCCGAGACTCTGAAGTGGCAGGTGAGCGTTCCGGCCGGGGGGCAGAGCACGCTGACGTATCGAGTGTCCGTGCAGCAGGGGTGAGAGCGTTGGCGTACCGGGACGGTGCGCTCACCCACCCATCGCGGCGCGGATGCCGCTCCCACAATCCTTCGCTGGCCGCCGGGACGAATCGAAGCCCTGTGGACGGCCGCCTTTGCGGCGGCCACAGTCCCGGACCGCCGTCACAGTGCGGCGATGGCATCGGCGATCGGCGTCGCGCCGCTCACCAGGCTGATCTCCCGGTTGACGGTGTTCTCCGCATCCACCATCGCTGCTAGGGCCCGCGCCACGTCTTCCCGCGGGATCTCCGCGTGGTCGACTTCTTCCAGCGCGGCCCGGATGTGGCCGGTGCCCGGGTCGTTGGTCAGGCGTCCCGGGCGGACGATGGTGTAGGGCAGGCCGCTCGCAAGGAGGTGATCGTCGGCGTCTTGCTTCGCCGCGAGGTAGTGCCGCAGCTTCTCCGGTGCAGTCTCTGGCGTCCGGGTGCGCATGGCGCTGACCATGATGAAACGGCGGACATGGTGGCCCGCTGCCGCGTCGACCAGCGCGATAGCGCCGTTGCGGTCGACGTCGATGGTCTTGTCCGGGCCCGTATGGGGGCCGGAGCCCGCGGTGAAGATCACCATGTCGCAGTCTTCGACCGCGGCGGTCACGTCTTCCTCCAGGTCCGCGAGCACGGTTTCCGCGCCCATGGACTCCAGGGCGTCGGCCTGGCCGCGGTTGCGGATCATGGCACGGACCCGGTGGGGCCCGTCCGCCAGTATTCGGACCAGATGCCGGCCGATCTTGCCGTTGGCTCCGGCGATGAGGATATTCACGGTGTCGCTCTCTCCAGCTTCAGGCGGACGTGTACGTCCACGTTCAGCCCCACGGTATCACCGGCGGCCCACTCCCCCGTACCCACCTTGTAGTTGCTGCGATCCAGGGTGACGTCGCCCTCCATGCGGGCCGCGTCCCCTTGGGTCGTCCAGGTGAACGGCAGGGTTATGGGATGGGTGTTGCCCTTGATGGTCAGCTTGCCCTCCGCCTTGAACCGGTCTCCGTCGACGTGCTGAAAGCTTGTCGTCTCGAAGGTGGCTTTCGGGTACTGGTCGGTGTCGAACCATTCCCCGCCGGGCAGGTAGCGGTCTCGCTGGCGGCTGCCGGTATCGACACTGGCGATGTCGACGGTGACGTCGAAGCGGCTGTGGGCGAGGTCATCGGCGGCGAAGCGCATGTCGGCCTTGAACCGCTGGAACTGACCGTCGAACTCGCCGCCCTGCTGGGTGGCGGTAAAGCCGAGGCGGCTCTGGTCCTGGACCACGTTCCAGGTCGTGGCGGCGGAAGCATGGCCGGTGAACAGCACGGCGGCGGCCGCCGCGGCGAGCAGGGTGCGCAACGTCATGGGAGTGTCCTCCTCTTGAGGCGGGGCAGCATCCGCTGCAGCACGTCGTCCCGGTCAACGAAATGGTGCTTCAGGGCGCCGGCCACGTGCAGCGCCAGCACTGCCACCAGGATCCAGACCAGGGTCTCGTGGACTTCCGCGGCCGCGTTCTTCAGTGAGTCGCTTTCAGGCGTCAGATTCGGAATGGGAAACAGGCCGAAGTACTCCAGGGGGAAGTTGGTCGCCGAGTTGATGACATAGCCGCTGACCGGCATGGCGAACAACAACAGGTAAAGCGCCGTGTGGCTGCCGTGGGCGAGCCAGCGCTCGGTCCGGGTCATGTGGGCGGGCAGCGCGGGTGTCGGGTTCGACAGTCGCCACAGCAGCCGCAGCAGTGCCAGCGTCAGCACGGTGATGCCGAGGGATTTGTGCAGGGCAAAGAGCTCGAACTTGGTTGGCGAGAGCTTCAGCGTCGTCATGTACCAGCCCAGGGCCGCCTGGGCGACGATGAGCAGCGCGATGAGCCAGTGAAATGCCTGGGCCGCGCCGCCCCAGTGCTGATCCGTGTTGCGTATCCGCATGCGTCGATGAGTTCCTGGTCCGTCGGCCGCTGGCCCGGGGCGGCCGGCAGCGCGGTGCATCGGTCTATCCGTATGGTCGGGTCAACGCCGGGCGCGATCAAGTCTATCCCGCCGCCGCGTTACGGTGGCGGATCAGGTCATCCCCCGCGACTTCTTCACTGCCTCGTAAGCGGCCTGGATGGCCTGGGTGCGCTCCTGGGCGACCTTGATCATGGATTCGGGCAGGCCCCGCGAGACCAGCTTGTCCGGGTGATGCTGGTTCATGAGCTTGCGGTAGGCCCGTTTCACCTCGGCGTCGCCGGCCTGGCGGCTGACACCGAGCTCCTCGTAGGCGTCGTCGAGAGACGGTCCGCTGGAGGCGGCTCCGCCGGCGGCCCGCTGGGCGCCGCTGCGCAGGAAGGCCTCGAGACGTGAATAATCGCTCTCAGACACGCCCAGGCGCCGCGCGATGTAGAGCAGCGCCTCGCGTTCCGCCTGGTCCACTTGGCCGTCGGCGAGTGCGGCCTGGATCTGGATCTCCAGGAACATGCGGATGAGCAGGCTCTGTCCATGGCTGGCGCGCCGGAACGCGTCCAGCACGGCGTCCAGATCGAAATCGGCGCGTTTGCCTGCCTGGAAATGGCCGATGGCCTCGCGGCGCTGCTCGCCGCTGAGGTTCATGTGCCGCATGACGGATTCCGCCGCGGCGATCTCGGCCTCGCTGACGCGCCCGTCCACCTTGCAGACGTGGCCCATGACGCTGAAGGTGGCGCTGAAGAAGGTCTCGCGGATCGCCCGCACGTTGCCCAGACCGATGCGGGTGACCGAGAGTCGGCGGTCCGCCCAGTGACCCAGCACCAGGCCGGCCAGTGCGCCCAGCACGCCGCCGAGCATGTAGCCGATGACCACGCCGATGAGTTTACCGATCCACATCATTGTCGCTGCCCTTTACTGACCCGGTCTCGGGCAGTGCCACCCTTCAGCCGAGCCGTGCGCGCCTCCGGCAAGGCGCGAGGCGCGCAGTGTAGCACTGCTGGACAAGCGCCGGGCAACGTCCGCAGCCGGTATGCACGGCGTTGTTCACGAGCGCTGCGGCGCCCGCGCGGTGCCCAGCGCTCGATTGATTTCGGCCCGCTACGCCGGTATGCGGCGCAGATTCGCGCCAAGGATGCGCGGAGCACGAGGCCAGGGCAAGCGCCGATCCGACGGTGCCGGTCTTCCCCTCTGGCGTGCAGTTAGTCGGACAACCTCTTCAGTATTCTGCAGTTGCTCATTAATGTCGTTGTAATCTCTCGGATTATGTTCGATTCCAGCGTTACTGGAGATGACCATGGGGGACGTGAAAGACACGCTGACGGCCGAGGAACGCGCCTTTCTGCAGCGGCTGTTCGCGGAGTCCTCAGGTGTCGATTTCAGCGGCCGGGAGCGCCCAATCGTCCTGGATCCCGCCGGCGGCGATCCGGAGATGCTGGTCTAGCTCCTCGCCGGCGTGCCGCTGCAGCTGCGGCTCGACCGGGAGCGCTGTCGGGTAACGGCGCGTGTCGTTCGGATGGACGTCGGGGGCCGGGGCTCGCGGCGGCAGCTCGGGCTTCGCTTCGTGGACCCGGACCCGCGTGTGCGCGAGGCCATCAACCGCTTCGTGCTCCGTCACCACCCCGCGTTCGGCGCATCTTCCGGGCGGCCGGCGCACCGCGCGTGACACAAGCCCCGACGGAAAACGGCACCGCGCGCGGCAAATAGGCGACGAACTTCTGTTAAGGGACACTAGCGGGCCCACAGGTCCACGAACTCGTTGACCGGCATGGCCTCGAGCCGCTGCTGGTCCGCACAGGCCGCCTTGATGGCCTCGGCCTGGCGGGGCGCGAAGATGCGCGCCAGAGCATCTTCGAACTTCTCCACCAGTACCGGGATGCCCTCCTCGCGGCGGCGCCGATGACCGATGGGGTACTCCACGGCCACCCGTTCGGTCTGGGAGCCGTCCTTGAAGAATACCTGCACGGCGTTGCCGATGGAGCGCTTTTCCGGGTCCAGGTAGTCCCTGGAAAACTGCTCGCTCTCGGTGACCTCCATTTTACCCCGCAGCGCGTCGATACGCGGGTCGGCGGCCACGTCATCCTCATAGTCATCGGCGGTGAGCCGGCCGAAGATCAGCGGCACCGCCGTCATGTACTGAAGACAGTGGTCCCGGTCAGCCGGGTTGTTCAGCGGGCCGGTCTTGTCGATGATCCTCACCCCGGCCTCCTGGGTTTCGATGACCACCTTGTCGATCTCGTCCAGCCGGTCGCGGACCTCCGGGTGCAGCGTCATGGCCGCCTCCGCCGCAGTCTGGGCGTGGAACTCGGCCGGAAAGGAGAGCTTGAACAGCACGTTCTCCATGACATAGCTGCCGTAGCCCCGGCTGAACTGCAGCGCGTTGCCCTTGAACAGCACATCCTGGAAGCCCCAGGTGGGCGCCGACAGCGCCGCCGGGTAGCCGATCTCGCCCTTGCTGACGATGAGCGCCAGCCGCAGGCCGCGCGAAGAGGCGTCGCCGGCCGCCCAGCTCTTGCGCGGCCCGGCCTGGGGCGCATGACGATAGGCGCGCAGGGCGGAGCCGTCGATGAAGGCGTGGGAGGCCACGTTGGTGACGTCGTCCACGTCGCCGCCCAGCAGGCCCATGGACACACAGGCCGAGGCGATCCGCACCAGCATCACGTGGTCCAGGCCCACCCGGTTGAAACTGTTCTCCAGCCCCAGAATGCCCTGGATCTCATGGGCCTTGATCATGGCCGTGAGCACGTCCCGTACGGTCAGCGGCGGCTTGCCCTCGGCCACCGCCTTGCGGGAGAGGTGGTCGGAGATGGCGAGAATCGCACCCAGGTTGTCGGAGGGGTGGTTCCACTCCGCTGCCAGCCACGTGTCGTTGAAGTCCAGCCAGCGCACCATGGCGCCGATATTCCAGGCGGCGGTCACCGGGTCCAGCCGGTAGTGGGTGCCCGGCACCTTCACGCCATTCGGCACATCGGCCCCTTCCACCACCGGCCCCAGCAGCTTGGTGCAGGCCGGGTATTGCAGCGCCAGCATGGCGCAGGCCAGGGAGTCCATCAGGTCGTAGCGGGCTGTCTCGTAGGCCTCGCTGGAGGTAATGCCCGTGTTGACCACGTAGTCGGCAATGTCCTTGAGCGCCTTGTCGTAGTCAGGGCGTTGGGCGGATCCGCTCGCGCTGCTCATGGTGTCGTCCTCCATCGTTGTCGGCGCGACAACTACCTTGACTGATAGGGACTACGTTGACTGACAGGGACGTGCCGTGAACGGTTCAGCCAAAAGGGCAAGCGACAACGTTCACGAAGCCATTCCCGATGCTTACTTCTTGGCGTCTTCTGGCGGGACTCTAAACCCCATGGGCCGGTGTTCGAGGAATATGGTTGGCCGGCACCTGGCATTGATGTGCACGCGCTACCGTTCAACCGGGCGGCGCGGACGGTCGCGCCGGGCGACAACAGGAGGGCGGCGGCAGGGGGCCGCGGGGCTGGTTCATGCCTTCGGCATCCCTTGCGGTCGATAAGCGGGCCCGGAGTATCCGGTGGGCAACGACGCTTGAGCACACCGCGTCCGTTCGAGACACAAAATCACCCCGCTTCCGCGGGCGGGAGAGGGACTGGCTGGGGGTGAGGGTGGAGTGGCGACAAACGGCCGCGAGCGGACGCCAGAACGCTCTTGTCTACTGACTTGCCCCCGAATTTAGGGCCAGCTCTTCGTTACCCCAGTCCAGCAGTGACCCTCTCCCAGGATTCTGGACCAACGGCAGCTGAAAAATCGGCCATGCTCTAGGAAGGCTGACATCCCCAGGAGGGTCATGCCATGAATAGGGATCGATTCACCGAGGCGCCGAAAGTCTCGAATCTGGGCCAAGCGCCGGGGTCTCGCGGTAACTGGGGGTCCAGCTCATGCATGGATCTGCCCTACGACCCTGCCCAGAAAGGGACTAAAGGACTTCCAATCCCAAATCATAATACTTCAATGCTATTTCGAGCAGGAGCCGATGCTCATGGCACTTCAGATCAAGCCCGGTAGCGCATTCTATTTTCTCAAGCCGATACGCAACGGTCTTGGGGTGAACACCCAGCGCTTCGGCCGTGTGCCCTTGGTGACAATTGAGCGACAGAAAACAATGTAGTGTCTTACGTAGCGTTGCCGCTTGCGGCTGGCTCTCGTCTGCCAAGCCCTTCAATGTATTAGTCGCCAAACCCTCAAACTGCATCCCTTCCCGTATTCCAATCATGATGCCTATTAGCCCGGTCTCCTCGAACAGCACCGGTCGCGTACTGTTGGTCATCTCAGCAACTTTTCCTGCAAGCCGGGCTTGACTCAGGCTCTCCATCAACATCAACGGATCGTCGCATTTCGCACTGATGCCCGTGCAGCACCTCACGCCAGGCATTATGGCCGCTACTTGGCGTTCGATATCTTCAGCCAAACTCACTGCAGCCTCAGTATTGCTCCAAGGCATCACTATGGCGATCTCAGTGCCACGCATCGACGCAAGTAGGGCTTCGCCTTGGCTGCCTCGCCTGCGGGCCGACACATCTCGAACAAGCCAACGATAAATGTCGAAATTCCGGTCTGACAGGGAACTCTGCTCTGATGCCACGTCAGCATGCCTGATACCGCAGAGAACAATACAGCTTTCGCGGTTTAAGTCGATCCCAAGTTCACGTAAACGATCAGTCGCTAGTTTGCGTATGCTCTGCGGGGCATCGATAAGATCCCACAGAAGCGTTGAAATCTTTTCCGATAGCGCTGAAGACGCCGCGTGAGACTTCATATCGTGTAGCGCAACGGTGATTGAGATGGACGCCAACGCCAGCAGATTCCATTCTCGGCTACCCGCAGGCTCGACAATCCCAACCCATCCGCGCTGGGCTGATACCGCCGATATACGCTGACAAAGGACAGTTGGCCCATCGTCACTCAATGTGAATTGCATGGGCTCCGTTTCATCCCATGGTGCCTTGGCCAGCTCCACACGCAGTTTCCCAACCTCGCGTCGCGTCAAATGATACCGGCCGGACTGGGCGCGCAATCCAGTCTCGGCGTCGAAAATGAAGAGACTGGACTCAAGCTCGTCGGCCGCGGAGCGGACAATGCCATCAAGCTCGAGATCATTCAGCACGCACTGCATGAGGCTCTTCTGGAAGCCGGCTGAACGCTCGATCACGTCGTATCGCTTCTGAATAGTGCTATTGGCGCGCTCGAGCTCATGCAGCGTCTGTTTCTGCGCCTCAATGAGGCTCACATTGGCAATCGCAATAGAGGTAAGGTCCGCTAGAGTTTCAAGCGTTGTGACGTTCTCCTCCGAGAACGTGGACGGCCTACGTCGCCAGACTTCGAGAACACCGATTATCTGATCCTTCGACATGACCGGGACGGCAAGGGCAGAACGAACCTTCTCGGCGCGCGCAAGATTGAAAAAGTCCCGGCTGATGTGGGAACTGGCAACGTAGTTTTCGACGACGCAAGATCCTCCAGTCTGGAGGACGCGACCGCCAACACCCTGTCCCGCCTCGATCTCCAGCCTCGAAGTCTCCGGCGATTCGTTTCCCACGCAGCGCTGCATCACGAGACGCTCGTTCTCCAGCAGCATGATCCCGGATATGTCGGCGGCCAGCTCGCTTTTCGCGACCTCCGTGATGTTGAAGAAGATCTCCGGAAGGTCCTCGCTGTGAAGGATCGTTGTGGCGACGTGACTGAAAGCGCTGATGATGTTCTGTCGCAGCGTCTCGACCGGTGCTGCCCTCAGTCCGGCAATAGCAGCTTCCAGGTAACGCGCGCATATCGCCAAATCCGCCTCCGGTATCGGATACCCTTCCATGGGAGACACGACAAGGCCGATATCGTCGGGCCGGATCATGAGCAGTACGGTTCCATCGGGAAGAATGAACGTCCGCTCGTCATCCGCTCGGTGCGCGCCCTCCAGTGAGCCAAGATGGGCCGTGCCGTTCAGGGCGGAGTCGCTCCACAGACGCCACTCATTGGAATCTCTGACAACGAGTCGCGCAGAGCGAACGTCGAGCTGCTGAGGCAGGAGCTCTTCGACCTTCTTTAGGAGCTGGTCATGTCCGCGGCGCGCAGCGGAAGAAAGGGCGTCGAGCAGGTCCAAAAGGGGCCCGTTGCGTGGCGGCGGCACAAGGCTGCCATGCGGATCAGCCTCCGGGGAAGGCGGATATCGCTTCCGAAATTCTCGATTGCCGGCGCGCTCGTCCACCTGTGCTCCCCTCCCGCTTCATCGAAGCGATGTTGGTCGACCCGGACGAACTCGGTCAGAACTCTATAATGGTCTTCAGATTCTTTTGCTGTCTGAGGGCATCGTAGGCGCGGTTGACTTCATCGAGTCGGATTCGCCGATCAATCACCACGGTCGGATCCAGCAGGCCCATGACAATCATACGCAAAAGTTGCGGACGCAGGCGAATGGAATCCCCGATGGCAAAACCCAGCGTGATCTCGCGCCGAAAGCAGTCCGCCAGGGGAATCGGCCATTCCTCGCCGCTGTGGGCACCGACGGATACCACACGCCCGCGCTTTCCCACCAGATCAAACGCGCTGGACAGCACCTTCGGTGAGCCGACGGCCTCGATCACAAGGTTCGCCCCCTCGCCATCGGTCAAACGCTCAATCATGTCTCGGGCAGTCTCGGGCGCAGCGGGAAGCGCACCATTCGCCCGCGCGACATCACGCCGGCTCTGAGTCGGCTCGATCAGCACGACAGCGCCGGCACCGGCCGCCTGCGCGCTCAAGCTCGTCAGCTGTCCGACGGTGCCACCCCCGAGGACCGCCACGATGTCGCCGGGCACCATTTGCCCCCTTTCGATCGCGGCCCAGCCCGTGGCGAGATTGTCGCCGACCAAGATTGCCGCCTCGTCCGAACAGCCGGCGGGTACGCGGCAGAGTGTGGAATCGGCGAAAGGCACTCGGACGATCTCCGCCTGTGCCCCGGCAAGCGCCGGGCCGAACGCCGAGCCCGTGCCAAAGAACTCGCGGCTGTCGCATTGCCAGTTATCGCCCCGGGCGCAGTGCGCACAACGGCCGCACGAGGTGAAGTCCGATGACATCACGTGATCGCCCACATTCAGCGTCGTAACGGCGGCGCCGACATCGATTACGTCGCCAACGAATTCGTGCCCGACGATCGCGCCCGCCGACATGCCCGGGAAATGCCCCGCAACGGCATGAAGATCGGTCCCGCAAATTCCCGCGGTCGTGACCCGCACCAGGGCATCCGTCGGTGCCTCCAGGACCGGCTCGGAGACATCCCGCACCGTGACGTTCCCTGGGCTGTCGAATACGACTGCACGCATGATCTACCCCAGTGCGTCGACGCGCTCCGCGATCCGCTTTGCCGCCTCTTCCAATGCCGCTCGCTCATCCGCGCGAAGCGGCAGCTCGACGATCTCGGCCAGCCCGTGGCGGCCCAATCTAACGGGCAGGCCCACACGGGTATCAGCGAGACCATAGGCGCCTTTGGACCGCGCGCAGGCTGCCATGACACTGTTGTCGCCGGTCACCATGGCGCGGACCATGGTCGCCGCCGACTCCGCCGGAGAGTAGTAGGCGCTGCCCTCCTTCAGCAGTCCGACTACCTCAGCGCCCGAGTTCCGCGCGCGCTCGACAATGGCCTCGAGCTCGTTCGCGGGCAGCTGATCCACCAGCGGCTTGCCTCTGGCGGTAGCAAGACTAAGCGGAATGACCATCTCGGGGCCGTGGCTGCCCAGCGCGAGGGCTTCGACCTCGCCCGGGTCCGCGATGCCAGTGAGCGCGACGAGTGAGCAGAACCGTGCGCTGTCGAGAACGCCCGCCATCCCGATGACACGTTCCGGCGGGAAGCCGGTGCGACGGGTCATCAGCTCGGTCATTTCCTCAAGCGGGTTGGTCACAACCACCACGACCGCATTGGGGGCGTATTCCCGAATCTTGTCCGCGACGGACTCGATAATCTTGGCGTTGACGTCCGTCAGGTCGGTCCGGGTCATGCCGGGCTTGCGCGGGCGGCCTGCCGTCATAACGATGTAGTCGCAGTCGCGCAGCGCGGTGAGCTCATCGGAGCCGTGGACGCGCGAGGTAAACCCGCGCAGGCCGGCCGAATGCCACATGTCCAGTGCGAGACCCTCGGCAAGCCCGGGCACGATGTCGATCATCGTTACCGTCGAGAAGAGCGACGTCTCGACCAGCCGCAGGGTCGTCGTGGCACCGACATGCCCGGCGCCGATGACCGCCGCGCGGGGGCGGCCGTCGGCCGCGTTGCGCTGGTCTGCCCGGGCATTGTCGGTTTCCGGCCGGGGGTGCATTGAGCCGGGCAGGGGTGCCCCCCGACGATAGAGCGCGCCTGAGAACGCGCCGAGCTGGGTGGGCGCGGCAGAGGCGTTCCCGGCGCTCCGTTGCGCGCTAGCCGCCGGACCGGCAGGGGGGCCGGACCGGCGACCCGCGTTGGTTTCCGGTATCGTGGGGCCGGACAGCGCGGCGGACGTGGACCGGTCCGACGCGTCATAGCGAATCTTGACGCCCAGCTCACCCGCCCGGTCCCGCGCCAGCGGTGTGAGGATGTCCCCTTTGCCAAGACGCAGCTCCGCGCCGGCGCCTTCGACATCGTCGGCGGTAATGACAGTCATGTCTCACGCCCTTCCATTTGCTCGAGGCTGGCCACCGCGGCCTCCATGGCGGACTGCACCTCGGATTCGCTGCCACCAATGAAGATTCGTCCGTAGCGCCCCACCGCCCGAACCTCGACTATATTGATGTCCGCGGCCTTTTCGGCCTCGTTGGCGGCGAGGCTCACATAGGCCGCTGGGCTCGCCTCCAGCACGAACATGCTCTGCTTCGGCAGGAGCAGCGTACCTTTGCGCCATTTGTTGATCAGTTGCGCCTGATAGGCGTTTACATTGGTGATCAGCTGCGTCGAGGCGACTTTCGGCTTCACCCGATCCGCCTCAGTCAGCCCCAGAAATTCCAGTACAGCATCGCCTGCAGCGAGTACTTCCTCCTGCGTTTTGGAATGCACTTCCAGCAAGCCGAACTCGCGCTCGATGATCTGCATGGCGGGCCGGACGTCGGCGGCTTTCAGCGCGATGTCCGCGACCCGAAAGATCGCGTTGCCTGGCGCAACCTCGATGAACAGTTGCGACATACCCGCGACAGGTACGTCCCCCGGAGACGTTGCAGCCACATGCGCAGCCGCTTGCGGCTGCATGCTGTCGATAAACGCGTAGGTGCGAAGTTGAAAGCTCATGATTTCAGCTCATTGCTATGCCAAACGGCGTGACGAGTTCGGAATGCGGGTAGGCGATCGCCGCGATCCCCAGATACTTCGAAATGATGTCCTCTGATCCGGCAACGCGGAGCGCGCCACCGACCAGATGAACGGACCCTACTCGTCGGCCGCTGATCTGCTGTCGTACGGATGCGGCGATGCGCTCAATGCCCGGGCGCAGGATCGGAGCGTACTCCGCCGCGCCCTCGCGCTTCAGACGTTCGGCGTCTTCTACCGGGATCCCGAGCGAGCCGGCGAGGATGAGATCGAGATGCCAGCCGCCACCGGAGCGGTCATCAACGGCCACGATCCGTCCATCCTCCACGATCCCCACTCCCGTGGAACCACCACCGACGTCTACGAGAGCACCTTCCTGCAGACACAGCAGCGCCTGCGCCGCGCTCACCTCATCCACCAGGTTCCGGCATTCAACGTCTGCCGCCTCGAGCACGAACCGGCAGGCACGGGCGTCGGGCTTGGGAACGCCGGGAGGATGTGCCGTTGCGGCATTGTGTATTGGGACCCCAATGAGTTCTTCCGCGCGCCTTTTGAGATCGGCGACGGCGTTTGCCGCGTCCGAAAAGTTGACCACTACCCCGTCCCGTACGGCGCCGCAGCGGACGAAGTCCCAGTAGACTGGCAGCCCGCTATCGTCGACGGCACACAACACGACCGTTGCAGTGCCGAGATCAATGCCGAAATGCAAACCACCGGAGATCCCCGGCGCGGGGTGCCGCAACCGCTCGACGGCGCCCGTCAAGAACGCGCTCGCAGCTGTGATCGCCTCTTCGTTTTGTGGCCGGCGCTGCAGCATCGTCACCGTCCCGGAGAAAGGTCGTACAGGGTTCGCCATGGCCGGATCTGGTGCGCCACGCGCTTGATGTTGATGAGATGCAGCGGCGTGACGTTGTCGCTGACAATGGAACCGCTCCAGGTTCCGGTCCCCAGCATGAACGAGGGATCGGTCGCGCAGCTGTAGCCCATACCGCCAAAGAGCGTCGGCGTGTTGATGACGATGCGCCCCGCCCGGAGCGAGGAGAAACGGGCGATGACACCGTCGTCCTCGCAGTGCAAACCAAGCGTGTGACCTTCTCCGCCGAATGCGAGAATCTCGCGGCAGCGCTCGTAGCCCGCCCCGACGTCCGGCGCTCTAAAGAAAGACAGCACCGGTCCGAGAATCTCGGCCGACAGCGGTTGCTCGCGGCCGACAGCACTGGGCTCGACGCCGAGAACTCGGCAGTTGTCAGGCGGCGTGATGCCGATCTTCTGTGCCAATGCCTTTGCGGACAGGCCGACCTCGCTGGGCCTGAGGCCCCCGCTGTCCGTGAACAGCAAATCGGCGAGACGCTCCTGTTCGCTGGGGTTCAAGAATAGCGTCCCCTGCGCCTCGAAGGCGGCGCGTGCCTCGGCCGCGATCGGCTCATCCAGCACGATGGACTGCTCGGCCACACAGGCCGTGCCGTTGTCGAATGACTTCGACGTGATGCACATGAGCGCGGCTTCGCGCACGTCCTTGACCGAGCGATGAATGTAGACTGGGACGTTGCCCGCGCCGACGGCAAGCGTCGGTTTGCCGCTGGAGTAAGCTGCTCGGACCATGCCCGGCCCGCCGGTCGCCATAATCAACGAGACATCCTGATGCCTCATCAGCTCGGCCGTAGAGTCCAGAGTGACATTGGTCAGGCACGAGATGAGGCCGTCCGGCGCGCCAGCCTTGATCGCCGCCTCGGCCATGACTTCCGCTGAGGCGGCGCTGCTTCGGGCCGCGCGAGGATGGGGGGCGCAGACGACTGCGTTACCCGACTTGACCGCCGCGAGGCATTTAAAGAAGACGGTCGACGACGGGTTTGTGACGGGAATGATTCCGGCAATGACACCGACCGGGCTCCCGATCGCAGTGACCCTGTTGGCCTCATCGACCCAGAGCACACCCACGGTGCGCATCGGCAGAATGGATTGCGCCACGAACTCCGTGTTGTAGAGGTTTTTGTAGATCTTGTCCTCGTACACACCGAAGCCGGTCTCGTCGACGACCATACGAGCGATCTTGTCGGCCGCGGCCGAGCCGGCCTTGGCCATCGCCGCCACGATCTCGTCGAGTTTGCGCTGCTCTGTCCCCTCGAAGGCCTCGAAGGCGCGTCGCGCCTGCTTGGCCAGTCCCCTGGCCTCGGCCAACGCCGTGAGTTCGGGGTCGAGCTGCTGGGTCGTGCTCATAGCTGAATCTCCCCCTCTTTTGATGAAGCAATGCGGAGCCTACTGACTTCGCGCGGGGATCAGCCCTTGCCCAGGATCGATTCGACATCCTCGTGTGGGCGCGGAATCACGTGCACGGAAACGATCTCGCCGATCTTCCCGGCAGCGGCCGCACCTGCGTCCGTCGCGGCTTTGACGGCTCCAACGTCGCCGCGGACCATCACGGTGACCAGGCCGCCCCCAATCTGCTCGCGGGCAATCAGCTGTACGTTGGCAGCCTTGACCATGGCGTCCGCGGCCTCGATCGCGCCGACGAGGCCTTTGGTCTCGATAAGTCCGAGGGCCCCCTTCGCGCTCGATGTGGTGGTGGTATTCGTTGCCATTCTGCGTTCTCCTCAGCTCCTGCGATTTGATGTTGTGGCGCGAAGCCACACGTCAGCGTCGTTCGAAAACGTATTCCCCGCCTACGCGGACCGTATCCAGGATGGCCACAATCGCGGCATCAACGGGTGCTTCGAGTGGCGTAGATGACAGCCGCGCCGCACTGCCGAATGCGACCAATACGACCTCTCCGATACCCGCGCCGACCGTGTCGATGGCCACGTAGTAATCTGCGCGCTCATCGGGGGTTGCGTTCGCGTCGTCCTGAAAGTCTCTTACGAGCAATAACTTGTAAGAGTCCAGGCCACTCGACTTAACGGTTGCGACAGCCGTTCCGATAACCCGTCCCAGCTTCACTTCAGTTCCTCCCCTGCAACTGCCGCCTTGGCCTGCTTCGTACTCTAGGCACGCCATAGCGGCCCGTCTTTATCTGTGTGAGATAAAAGGACGAGGGTCGACTTATCCCAATTGCCCATGGTTGCGGACTTGGACTACGACGACCCTTTGTGAGAACGCGAAACCGCATATGCGTCATGCGCTCAAAGACGGACGCTGGGGAGGAGCCAAAGCAATGATCAAAGACGAAGACGTCCATTTCCACGAGACCGACCCGGAGAAGGCCAACTGGGCCGAGACGAACTATTTCGGCTTCTTCAATGCAGAGGCGCCGCTCAACGTCGGCGTCTATGGCCTGTTTCGTCCGAACCTGGGAATCGTCGGCTCCACGATCTGCATCAACTCGGGCTTCGCCAACGCTCCCTGGGAAGCGGATTTCGTAGACATGCAGGCTTCACTGCCGATTCCCGACGATCTGGCGCACTACCAGTTGGCAAACGGACTGGAGGTGAAATGCACCGCCCCGAACATGGACTGGTTGATCCATTACGACGACGGCGAAGGCACCCTGATCGACGTCGAATACAAGGCAATCATGCCGCCCTTCGACATACAGGATCCCGATATGGATCCGATGAAGGCGAAGGCGTTAGCGGAGGCCGATAAGAGTGGCAACTTCGCGTGGGGCACTGCCTACAACGGCCACTTCGACCAGTCAGGCCACGTTCGGGGGCGCGTCGTCGTCCGTGGCAAGGAATATCCCATCGACTGTGTGTCGACGATGGACCACAGCTGGGGGCCGCGCCCGGAACGCGGTGCTCCCAACATGTCCTGGCTGCACGCCCACTTCTCCGATGATCTGGCGATCCACGCGATTCTCGGCTTCGATGCGGCGGCCAACGGCACCGAGCTCTCGCTGGCTCACGGCTATGTCGCCGAGAACGGTGAGATCTATGGACTTAAGGCCGGACATGGCCGGACGGTCCGCCGCGTTGAGCGCTATGCGGACAAGGTCGAGCTCGTTCTGACGGACTCTCGGGATCGCGAGTGGCGTCTATCGGGGCGGGGCATGACCACGTTCCCGTGGATGTGCTGGCCCAACATGATCGCCTTCAACGTACTGGCCGAGTGGGACCTGAACGGTCAGACCGGTTACGGCGAAATCATGGATTTCTTCGAGGCACCGCAGCTGACTCGGCTGAACGCGTCCGACGCCACGCGTCGTCCCGTGGGTCGTGAGAGCTAAGAGATGCCCAGGGCAATCCTCTTCGATCTCGACGGGACGCTAGTCCAGGCGCGTGAATCGTCCTGGCGGGTCTTCGCAAAGACGAACGCGAAGTTCGGGCTGGGAATCGAGACGCAAGAGGAGTATTTCCGCCTGTTGGAAGGGAATCTGTTCGAGTCGCTCCGCCGCCTCGCGGGTAACGAAGAGCGAGCGGCGGAGGCCTCCGCGCATTTCCTCGAGCTGCTCAAGGAGGAATACGACCCGCCCTTCGTACCTGGGATGGTGGACGTTATCAAGTGCATCGCGGGGGCGTGTGCTCTGGCGGTGGTCTCGTCGAACTCGATGGCCACCATCCGCCGCATCCTCAGCAAGGTGGCGTTGGAGCACTGCTTCTCCCATGTCTTCGGCGGCGATGTCGAGCCTGACAAGCGCACGTGCGTTCGAAGGTTTCTGGCCGACGCCGACTATTCGGTCAATCGGCAGTGCGCGCCAGCTTACGTCGAAGGCCACCGCCCCGGGGACATCTCCGAGCACCAAGTCGTACTGGTGACCGACACGGTCGGCGACGTGACCCATGCCATTGAGTGCGGGATTCGTGCCGTGGGAGTCGCTTGGGGCATGCATTCCGAAGACAGCCTGCGCGCGGCCGGTGCGGAGTTCGTGGCTGTCTGGCCACAGGAATTGGTCGCGTATTTGGTCCCGGGGGGCGTCTCCAGTGAGTCGTGCGCCTTCTCGGCGCCAGGTTTGGGACTGGGAGCGAATCACAGCGGTGAGTGCGACTGCGACGGCGGCTGCAGTTGTGCAGGTAACCGCGATCCAGATCTTGCCGCAGCATCCACGCTACGGCGGGAGCGGAGCCTGGCAGCGTCCAGGAACTTGTTGGCCAGGTTGCAGGGCTCGGCACAGCAGCCCCGTAGCCAGTCACACGACTCGAAGCCCACTGACGATCTGCTGATGGCAAGCCTGAGACGCATTCGGCGGTCTCCCTGATCAAGGGCAAATCTGAGTCCATTGCGTAGAGAAGAAGGAGGAGGAGAGTTATGAGCGTAATCGCAGAGGGTTACAACAGCTTCGCAACGAAGAAGCGGCCGTCGGGGGTGGTTAAATATCTACCCGATCCGAAATCGGTGATGGAGCTCATCCAGAGCGGCAAGCTGCAGGATCACATTCTGCTGGTGCAGGGTGGAACCACCACCTTCCTATCCCCGGCGCTGACGATGGGCGCCATCGGCGTAATCACGATGTCCGGCGCGCCAGAATCGCACCTCGGCATCCTGTCGAGGGAATTTCAGATCCCGTGTGTCATGACCGCGTATCTCACGGATAGCGATTCTCGCTATGTCACAGGCGGCGAAAATGGCCCGCACTTCCAGGAGATCATCGACAAGCTCGACGGCAAGAAGGTCGAGATCAACGCCGACGATGACGAGACAGGGCGGATCGTCGCTCTTTAGCTGGATGCGGGGGACAAAGCAGTACAACGTCCGCACAAGATAAACCGGAGGAGAATCTAATGAGCAGTTACAAAGATCGCTATCGCGACAATGACGAGGGACTTCGCTTCCAGGACCTTCAGTACCAGGGCAACTTCAAGGATATGCCACCGGTCCCCGACGGCATCCTTGGCGACCGGATGATGCGCGAACGCGCGAAGTCCAACGTCCTGGAAAAGGTCTCCAAAGAGGACGTGCTCAACGACCAGTTTACCCTGGACGAGCTGAACGACCTCAACAACTACCTCGCCTGGAACATCTGGGACGTGCTGGTGATGCGCGCGACGGAAGGCGAATCCGGGATGATACCGCGCCAGCAGTACGAGATCCTCGCCTTCATGAACGAGTTCCTCCGCTGGCCGGAGATGCTCGACATGACCACCGCGGAGATCGGCGCGCAGGGCGTCATGGACATTGGCGCCACCGCGCGGGGTGAGATCGGCACAAAGGTCAACTGCGTGCACGATTGGTGCATCGGTGCCGTAGGATTCGGCATGGGCCGCTGCGGCCTGTTGGCACTGGAGGCCATCGAGCCCCGGGACTACGTGCGCGAGAGCAACTCGATCTTGAAATTCTTCCAGCGCGTTAACTGGGGCAAGCGGCAGAATGGCTACGTGCTGAATTCGCAGGACCGCTACCGCTGCCAGATCCACGAGAAGAGTGTGATCGACAAGATCCTCGGCGAGATTGAGTATTTCGAGCCGGACAGCGACAAGTCCAGCTATTTCCAGCGCTTCAACGCCGCGGCGGAACTGCTCTCGTTCCTCGATCACTACGACTGCCGGCTCGGGCTCGGCGACACCGGTCCCTACGAACTCCCGGACGGGAACCTGCTCATCATCCGCGACCTCTTCACGAACGAGGAGGCCTTCTACTGGAGCGACGTCTGCGAGCAGGAGAATGTACCTCACTGCTACACGATATGCCTCGTTATCGATCCCGAGCGGATGAACCTGCAGGAGATCCGGGTGAACGACATCTCCACGACCTTCACACGGCCCAAGAACTATATCGAGGCAGTCGTCGGTGGTGCGGTGTTCGTGCGTGAGAAGTGGGACACGCCGATGTCGGAGGTCTTCAACGTCAAGGTGGACGATCTTAATGATCGCTGGCAGGCGATTCAGCGGGCAACGATGAAGCTATACACGAAGCTTTCCCGCATGCCGCGCCGGACCCTGATCGAGAACGGCCTGTACGTCTACTACGTCGATATGATCCTGCCGCACCTTCGTCTGGCGGGAACCTACGAGAAGGCGTGCAAGGACTACGAACTCTGGGAGATCGACCGCAGGGTGGCCAACTACTACTACGAGATCGACAAGCGCGGATTCGCGAGCGCAGTCGTACCCCAGAAGATCTTTTCGGGTGCGGGCTACCTCCCATTCCCGGAGGGGACCGATCTGGGACGCTCCAAGTATTTCGCGCGTTGATTGGCGCCATCGGCTCCTCGGCGCGTTGCGCCGAGGAGCCGAGATGTGAGGGAACCGTATGACTCCATTGAACGACACCGAGTTCGCAGTTCTCAACGCTGCGCATCTGAACAAGATGTCCGGTCCCGCGTCCATTGCGGCCGCTACGCAGCTTGATCAAGGCACCGTCGACGACGTGCTGGATCGGGCAGAGCAGGCCGGGCTGGGCCAGAAAGCGGGCGGCCAGTTTCTCATCTTCCCTGACGGGTCGAAAGCCGTCCTTGCGTACTATGACCGCGCATATGGGGAGCTGCGGTCTTCGACCGAGCTTGCAGCCTGGTACGAGCGTTTCGAGACCCTGAACACCCAGTTCATTCAACATATCACCGACTGGCAGAACACCGACGGCGATGAAGCTGTTGAAGCAAAACTGATCAAGGCGGTCAACCGCCAAATTCGGGCCATCGACAAACTCCTGCCCCAGATTCCGCGCTACGAGCAGTACGTTCGCCGGTTCCGAGGCGCTATCGGCGCAGTCGATCGCGGCGAACGTGACTTCGTCTGCAAGCCGACAGTCGATTCGATCCACAACATCTGGTTCGAGTTTCACGAAGACATTCTGTCCGTTCTCGGACGTCCTCGCGATACGACATGACAGGGTTTCCGAAAATGGGCAACGACCGCGAACAGCACCGGTTTGTGCGCGCGATTCATGATATCGACCCAGAGAACGTGAAGGCCTATGGCGGCAAGGCCGCGGGCTTGGCCCGGATGGCGCGTAACGGCGTTCCCATACCGCCCGCCATCGTCATAGGCACTGACGGCTATCACGCGTTCCACACGAACGGCGGCGCGCTGCCCGATGAAATGATTCAGGAGGTCCACCTCGGCATCCAGTATCTGGAGTCGCAGACGGGCCGAAGATTCGGCGACGGCGACACGCCGCTGATGGTCTCGGTCCGCTCGGGTGCTGCCATCAGCATGCCCGGCATGATGGATACGATCCTCAACCTGGGGCTGGATTCGAAGTCCGCCCATGCTTTTGCCATCGCGACCGGCAACCACCGCTTCGTGCTCGACAGCTGGAAACGTTTCTGGGGCATGTACGCGGAAACGGTCCTTGACCTCGACGCAGAGGACCTCCTCGACGCCGTGGAGGCGGAAGTCGAGGCCGCGCAGCAAACAGTGTCTGTTGAGCGATATGCTGCCCTGGAACAGGCGATCCTCGCGGCTATCCGTGCGGAGGGTATAGAGGTGACGGCCTCCCCTCGAGTTCAGCTGATCGAGGCGGTGGCGGCGGTATTCCGGTCCTGGGACAGCCCCCGCGCTCAGGCGTATCGCGAGCACCACGGCATTTCTGACGACATGGGAACGGCCGTCACCATTCAATCAATGGTGTTCGGCAACATGGATGACCAGTCGGGCACCGGGGTGGCTTTCACACGCGACCCAAACGATGGGCAAAAAACACTCTACGGCGAATATCTCGTCGGCCATCAGGGCGAAGACCTCGTATCTGGAACACACACACCGATCAGGCTTTCCGATTTCCGGATGCCTAGCGATATCACCGAAGCGCTGGCACGCCACGGCGACACACTCGAGCGCCTGTACCGTGACTCGGTGGACATCGAGTTCACTGTCCAGTCCAGCACGCTCTATTTCCTCCAGGTCCGGGCGGCGAAACGGACGGCGAGCGCAGCCGTTCGTATTGCTTCGGACCTCGTCGACGAGGGCCTGATTCCGATGCAGGAAGGTGTGCGCCGGGTGTCACTGGATCAGGTTGCCAACCTGCTACGGCCGGGGTTCGATCCTGAGTATCTGAAGCATGCGACGCTGCTGGCAAAGGGGCTTGGATCTTCGCCAGGGCAAGCCTCAGGCGCCGCGGTACTCGACTCCGATGCGGCAGCGGAGCGCGCGGATCAGGGGGAAGATGTCATCCTCCTTCGACCGACCACCAGCCCGCAGGACATTCGGGGCATGCTTGCCTCCAACGGCATCGTCACCGCCACGGGCGGCGCCCTCAGCCATGCCGCGGTGGTCTCACGCGCGCTCGACAAGCCATGTATTGTCGGCTGCGACGAAATCAAGGTGAATCTGGACGCTCGAACTTTCAGCATCGGAGACAGGGTCTTCGACGAGGGGTCGCCTCTCTCCATTGACGGCGGAGATGGTCGCGTATTCGAGGGTGTGGTCCCGACCAGTACGGCCGTCGCGGGTAGCGAAGCTCTCCGTGATTATCTGGATATGGCGCGTCGGGTCTCGGGGGCTGAGATCTGGTCGGCCGTTCGAAGTGAGGTCGAAGCCGCGCATGCCGTCGACGCAGAGGCCGAGGGTATCGGGCTGGTGGCGCTCGCAGACCTGATCATGGCGCGCGGAGAGATGAGCACCTTCACCCAAAGAATCTCCCAGCTCACACAGAATGAGGCACATGTCGAGGCGCAGGCGGAGATAGCACGGATTGTGCGGGATGCCTGCCTGCCTATGCTTCGCACGACAGTCACGAGGCCGATTCATCTCAGACTGCCACAGCTACGTTCTGACAGGGCAAGGGATCTCATTTCGAATTGGGAGGATATCCCTGCCTCCCAGTTCCTGCCCCTAGGCAATCGTGACCTGACCGGTGCCATGGTGAAAGGGATTGCGCAGGCCTGCGAAAACGCGGGACATACCGACGTTAAGGTCTTTGCTGGCGGGCTGGCGGATCTGTCCGAGTTCGACGCATTTAGAGGCGACGTGACGGGCGCCGGAGCGCTAGCCGCCGGTCTGCTGGTCCAGAATGCCGCGCTCCTCTATCGGCTCGCGGATCAGCCACAGGCAGGCCTGACGACCTGGATTGATGTGAATGAAATCGTCCGAACGGTGCATGGATATCCGATGCATATCCTGCACATGCCATCGGTTCTGGACGACTATTGCGAGAAGGGGCTCATTCGCGTCAATCCGTTTCGGGATCCGGGCAGCTTCCTCACCGGAAAGCTGCAGACCCTCGGACGTGTCGCGGGCAACAGTATAGGCGTAACGGGCGCGGGTGTGTTCGGAGATGAGTTGCTGGCACTGCTCTACCGTGCTGGCTTTCGGCGTTTCTCGTCATCCACCGCCGCAGGCGGCATTGTCCGGGTGAAACTTGCAAGATTGGATCGTTAGAGGAGCAAGCCCATGGCCACGATCTCCCAAGCTCTTGGGTTCGTCGAAACGAAGGGGCTGACTGCCGCCACCGAGGCCGCGGATGCGATGCTGAAGGCCGCGAACGTCCGGCTGGTAACCAAACAGCGCCCGGGCGGCGGGCTGGTCGCGATCATCGTAGAGGGCGATGTCGGCGCGGTGAAGGCAGCGGTGGATGCGGGACGGGCGGCTGCGGAAGCCGTCGGACAAGTCCACTCCGCACACATCATACCGCGACCACACGACGATATTGCGGGCATTCTGGAACGACCGGCGGTGCGCTAGTGCCAACACACCTCGCTCAGAGAATGGGTGTTGCCAAGAAACCCGGTGCAGGAGTATCTCCGGCGACTGCCTCAAACGCGCAAGCTTTGCGACATAGTGGATCGGTTCAAGTTGGACCCTATGTATATGTTTGCCTATACCGCTCGCATTTAGAGTAGGACGGTATTTGAGCGAGGAGTGTCATCGATGCCGGGTCACGTGGAGGTTCTGGAACGCCAAACGCTGCACGAGGGGTTCATCCCTGTGGAGCGTGTGTGGCTGCGTCATGCACTGTTCGGTGGCGGTGTCAGCGAGGTGCTTGTGCGGGAGATCTATTCACATCGCCGTGGCGTCGGTGTTCTCCCTTACGACCCGGTGCGCGATGCCGTGGTATTGGTCGAACAGTTTCGCGTCGGTGCCTTGGACATGCCCTCCGGACCCTGGCTAATCGAGATCATCGCCGGCATGGTGGAGCCGGGGGAAACGGACGAGGCCGTCGCCCACCGTGAGTCCACTGAGGAGGCGGACTGTCGCCTCGAGACGCTATGGCCGATATGCGAGTACATCTCCACGCCAGGCGTGAGCTCGGAAACAGTCCAACTCTACTGCGCCAGAACCGACAGCGCCGGGCTGGGCGGTATCCATGGTGAGCCGGACGAGGGCGAGGACATCCGGGTTCATGTGGTTTCCATGGATGAGGCGCTCATGATGATGGGCAGGGGCACTATTCATTCGGCGATGCCTATCATTGCCCTACAGTGGTTGGCCCTGAATCGGGAGCAGATCCGCGACGCTTGGCTCTGATTCCTCACGCGACAAACTGACCGCCGAGGTAGGGATGCTCCGTCGTGTATTAAGGCTCCCGCGTGTTGTGGGCGAAGCCACCGGCGATATCGCAACGTTCCCACGCTCTGGAACATTCCGCCAACTCCGTCGCACTACGGCCAGAGTAGAGGTGGACCCCGGGGGCTGGACAGGAATCGAAGTCTGCTGAGTGGAGTCTTCTGGCTTAAAGTTCTCAAGAGAGAAGGAGCGGAAGATGACCCGAAGAAAGCGACGCAATCATTCATCAG
>Ga0102944_1000140_pt1 | contig 59550 bp, 57 predicted proteins | sample SalPonD_shore_MG_FD_78172 | JGI IMG/M metagenome (GOLD analysis project Ga0102944, IMG submission 78172) | Salt pond soil microbial communities from South San Francisco under conditions of wetland restoration - Salt Pond MetaG... | ecosystem: Environmental > Aquatic > Marine > Intertidal zone >... | reverse complement strand
CAGAAAGCATCGACTTTCATCTCCCGACTTTTACATAATCCTTCTCTGGGCCAGTATACCCCGCTTCAGAAGGAAGAACAGATTATCCAGTTTCTCCATGTCAACGCGGGGCAACTCTCCCCCACGCTCTCTTCCCCATCGTTCTTCCCCGGAAAGAGCTGGAACGAGGTATTCGGCATCCTGGTGCGGGCTCTCTTTCAGGCGGTAAACGATGAGCTTTTCCCGCAAATACGCCAAATTTTGGAGTCCAGAATTGACTTTGGATTTGTCTCATTCCTGGATGAACGGCATGCGGATGAGTCACAGATCCGCGAGCAGGTGTATAACGCGGTTACGGGCATCCTGACAAAACCGGAGGCGCGCAGGACATTTACCGGGGCTCACGCGGCAATTCATTTTGACGTGTGTGACAGATATATTGAGGAAATGTTTGCCCGCAAGTCCTACGCCCACTTTGAGCTCACCAAGGTACAGCGGCTGCGGATGGGCAAGCCGGAGGTGCGGCATCTGGTAGAGACCACCTTAATGCTGAAGCCTGTCATCTATCTCCTGAGCGCCGGAGGCGGGGCTACAGGGGGAGAGGAAGTCTCCGGGGTGGTGCAGAACCAGTTTGCAGAAAAGGTGCTCGCAGCGCTGCGAAAACAACTCACGGCGCTGCCTGAAAGTGTGCTCTCAAGTGCGGTAAACTCTAGTATGTCGTTTACGGAAAATCGATTTGTGGAGGCAACCGCGCGTATTGCGGCCATTTTTGCGGCACGCAGCAAGAGCTATCAACCGGACGTGCGGGTGGACCGCGGAGCGGATACGCCGGACAAAAGCTGGTTTAACATTGCGCGGAGAAACTACAAATTTTACGGCTTTGACGTTAAGATGCTGGATGAGTTCTACAAGACAGCTGCGGAGAACGGCTGGTAAGAGGTTGGGCAGGCTATGAGTAACGAAAACAAACTTGTGTCATTTCTTGAAGGTGTGGTCATACTCGCAATTGTCCTGGTTCTTATACAGACCTTTATCCAGGATCTTGCCACCGTGTATCAGTGGGACTGGCAGGCCAGAAAGACACTCCTCTACATTGGCTTTGGCTTTGACCTATTTTTCACCATTGAGTTTCTCACCCGTTTTTACTTTGCCCTTCTTGACCGAAGGGCGGGCCGCTATTTCTTTTCTGAACGCGGCTGGGTGGACTTTCTGGCTTCGATTCCGCTTTTACTTCTGAACTCAGGTCCCCTGGTGCTTGCCCTCGCGGCAGGCGGCGTGAGCGTGGCCTCCGTTGGCGGCATGATGAATGTGCTGAAGGTGGTGAAGGCAATCAGAATTGCGCGCATCCTGCGGCTGTTGCGTGTGCTCAAGATTTTTCAACGGATCCGGCACGCGGAATCGCCCATGGCGCAGCGGCACGTGGCCAAGGTTGCAACCGTGACCGTGTCCATTGGCATATTTGCCGTACTCGTCTTTGCCTTTGTAGCCGCATTTGTGAATATGCCGGGGCTGGAGTCCGGCACCTCGGAGCACAACTTGAAAGTTGCCGAGTATATCCGTGACCAGAATCTCACCGCGCCTGCAAGCAGGGAACGGCTTGCCGCATTTGCGGGAGCTGAAAGCTCGCTTCTCATGGTTAAAGAGAACGCTCGTACGCTTTATTCCCGATATGAGCCTGTGTACTACGAAAAGAACTTTGGCTTCACCGACTACGGCTACGTACGGTCAGGCGACACCGGCTACTACTTTGACATCAGGCCCATTAACGCCGATCAGTCGCGGCAGAACCTCGTTTACTTCTCCATCATTGTGGCAATTGTGCTGGCGCTTCTGCTTTACTACGGACCGCACTTTGCGATGACAATAAGTGATCCCATTCACGTCATGCGCCGTGGATTTGCGGAAAAGAGCTACAACCTTGAGGTGAAGGTGCCGGAGCGCTACGGGGAGGACGATGTGTACCGCCTCGGCGCACTGTACAACGATGTGTTTCTGCCGCTGAAGGCGCGTTCTGAAGGCCAGGATGATTCCGGGATTGTAGATCTTTCCATGGACGATGTACGCGGTATGCTGGGCGAGGAAGGTGAGCCGGCCGGAGAAACAGGGAGTGAGGGCGAGGAGCCGTCTGAAGGGTTTTCGCTTGATGATGAAGACGCGGAAGAGAATCCCTGGGACTCCAATCCGTAGGAGTATGAGCAAGCGACCTCTTCACGGAGAATCGGCAGCCGGATAGAATAGCGGTCATGGTCGTATCCATGATTCAATTCATCATCGAGCTGCCGGAGATCACGTCCATTAAGGAAAAACGGCGGATCGTTCATTCTCTCAGGGATAAGCTTATCAAGAAGTATCGCATGACCGCCGCAGAGGTAGACCTCCACGAAAGTCTGGCATATTCACAAATTGGCGGTGCCATCATCTCTAATTCACGCTCTTACGGAGAGAGCGTGATGCACAAGGTGCTTTCATTTGTGGAAGACGAGTTCGCTGGCCGACTACATGACGTAAAGATACTTTCTGAGACGTACTAATACTATTCTGGAAGGATGTAAAGATCCGTCAGCGCGTGATCAGTGGCAAAACGCGCGCGCGCTGCATACGCATCATCCGCCTTGAGCTCAAGCTTGAAGAAGTGGTGAAACGGCTCAAACCCGTCGGCATGTACAGAAATCTCAAACTCAAATGTTCGCGTTTCACCGGTCTGATCTGCCGGCACCGGCTGCGGCCAGAAAAGGTAGGTGCCGTCTGTTGATCCGGCCAGAGGATAGGGGTTTTGCCACCGCGGATCAAACATGGCCACATCCTCGCCGTCTCTTTTGAGATACACGTCAATATCTTTGGCAGGCTCAAAGGTCACGCCGTTAAAGAGGCGCCCTTTGATTGTTGGAAAATTGAAGTAGGGACCTGCTTCCGGCCCGGCGCCTTCCGGCGGAGCCTGGTCATAGTATGAACGTTGAATCTGGGATACCCGGCGAAGGCCTTCATGGGCCAGTGCCATTACATCCACCAAAAGTTGAGGATTCTTGGTGAGGTCACTCTCTGCGTGCGCCATGCCGCGCCCGGAGGTTACATAACGCTGAGGGATTCTGTTTAGCACGTAGCAAATTGCATCCATCCGGCAGAGTTCCGCCGTGCAGTAGTGGTGGACGGGATTGGCCTTGTCTTCATCACAGATATCATTGACGATGCGGGCCACCTCGTCTTCCATGATGTTATGTATCTCCACTGACGGTGCCCCCCTCTGATTCGGCACGTATTTCGAGCGTTTCCTGCAGCGCGTCTATCGCGTCCCGAAAGTCCCGCACGGTCTCCTTTAACGAAAAGTAGTTGAGACCGGCGTAATAGACTTTGGAAAACACGGAAAACGCGATCTCTCCCGGAGACGTTTCAACGTGGACGTAGCAGCCGAACTCATAGCAAATTTGGAGCATTTCCTCCATGCGATCCCGGACGAACTCCTGCATGAGGGGAGAAAAGGAGAAGGTGAACGCCAGCTCCATGAACTTACTGTCCCGATCAATGAAGAGGCCTCCCTGGAACCCGTCATCAGATTCAAATCCCGCAGAGTAGGTCTCATCTAATAGCTCACCTTCAAGGATCTGGTAACCAAGTTCCTTGAACAGCACGCTGGTTCTGCGAATTCGCTCTTTCATTAACTTCGAATATTTCATTGCTACAGGCTCCCTCTGGGATGCTTCAGTCTAATACGAAACATGATCATTTTTCAACGCGTCCGGGGCTGGTCGCAAGCTGCGCTTGCTGGTCGGCCATGCGTCCGGGGCTGGTCGCAAGCGTTGCTTGCTGCTCGCCCATGCCTCCCGGGAGGTAGTTGTGGTCTACGTTCCACGCGGCGCGGTAGATATTCTCTTTCACGTGCTTATTGTACTTTGCGAGCTCCCGGATCATCGGCTTTAAAAGCACTCGCACATTCTTCTCCTTGTATTCGCAATCCACGGACACTACGGGCAGACCAAGGTGGTCTGCAAGGTTTGCAATAGTACGCTCCGGGACGCGTGACATGGGGCGGACTACGTGTGCCTTGCCTCCAAAAAACTCCTGCACCGGCATCATGGTAGAAAAATTACCGCGAAAACAGACATTCATCAGCGTTGTTTCAACAATGTCATCAAGGTGGTGTCCAAAGGCAACCTTATTGAAGCCCCTGCGGGCAATTTCGTCAAAGAGTATGCGCTTCCTGTTTCGCGAGCACAGGTAGCAGTTGAACTTGCCCCGGAACGAGTCAGGCCGCATGCTGGCAGTAATAATGGAAAACGGCACGCCAAGTGCGGAGAAATATTTGGCAAGCGCATCGCGTTCGGTGTCTGAAAACTGGTGTTCCCGCCACTGGATCATGACCGCTTCGAGATGATAATGAACGGGCACCCATTTGCGCCGGAGCGCGAGTGCGAGCGCCATGGCAAGCGAGTCCTTTCCGCCGGAGATGCCAAGGAGGATGCGGTCTCCTTCCTCGATCATTGACAGCTCGTTGATTCCCTTGCCAACGGCTCTGGCAAACCGCATGACGCGCGGTGGGATGGTGCCGGAGAAGAACTCAGCAATGTGGCTGAAATCACTCATACAGGTATTCCCCCGGGTCAGTGACGCGTTCTGCAATGCGCGGCGAGAGTACGAGTCTGATGCGGCGCAGGGTGTGAGTGAAATCACCAATTACCTGTGGAGTGAAAACGGTCCCGGACTCAGGATAGTCCACGTAACTGTCTGCAGTATGGACCGGAAGCGAAACCTCAAAAGAGATACGCTCCGGAACATCCACAATTACTTCTTCCGGTCTCACATCCGAGCTCAGTTTCTTTCCAATGCGCGCCGCAATTCGCTCTTCCATCGTGATCCGTTCATCGAGGTTGCTTATCTTCTGGTGAAGCGCGTTTTCTTCCGAGTAGGGAATTTCCACCACGGGCCGGTAAAGCGCCCGGTTATAAACACGATCAACCAGGTCAAACGGAGAGTAATCCCGGTCACCGAGTTTTACAAAGAAGAGCTCATCGTCAAGTCCGTAGAGTTCGGTTGGGGTGACAATTCGGTCACGCAGCGCCATGTAGACCGCCTTTTTGATCATAGCGGTTGCCACGCGGACCGTGCGGTGCCAGTAAACGGCACGATACATCAGGTATTTGGCAAAGAGAATGTTTTCAATGGCGGAGACGCCGGTAATATCGATTGCAATTCCTTCGAGGCCGTACGGCAGGACGCGGCTGAGCGCAAAATCAATGTCCTGCACACCGTACGGAACACCGCAGAAGTAGGCATCCCGGTTCAGGTAATCCAGCTTGTCCGGGTCAAGCGGCCCGGAGAGAATATGCCTGAAGAAGGTGATCTCCTCATTTCCCCCGGTAGAGAGCTCCAGATCCACTATGGCCGCCGTCATGTAAGGGTCCGCGCCAATTCCGTCTTTGATCTTGGCTGCTACCGCATCAGAGAGAATGAGCTCACCGGTGAGGGTCTCGTGCTCCTTAAGAGGAAGTTCCTTGAAGCTGTGAGTATAAGGAAAATGGCCGAGATCATGCAGTAAAGCCGCCGTAAGAAAGGCTTTAACCCCTTCCAGACTAAGTCCGGGCATGCCGGGAGCCGTAATGAGATCACGAATCATTCGCTTTGCAATATGGTAAACGCCGAGGCTGTGATTGAGCCGGGTATGTGTGGCGCCGGGGTACACCAGGTAACTCGGACCGAGTTGCTTGATCCGGGAGAGTTGCCGGCACGGCCTGGTATCGATCAATTCCAGCATTGCATCCGAAAGATAAATATGTTTCCATAGCGGATCCCTCACAGGGCGCTGGTACTCCGTGTCCAAATGCGTGATGATTTTCTGGCGACTGTTCATCGGGACTCCTGTGGTAGCGGAAAATGTGGTTCAGCACGTTTATTTGACCGCGGGGCTCCGTTCTGCTACGTTAAACCATGAATGGGGGTTGTATGCCGTGGGTCCGCGTGGTTTTGCCGGTGATGATTCTGGTCATCGTTCTTGCCGGATGTAACGGCCGTTCCCGAACGTCTGAACCTACGACTGCCCATAATATACCCGAGGCAGCCGTTGGTAAAGAGCGCTCCGCACCCCCCGCTTCAGGCGGCTCACGGGCGCCGAACTCAGGTAGTGAAACCGTTCCCTCTTCTCCTTCTGACAGAATAACACTGGATCTTCCGGCAACGAGTGACGGCGGTACGCCGGCCTCCGAGGCTGCCGGCCCGAACGCTGGAAGCAGCCGCTTTGTGGTACCACACGGCACGCTGGTCCGGCTTTTTCCGCTGGACACGGTCATCGGGCAGTTGGCGGATCCGGAATCATCTGATCCGTTGACTCGTGATGTGTACCGCGTGACTGACCGTTTTCTCAAAGGAGTGGTGGCCGGAGAAGTGAGAGAGGCGCTCTTCGCTGCCGGCGCACGTGCGCGTCTGGAAGATCTCGTTTCTTACCAGCTTGAAGAGGTTCCAAAGATCACCGGGTATCGAATTGGGACCGTCACAGATCTTGCAAATGGAAATGCAACCTGTGCCGTGCGTCTTCTGTCACGAACCGGCCGCGCCTCGGGAGAAGTGTATGTGGCGCAATCCGGCGGCTCGTGGTATATTTCTGATGTCCTGGTCGACTTTGCCGCATTGGGTGATGCGTACCCGGTCCGTGATAAGCGCTTCGAACCGGGGGCTGAGACACCGCTCGTTGGAGTTCCGTAGGAAGGAAGCAGAAGAATGGCAAACGAGATCCGTAGAATCGAGAAAGAGTTCATTTTTAAGAACCTCATAGAGAAAGAAGCGCCCGTGGAGATTCACATTGGCACCGCCCGGCTGGGATGCCAGTTGATCTCCGCTTCTGACGCCAAGCTCCAATTCCGCAGACTTACCGGAGAACCGGGTAAACTCTCAGAGAAAAGTGAAGCGGCGGTGTTTTTCCGGTTCCGGGGTCAGCCCATGACTTTCAAAAGCCGTGTGGTAAGCACCAGCCGGGAAGATGTGGAGTTGAGACAGCCGGATCTGGTCTACCGGGATCTTGGCCGCGGTTTTGAGCGCATTATTGAGCCGGAAGGAATTAGTGTGAGCTTTTACGTGGAGGGCAAGAACATCAAGCTCGACTATCCGGCCAGTGAAACCTATGAACCGGTTGAGCCTCCTTCTTTTGATTCCGGTTTTGACGCCACCCGCATCGCGGACCTTCTTGCCGCCTTTCGCCAGAAGGCGGGTGAATTTTCAGATGAGAACAAGATTATCATGTATCGTGAGCGCGAGCCGGAGTCATTCCAGGAGCAACTGGTGGCCAGAAGCGGGAAGATTCTCACGCTTCCCTTTTTCTCCGGTGAGCTTGCCAGAATGTCGCCTGCGGCGCGGCAACGGCTTTTGGGACAGGACGAGGTCCTGAACATACAAAAGGCGGAAGGTAAGGAAGTCTTTACAGCGCTTGAAGAGCTGAAAGATCTGGTAAAGATGCTTGCGTCCCGCGGTATATCCCATGAACTTTACTGTCCAATTCTCTACCATCAGTACGTGGTGGGGTATCTCTACCTTATGAAAGATGAGAATGATCCTACCGAATTTGTGCCCCGTACCATGGATTTTGTGCACCAGTTTTCCCGGATTCTTTCATACGCACTCCACGCAAATGGTTACTTTCATCCGGAGCCGGTGGTAGAGGAGTACAATTCTGCCGAACTCATAGACATTAGCGCGTCCGGACTCTTATTCAGTTATCCTCCTGACGGCCCCACCATAAATCTCTACGCGGAACTGGATTTGGAAATCAAGCTGGATGACACCACGTTGCCGGCACGCGGCAGGGTCATGCGCAAGTTTAAGGACACAGATCGAATCTATTTTGGCGTGCAATTTGTGGACATGGAAAGCGAACACCTTGAGCAGCTCTTTGACCGGCTCTACGGCGCGGAATACCGCGGTGATATCGACACAGCCGGTCTTGCAGACCTGGAGGATCCGGAGGCGGACCGCTACAACACCTGATCCAAACCGAGACGGGGTAATGCGTTCAACCTTGCCCTGAGCACGCCGACAATATGAAAGAACCAATGTACGTTCTTTTCATTGAGGTCAACAGTTACAGGCAGCTCACCCGACTGCGTCCCTCCTTTGCTCAGGACATCATTCGAGGCATATCTCATTCACTTTCCGGCTATGGCGGCGCTCTCCAGAAGAGTGATGCCGGCTGTCTGTTCTTTTCCTTTCCCACCTTGCGTGAAGGTGAACATCTGCCCATGGTTGAGGCCGCCGACGCCGTTGGTTTATACCTGGGCGAGCAAGAGGACGAACTTTTTGGTTACAGCGCGATAGTGGATTTCACAGCTCAGTCTGATATTGACACGCTGTTTCGAGAGATGCGCGGAGTGCTGCGCCGATTGCCGACTGACAATGGGGTATGGATAGGCCCGACCGCTTCTGTAATGCTTCTTCCCTTTGTGGAGGCGGAACAGGAAGATGGCTACTACCGGGTAACCGGACGTCAGCAGGGTGAGCCAACCAGACTTGGTGACGTTCGTGACTTTGCCAGCATAGACTATGTTGCTGAAGCGATACTGGACCTTGTCGCGCCGTGGCTCTCAGGTGAAGAGGAAGCCGGGTTTATCCTGGTACACGGCAACGAGCTGTCCGGAACCAGGTATAACGTAACATCTGCTGTTCAAACGCTCTACCACGGGGTATCCACGGTGCACCCGCCGGTGCTCTTTCCCTCGGAACTTGAGGAGTCTGCATTAAGGCCACTGGTGAACAGCCTTCGTGACAGTGACCTTGAAAATGTGCCGCCGTTCCTCTCTCTGGTGGAGAAGGCGGTGTGGACCGGGTTGCGCCCCGTAATTGATGATGCGCTTTCAGAACCGGGTTCCACCACGGTGTACAGCAGGCCGGAACAGGACTTTCTCAACGCGTACTCCCTGTATTTGCGGGCAACGTTTCGCAATTGTCGGGAACAGCTTGTCCCGCCGTTCCTGATTGTAGAGGATTGTCACCGCGTGCCGGCACGGACCTTTGTTTTGCTGGAAGAAATGCTCAACGAACTGCCGCCGCAGCATCGTCCCATGCTCATTCTGGTCAGTGATTCGGCGGAGGCTCCTATACACCTGCAGCGCCCGCACCGCGGCGCGGTAGCCGTTCCACCGCTGGAACAGAACGAGATCGCAGAACGGGCTGACGGTTATCTCACTGAATCAGCCAAGAGATCGATGCGGCTGCTTGAAGGGATGTACCGGACCGAAGGACTGCCGGTGGCACTCTTTCACCATTTTCTTAACGTCCAGAACCGGAGAACTGAAGGGTATGCGCCACCCTCCTCCGGGGCAGAGCTTGATCCCCTTGAAGAGACGTGGACTGTGGTCAGTCATCTTGAGCAAAGCGATCAGGAGCTTTTCTACGTTATCCATTTTTGCCAGGGTGGGCTCCATCGAGAACTTCTTCTGGAACTTCTTGAAGAGCTGGGTTTCCTGAGACTGCGTATACCTGACGCGCTTCGCGGTCTGGTAAAACTGGGCCTGCTGCGAGACGAGGCATCTCTGCTGGTTCTTTTCCCGGGAATGGGAAGGCGGCTGGAGCAGCGACTCGGCGAGGCGGCAAAACGGCTTGGTGCGGCTGTCCGGGCGTGGGTGGTTCAGAATTGGCGGTCCGGGCATTTGCGGATGACACCTACACTTCTTTCCATTCTGGAAACCGGGGATGAGTTCGCGAGCGCGCTTGATGCCTACCGGGATCTGGTTTCGCGGGCGCTTGACGTGCGGGACTTTGACGTTGCGCGCGACCTGCTCTACACCCACGTGCCCTTTGTGGCAAAGCAGCGTCCCGCAGATGAACTTTCCGAGTTGAAGTGGGTACTCTATACGTTGCGACTGCGTCTTGCACTTATGAGCGCCAATAAGGTGGAAGCGCAACGTCTCTATGACGCGCGCCGGGAACTTCCTGACCGGCAGCCCTCCCGCCGTTCGGTGGCCGATCGATTGCTCGAGGAGGGGCGGCACATGTTTGCCATAGGAAACCTTCCTCAGGCTACCGCCCAGGTAAAACGCGCGGTCATGCTGTATCAGGATGAAGAGGAACCGGTTGGTATCAACCGGGCCAATACAGAGTTTGGCCTGATTGTACTTGCGCAGGAAAACCTGCAGGACGCGCGTGACTACTTTCTCATGGCACGCTCTCACGTTCATCCCACGGTGGAGTCATATCATCTGTTGCGAACTACGGCCCTGGAGCTTGCGAGCACAATTATCTCTGGAAATCTCTCCCGCGCTCAGGAGCAGCTGTCCTCGCTTTTTGACCGCGCCGCTGATTACGGGCTCCACGAGTGGCAGCTGATACTCTCGCTTATCAAAGGCAGAATCCATTTTGAGCTGGGCAAATACGAGGATGCACTTCTCTCATTTGTGCAGGCGATGGCGCCGGCCCAGGTTCACGGCTACACACGCGCTCAGACAGTATTCCGTTCATGGGCAGCCAGGTGCCTCCTTTATATGGGCCACATTGAAGAGGCCACGCGCCGACTATCCTTACTCGCGCCAAGTCCGGAAAACCTTTATTTCCTGGCAGAAGCGTATGAGCGGTGTGGTGCCTATACCCAGGCGCTTTCATGCCTGGAAACAGCCGGAGCCATGACACGGCCGTTTTACCGGCCGGGTGAGGCACTCATGTGGTCCGGCGGCTTTACGCTTATTGAAGACCTCGCAATTGGACGTACCTCAGCAGATACCGTATTATCCCACCTGGTAAAAGCGTTTCAGGGCTATCTGCTGGCGTTAAGCGGAGACGTGGAAGAGGGGATCTCTCAACTCCATCGGCTGACGCGGGAACAGAAAGTTTCTCCCATAGATCCGTACAACTGGTTTTACTACTACCTTTACAGCATTATTTTGCCGGGAACCCGTGATCCGGACACGGAAGACAAGCTCACCATTCTGGGAAAGGCAGTGAAACACGCGCAGGAACGGACGAGCAGAATTGAAAATTACGGCGATAAAACCTCTTATCTCAACAACAATTACTGGAACCGGCGGCTCATGGATGAGGCGCGGGAACACAATCTCATTTGACACGCGTTGACACTTCTGTTCCGCCTTGCTATAGTAGCACCTGCTTCAAACGGTGGCGTAGCTCAGTCGGTAGAGCAAGCGGCTCATATCCGCTAGGTCAGGGGTTCAAGTCCCTTCGCCACTAAATCCCCGCAGATTTCTGGAGAGAGACAGCTCATCAATCATCCCTGATTCCCGGTTGCCGCAGGTGAATCAGGGATGAATGAGACTGTCAGGTTTTCGGCGGTTTCATGCCTGAAAGCGTAGCAATTTCCCGGATAAACTCTTCCACGTTTTCAAAGTTTCTGTAGACAGAGGCAAACCTGATGTAAGCCACCCGGTCAACATTGTAGAGCTTTTCCAGCACCATCTTTCCAAGCAGGTTTGACGGGACCTCATGGGTGGTTCTCCCGTGCATCATGGCACTCTCTTCAAGCTCATCAATCATGTTTTCAATATCCATCTGAGAAACAGGCCGTTTGCGAAGTGCCTGCTGGATACCCTTTTCCAGCTTCTCCCTATCAAACGGCTCGCGGCGGCTTCCGGACCGTTTGACCACCATGAGCGGTTTCTCTTCTATGCGTTCATACGAAGTGAAGCGGTATCCACACTTGAGGCACTCTCTCCTTCGGCGTATACTACCCCCGTTTGCGAGAGCACGGGACTCAATGACCTTATCTTCAAGACTCTTGCAGCGCGGACATCGCATGACAGTATTAACCCCATATATGGCGCGTGCAGCGTGGCTGCCACACCGGAAGTCACTGTAGTATCAAGCCGGAGAGTTTGCAAGTAGAACACGCGCCGGGCAGTGGGGAAGGAGTGACGGATGAAATGGAAATTGGTCATTTTCCTGGTGGGGGTCTTCTCCCTGAGCGGGTGCGCAACGCAGGGATTTCTTGGATTCATCGCTACCACGCAGTATGTTGAAAACCGTACGGAAACCGAACGGGCAGAAACCACGCGGCAGCTCAGTGAAGTGAAAACGGAACTGGAAACGGTGCAGGCGGATCTTGCCGAGTATCGAAAGTCAGCACAGGAGCTTTCTGCACTGGTCGACCAGGTGAACCAGACGCGGGCTGCTACCGAAGAGCTGCAAAAGCTTGCCGGGGAAGTGGAGGGGCGGCTGGATTCATTGCCAAAGGAAACCATTGCCCAACTGGTTGAAATTCTTCAGGATTATCTGGAAAAGCAATAGAAACGCGCAGGGCAGCACATCAGGGAGGTACAACGATGGGAGATTCACAACACGAGGCAAGTCTTGAATACAGGAGCCGCAGCGGAGCCCCCGGGACCTTCACTGTTGTGCTCTTTCACGGTTTTGGGGCAAACGCGGCTGATCTGGTTCCCCTGTCTGATGCCATAGATCCGCTTTCCCGCATGAACTGGTACTTCCCGGAGGCGCCGCATCAGATAGAGATTGACGGTCAACGTTACGGCCAGGCATGGTTCCCGGAGAGCGCGGAGGAAATGAAAGAAGCGCTCTACGGCAACTACTTTTCCCGGCTGGAGGAGCTTGACCCGGAGGGGCTCCGCCAGTCGGCAGCGCGAGGGCAGGCTTTGCTTTCAACGCTTTCGGTTTCCCCGGAGAATCTTGTACTTGGCGGATTCAGCCAGGGAGCAATGGTCGCCACGGAGATGGCACTCTCTCTGGAAACCCCGCCCGCTGCGCTGGTGATTCTTTCCGGCGCCCTCATTGCAGAAGAGCGCTGGAAACGGATGATAAAGCAAGCCGGGCGTTTCCACGTCTTTCAGAGCCACGGCACCGCCGACCCCATCCTAAACTTCAAGGGAGCGCGTGAGCTGAACTCGCTCTTTACCGACTCCGGATATCTTGGTGAGTTTCACCCCTTTCCCGGCGGCCACGAGATATCATCTCATATTGTTACCGAAGTATCGAACTTCATCATGGACAGAACGCTCGGCTGAACCGCCAGTGGTCACCGACAGCATGCTACTGCTTCAATTTCCACGCTGACTCCCCTGGGAAGCGCGGATACCTCCACGCACGAACGGGCCGGGAACTCTCCGGAGAGATAGCGGCTGAAAACTTCATTCACGGCGGCAAAGTTTTTCATATCTGTAATGAAGCAGGTAAACTTCACCACCTGTTCAAGTGAAGAGCCTGAGGCTTCAAGCACGGCCTTCAAATTTTCAAAGACCCGAACAGCCTGTTCGGTTATGCCTCCGGGAGCAAGTTCCCCCGTCCCCGGATCAAGTGGGATCTGGCCGGAAGTGAAGAGCAGGTTTCCCGTCCGGACTGCCTGAGAATAGGGTCCAATGGCCGCGGGCGCGTTCTTTGTCTCAATGATGCTTCTTGTGTTCATGATGCTTTCTCCTCTCTCATTTGAGCGCGTGCGTTAGTTTCTGATTTCCCGAAGGTAGTTATAGATGGTGTAGCGGGACACGCCAAGCTCCCGCGCCACAATGTCAACCGCGCCTTTCACATCGAATATACCCTGCTTGAACAACTCTCCAACGACCCGCTTATTTTTGGATGCGGGGGAGACCTGCCGCTCTTTGTTCATCTCCGTAATTGCAGTCTCCACTGATTTGTGAACCAGTTCGTCCGTGCTCATCACAAAGTGTTCCGGAGAGTCTTCATCAGCGGGGACGGAGCCGGGAACAAAAGTGCGCAAAATATCTAAAAGCGGCGCGGACATATCCATGTTGACGCACAGCAAACCGATAGGCTTGCTCCCGTTCCTGATGAGCGCGGTAACAGAGCGCAGTTTTCGCCCGTCGCGCGTTGTGGAGTAGTACGCACCAACCACATCAGAATCCGTTTGCTCTGCGTTTTTCAACGTCTTTATTGCCAGGTCAGTGACCGGGGACCCCACGCTGCGTCCGGTGACATGACCGTTTGCAATCTTTACTACGGAGTTGGAAAGATCTTCCAGCGAATGAAGGAGCACCTCACAGTGTTCTCCAAACATAACGGCAACCGCGTCCACTACCGGTTCCAGGGAATGCAGTACCGCCCGGTCTTCATCGGTGAGGGTTATGGATACACCGTCGGCAATTTCCCCTATGCCGTTTTGAATATTTACCGTATCACTGCTCATCTACGTTTCATCTCCTTTGAAACCGGCATCAGCCAAAGGTTGCTCTGAGTCTGTTCAGACCCTCTTCAAGAACGGAACGAGGACACCCAATGTTGAGCCTCATGAAGCCGTTTCCGGCATCGCCAAATGACCTGCCGTCATTCATTCCGACCCGTGCATCGCAGAAGACCTTTTCGGTAAGTTCATCACCGCGCAGACCCGTGGCTGAAAAATCGAGCCACATCAGAAAGGTACCTTGCGGTTGCGGTGCCTGGATAACAGGAATGTGGCGGGAGAAAAAGCGTCGGGCGTAGGATACGTTTTCTTCCAGGTAGGAGAGCAGCTGTTCAAGCCATGGTTCCCCGTGCGCATACGCCGCCTCAAGTGCAGTGATTGCAAAGATGTTGGCGTTGTAGAGTCCAAACGTGTTTTCCTGTGCCCTGTCAAACTCTTCTTTCAGTTTTCCGTTGGAAGTGATAATCACAGACGCCTTCAGGCCGGCAATATTAAAGGTTTTACTTGGCGCAATTCCCGTAATGGTTCGCTCTGCAACCTCAGGTCCCAGGGAGGCAACTGGAATGTGGCGGTATCCCGGATATACCAGGTCACTATGGATTTCATCTGAAAAAATCAGAAGGTCGTGACGGAGGCAAATTTCTGCTATGCGTTCAAGCTCCTCCGGCTTCCATACGCGTCCAACCGGATTGTGCGGATTGCACAGCGCAAACATGCGCGTTCTCTCAGTGATTTTTGCTTCCAGATCATCAAAATCGATCTGATATTCGCTTCCGTCATAGAGCAGCGTATTGTCTATGACGCGCCTTCCGTTATTGCGGATGGAGGCAAAGAAAGGCGGATACACCGGTGACTGGAGGACCACCTCGTCCCCGGGGCGCGTAAACGTTTGAATTGCCACATTTAAGCCGGTAATAACACCAGGGGTGTATGAGAGCCACTCTCGATCCACCTTCCATCCGTGTCGCCGTGATGTCCAGCCGGTTATTGCCTCGTTGTAGGAATCAGGCATTTCGGAATAGCCGTAGATTCCGTGAGTGGCCGCCTTCTGTATTGCCGCAATCACCTCAGGCGGCGCCATGAAATCCATGTCCGCTACCCACATGGGAAGGACATCCTCCGTACCAAAGCAGCATTTGCAGAAATCCCACTTCACTGAATTGGTGTGGTGCCGGTCTATTACCGCGTCAAAATTGTACTGAATCTCGGTCTGCATGGTACGATCCTTCTGCGTGGTCTCGACGTGACAAAATTGATCTTCAGTGTAGCGCGTGGTTTTAACGTATGTCAACAAAAATTGCACATATTATTGAATTGAGCAATCTTCAGTTGAAATACTAAAGGAATTATTTAGAATTTGGTTGACAAGTGGAGGGGGCGGCGTATAATTATGCTTCAAGTGTCAACTCACCGTGGGACAACGAACCCGCAAGGTGGACTACACGAAAGGAGGAACTGAATGAATGCAAAACGAACTGCAGTGATCGCCATCTGCCTGACAGTGATAGCAGCTTTTCCGGTGCTTGCTTCGGGGGCGCAGGAAGGCGCGGGTGGTTCTGACACCATTCACATAGCGCTGACCGCTCCCATCACCGGCGATTATGCCGAGTACGGGGTAAACTTCCGCCGGTCGGTGGAAATGGCCATGGATGAAATCAACAAAGACGGAGGAGTGTTGGGCAAACAATTTACGCTATCTGTTGGAGATTCCAAAGGTGATCCAAAAGAGTCTGCAAACCTCGCCCAGAAATGGACCTCTGATGCGACAATTGTTGCTGAGATTGGAGACTTTACCAGCACATGCTGTCTTGCGGCTCAGCCAATTTACGATCGGGCTGGAATGGTTCAACTTTCTCCGACAGCGAGCCACACCAAGTTTGCGCCGGGAAGCGAGTGGAGTTTTTCCATTGTTGGGACCCAGGCGTACGAGCAGCCTTTTATGGCAGATTTTGCCCACGACGACCTTGGATTCAAGAACATTGCCATTCTCTATATCAACAATGACTGGGGAGTGGACACCCAGAAGTTCTTCAAGGAGAGCTTTGAAAAACTGGGTGGCGATGTGGTTGCGGAGGAATCTTTTTTCCAGGGAGAAAAGGATTTCAAGGCCGCACTCACAAAGCTGAAACAATCCCACCCGGACGCGTTATATATGGCTGCCATGTACAATGACGGCGCTTTGATCAGCAAACAACGTGAAGCACTCGGCTGGGACATCCCCGTGCTTGGTCCAAGCTCGCTTTACTCGAGTCAGCTGATTGAGCTTGGCGGCAGTGCGGTCAACGGCCTCTATACGAACGTAAGTTTTTTTGCCAAGGATCCTGATCCACGCATCCAGGCATACGTAACAGGATTTGAGGAGCGCTATGGTGCAACGCCCAATTTCCATGCAGCGCTGGCCTATGACGCAATGTACATTCTTGCCGATGCCATTAAGAAGGCTGGATCTACGGACCGCAAGGCTATCCGCGACGCCCTTGCACAGGAGAAGAACTTCAAGGGGCTTACCGGTGAAATCACGTTCACCGAGAACGGTGATGCCATCAAGTCCTATAAGGCAGTGGAGGTCAAGAAGGGCGACTTCGAGCTCTACAACTAAGTTTCTATGACCTTGGAGGCGGCTCTTCACACGGAGAGCCGCCGTTCCATATCGACCTGTCGGTAGCGTATATCGCATGGTCGAGAGGGGGCCAACAGTGTTTCTGCAGCAGCTCATTAACGGCATCACTCAGGGAAGCCTTTTCGCGCTTCTTGCCATATCTTTTTCTCTGGTCTGGGGATTGCTGAAACTTGTGAACTTTGCACTTGGTGAAGTCTACATGTTTGGCGCGTTCACGGGATGGCTGATTTTCACCTACTGGGTTGAGAACCTTGCCGTGGCGCTTCTTGCCAGTATCGTTGTTGGGTGGGTTTTGGGATGGCTCATTGAGAAAGTTGCGTTCAAGGCGCTACGTGGAGTTCCCCATATTGCATCCCTTGTCTGTACCATTGGCTTTTCCTTTTTTCTGAAAGAATCTGCTGCTGCAATTTTCGGCGTTGAAACTAAGGCGATGCCCGCGTTCCTGAGTGAATCCGCCTTTACGCTTGCAGGCGCCAATGTTTCATGGCTGCAGATTCTCATGATTGCACTTGCGGCTCTCATGCTTCTCATTCTTCAGTTTCTTTTCTATCGCACGCGGATAGGGCTTGGAGTCCGAGCGGTATCCCTTGACTACCGTACGGCGGGATTGATGGGGATAAACGTGGATAGAGTCATTTCTGTAGCATTTTCGCTTTCCGGCGCAATTGCGGCCTTTGTTGGTGTGCTCGCTGCCGTGTATTACAATGCAGTAAATCCAACGATGGGTTTTATACCTGGTCTGAAGGGATTCACGGCGGCGGTATTTGGGGGCATAACGTCAATCCCCGGCGCAATTCTGGGCGGCTATTTGCTCGGCATAATCGAGAATCTGGGGGTGCAGTTTATCTCCTCCGGCTACCGGGACCTTATCAGCTTTGGGATTCTCATTGTGTTTTTACTGCTCCGTCCAAACGGAATACTCGGCAAGAAGGCTAAGCTCTAAGGGAGGAATCTGTGAAACGGAGTATGACAGAGCTTGCGCGCGCATACCGAAGACCGCTGGCAGTTGGAACTGCTGTGGTTCTTCTTGCACTGCCTCTGGTAATGACCAACCAATATCTCGTGCGAATCGCGATCATGGTTGGAATCTACGTTGTCCTTGCTGAAAGCCTGAACATCATCATTGGATTCACGGGCATGTTTTCACTGGGCCACGGCGCGTTTTACGGCATTGGGGCGTATGCAAGCGCGATTGCTGCCGTGCGCTTCGGCTTGCCGTTCTGGCTCGCAATGCCGTTTGCCGGAGTGTTTACCGCACTCATTGGTGCGTTTCTAGGTCTGGCAACACTGAGACTAAGACAGACATTTCTGGTTTTTGGAACGCTCGCCTTTGGAGAGATAGTCCGGATACTTATCATGAACTGGAACTCCCTAACGCGCGGTCCTATGGGAATCCCCGGTATTCCCATTCCCTCCATATTTGGCTTTGAATTTGGAAGCTTCACAAGCTACTACTATCTTGTGCTGCTATTTTCCGTTGTCTCAGTCTGGCTTATAGCACGACTCTATCGTTCCCGAGTGGGGCGCGCATTCATTGCCATCCGGGAAGATGAAACCGGTGCATCTTCTATGGGCGTCAATGTATTCGGTTATAAGGTGCTTGCCTTCACGCTTGCCTGTTTCTTTGCGGGGCTTGCCGGTTCTTTTTATGCCCATTTTGTAACCTACATCAGTGCGGATCAGTTTGCCGTCACCGAATCATTTCTCATCTTGACCATGGTTGCTCTTGGCGGAACGGGTTCCATCATCGGGCCGATTGTGGGAGCGGTTCTTCTCATGCTCGTGCCTGAGGCCTTTCGCTTTCTGAATGAGTTCCGCTATGTGCTCTACGGGCTTATCCTGATTGTGGTAATGGTGTGGAAGCCCGAGGGGATAGCCGGAGAAAAGGGCATTTTCATGCGGGCAGCCGGAGGATTCTCCTTTGGAGGCGGGCGAAAGAAGAAGGCGGGGGAAGTAGCATGATCCTTGATATCAGGAAAATGAAGAAAACCTTCGGTGGTTTGGCGGCCGTAAACGAGGTAGATCTTACGGTTAACAAGGGCACTATCCACGCAATCATCGGGCCCAACGGCGCGGGGAAAACTACCTTCTTCAATAACATCACCTCTATCATTCCGCCGGATTCCGGTGAGGTGATCTGGCAGGGAGAACACGTTGAAGGATTGCCTCCCCACAAGATATCTGCAAAAGGCATTGCACGGACTTTTCAGAATATTCGACTTTTCAACTTCATGACGGTGCTTGAAAACGTCATGACCGGCACCCATAACCTCTACCGTTCATTTGTGTGGGAGGCGTTCACCAGGAACGGGCGTTACAGAACCGAAGAGAAAGAGGCAAGGGAACTCTCTGTTGCGTTGCTTGAACGCGTGGGACTGGCAGACAAGAAGGACGAGTATGCCCGCAATCTTCCGTATGGGGAGCAGAGAAAGCTTGAAATTGCGCGCGCGCTGGCCAGCAAACCCAACATATTGCTGCTTGATGAGCCTGCGGCCGGTATGAACAATACTGAAACAGAGGAGCTTGATCGTTTCATTAATCAGTTGTTGCAGGATGGTCTTACGGTGGTGTTAATTGAGCACGATATGAAACTCGTTATGAGTATTGCTGATGTGATAAGTGTGCTGGACCACGGGGTAAAAATTGCTGAAGGTACCGCACGGGAGATACAAAATAACGAGCTGGTGATAGAAGCCTACCTCGGGAAGCGGAGGTATGCATAAGTGGAACTTTTGGAAGTAAAGGAACTGGTGGTCCACTATGGAAAGATTAACGCGCTCAAGGGTATTTCACTGAATGTGGACGAAGGCTCGATAGTGACTCTGATAGGCGCAAACGGTGCAGGCAAGACCACTCTTTTAAACGCCATTAGCGGTATTGTTCGCATCACCTCGGGATCCGTAGTCTACCGGGGCCAAAACATAGTAAACACAAGACCTGACCTGATCCTGCAAGCCGGCATTTCGCACGTGCCTGAGGGACGGCGAGTCTTTGCAGATCTGACCGTAGATGAAAACCTGCGAGCCGGTGCATACATCATTAAGGATCAGGCGAGAATTAAGGAGCTTACCGAGCGCTCTTACAGCGTGTTTCCGCAATTGGCCGATATGCGCAGGCGGGATGCCGGAACACTCTCCGGCGGTGAGCAGCAGATGCTTGCCATTGCACGCGGGCTCATGTCTGATCCCGAAATCATACTTTTGGATGAGCCAAGCCTTGGTCTGGCTCCCATTCTGGTGGAGCGCATCTTTGATCTTATTCTGGACGTGAACAAGCTGGGAAAGTCCATTCTTCTGGTTGAGCAAAATGCAAACATAGCCCTCCATGTTGCCGAGTACGGATATGTCCTGGAGACAGGCGCCATTTCCATGGAGGACAGCACCGCGGCCCTCGTGGAGAGCGATACGGTTCGCAAAGCATACCTGGGCATAGCCTGAAATCGGCACAAATCATCACTGCGTGACAGCGCGAGCTACAAGAAGGAGAAAAAAGGCAATGACAAAGAAAGAGCGGGTAGAGCGAACCCTGGCCGGGAAGGAAGTGGGCAGACCGCCCGTATCATTCTGGTATCATTTTGGCGTACAGCACGAGGGAGGAGAGCGTATTGCGGAACTCTCCATTGATTTTTTCAGGTACTACAATCTCGACTATTTGAAGTTGATGAATGACTATTACTATCCTATGCCCAAAGACGTGCAGGAAATTGCCACAAGAGATGACCTGTCAAAGATTGTGCCGTTTGACGTTCAAAAGAGCGATTGGGCAGAACAACTGCGCGCCATAGACATGATTGCGCGGACGCTTGGGAACGAAGCATATTTCATTGATACCGTGTTTGACCCGTGGCAGGTTCTTCTCAGAAACCTCGTTGGCGAACATTTGCCGCGGTTGGTAACCGAAGAACCGGATGCAGTGCTTTCCGCGCTGGAGGTCATCACCCGGAATATCATTGATTACTGCAAGGAGGCGTTGCGTCGCGGCTGTGCCGGCATGTTTATTTCAACGTTCGGCAGCCAGAAACAAATGGACAGGGACGTCTACCTGAAATTCGCCCTTCCGTTTGTAAGGCAGATTTTTGAAGCAATAGAGGATAAGGCGATCATGAATACGGCGCACGTGCATGATTACGGCATTTACACAGACGATGTAGTGGATCTCCCGGTGCACGTTCTCTCCTATGAAGATCGTGAACCGTCCAACCCCTCCATGCCGGACATGCGGAAGAAGTGGTCCGGAAGCATTATGGCAGGTCTGGACAAGAATCGGATGACCCGAGTAACGCCCGCGGATGCGATTCGAAACGCAAAAGAGGGGATGGAGCTGGGAGGCAAAACCCGCTTCTTTCTTGCTCCCGGTTGCAGCTTTCCCACCTGGCTCTATCCCGCCTCCGCAAAGGCGATGGTGGAAGCCGTACAAGCCTCCGGCGAATAGAGTTGAATAGTCCCTATGGGAATTCTCGTTGTTGACTGCGGCAGCTCAAGCTGCCGCGGCACCGTCTACGACACAAGCCAATCCGTCAAAGTAGCGGAAACGCGAGTAGCACTTCCAACCATCAGTACTTCCGGCAGCGCGGCCGTGGTAGATATTCCAAGGGTCTGGAGAACGGTATGCAGTGTCATCCAAACATTGGTTGAGACGGTGCCGCCCGCTAAGATAGACGTGGTTGGGATAACTTCAGTGTTTGGTTACGCCTTTCTGGGAGCTGACGGACAGCCGCTCATTGAAGCTACCTCCTGGAAGGATAGAAGGGCCGCAGCGCACGCTGCATGGTTTGAACGGCGGCTTGGCAGAAATGAAATCCACCGGGTGTGCGGCAGAAGAACCAGTCCGGACCACCTTGCGCCGCTGCTTCTCTATCTTCGCAAATCCGCACCCGGACTCTTCCAAAAGATTCATACCATCTGCGGCACCAAAGATGCCCTCCTTCAGCTGCTCACCGGCAGGGTCGGAACAGATTACGCACATCGTGACTATTCGCTTCTCTTTGAGGTTGGGACCGGTGCCCCATTTGAAGATGCCTGGTCTTTGCTCGCGCCTCTCACTCCGGAAGTCTTTGCGGAGACGGCCGCCGCAGATGCGGGAGCAGGGACGGTATGCGCTGAAGCAGCTCGCGCAACCGGGTTGGTCCAAGGGACACCGGTCATTCGCGGTAGCAGCGATGGGACCGCTTCCATGTACGGCGCGGGTGTGGGGCAGAAGGGTATGGCAGTGCTGGTTTCCGGGACATCAGATGTAATCATGGTTGGAGGGGATATCAGAGCGAAAGATCCGAATGCGGTGCTGTCTATCAACACGGCAATGGACGGAGGCTACCTTTCCGGCGGGGCAACGGCGCTCTCCGGAGGTGCTCTTGCCGCGACCGCGAGCCTTCTGCGAGTACCCATTGAACACGTGGAAGAAATGGTCCGTTCTGTTCCGCCGGGATGTGAGGGTTTGACGGTGGTACCGGCACTTGCAGGCGAGCGTTCTCCGTTTTGGGCACCCGGTGCCGAAGGGCTTGTCAGTGGATGGAACGAGGGTCACACGCCCGGTCACTTCCTCAGGGCGTGTATGGAAGGCGCTACGTTCCGGGCTGCCGAACTTTTGCAGCGCGTCCGTGAAGGAGGCGTCTCAGTGAGGGAGCTCAGGATTGGAGGAGGCGGCTCGCAGTCCGAGGTATGGAACCAAATGCGCGCAGACATGACAGCTCTTCCCACTGCCATGGTGAGTGATCCGGAATCAACCAGCCGTGGGATGGCGCTCTTTGGGCTTGCCCACCTGCGGGGATCTCTAACCACTGTACTTTCTGACGCTGCCGGGACAGATCGGGCCACCTCATACAGCCCGTCAAAACAAGGAGTTGCAGCGTACCGGCAGACGCGTAACCGTATGGCCAGTGCCTTTGCGCTGGCCTGTGCACGCCGGGAACAACTATCCGGGAGCGTCGGCATATGAACATCTATTTCTGCGGCATGATAGGCACGGGCAAAACGACCCTGGGTAAACAGGTGGCACAGCGGCTGGGGAAGCCGTTTTATGACCTTGATAGCGAGATGGACAACAGACTTGGCTATTCCTTTCATCGTCTGGTGGAGGAGGAAGGCTGGCTTGCGTTCCGCGAGCTTGAATACTCCATTTGTAAGTCATTTGCGTCTCGGCAGTATTCCGTGATTTGTCTTGGGGGCGGGACCGTGCGCTATGAGTGGAACCGTGACGCCCTCCGCGGCAGCGGGGTGACCGTGCTGCTGGAAGTGAGCATTCCCGAAATAGTCAGACGCGTCAGGCAGGCGGACAGGCCGCGGGTACATTCGGGCACCTCGCTGGAGGAAGATGTGCGCATTATGTGGAGCCGCTTTGGAAAGACCTACCGCAGCGCCGCAGATGTCATCTACCGTGCCGAAGGTAAGAGCGTGAAGACGGAAGTTGATGAGCTGGTGGAATTGGTTGCGGGTGATCCGCGCTTTGCGCTGGTGCGCAGAGAACCGGAGGAGGGCAGCCGCCACTAACTGCCTGCGCCGGCGATTGCGTCACCGGGCTCACCGCAGCGAGCGCACGCCCGGGGTTTCGGCCCCGGGCCGCAGCCCTTCCAGTTCCGTGTTGCGTGAAACGCAATAAAGCGTCATGAAAATAACACTTTATTCAACACCGATTTCTCACTATCATACATACGCACACTGAGACAAAGGAGAACGTTATGGCAAAAATGACATTTGGCGGTTCCGAAGAAATAGTGGTTACCCGCGATGAGTTTACAACGGAAAAGGCACGTGAAGTGTTAAAAGATGAAACCATTGCCGTACTCGGCTACGGTGTTCAGGGGCCGGGGCAGGCGCTTAATATGCGCGACAATGGATTTAACGTCATTATTGGACAGCGCGAGGGCGGCAAGAGCTGGCAAAAGGCCGTTGATGACGGATGGGTTCCCGGGGAAACACTGTTTGATGTGGAAGAGGCCGCACGCCGCGGTACCATTATTCAGTATCTCATTTCAGACGCAGGACAGAAAACGCTCTGGCCAAAGGTAGCAGCGTGCCTGAATGAGGGAGATGCGCTCTACTTTTCACACGGATTTTCCATTGTTTACAAGGAACAGACCGGTGTCATCCCGCCGGAAAATGTTGACGTGATCCTGGTGGCACCCAAGGGTTCCGGTACCAGCGTGCGGCGCAACTTTCTTGACGGAAGCGGTATCAATTCAAGCTACGCCGTGTTCCGGGATTTCACCGGCAGAGCGGAGGAGAGAACCCTTGCAACCGGCATCGCCATTGGCTCCGGTTACCTCTTCAAGACCACCTTTGAACATGAAGTGTTCAGTGACTTGACCGGAGAGCGCGGAGTGCTCATGGGTGCGTTGGCTGGCATTATGGAAGCACAGTACGATGTCCTCCGCGAGCACGGTCACTCCCCAAGTGAAGCATTCAATGAAACAGTGGAAGAGCTCACGCAGAGCCTGATCCGCCTGGTTGCCGAGAACGGTATGGACTGGATGTATGCAAATTGCAGTACCACCGCTCAAAGAGGCGCTCTGGACTGGAAGCCGCGCTTCAAGGAAGTCACACTGCCGGTGTTCAAGAAGCTCTATGATTCGGTGAAGAGCGGAACAGAAACGGAGATTGTCCTGCGGGTAAACAGCGCCGCGGATTATCGCGAAAAGCTGGACGCAGAACTGAAAGAAATTGGCGATTCTGAAATGTGGCAGGCGGGCCGTGCGGTCCGTTCACTCAGACCCGAGAATTGGAATAAGTAGCCCATGCCGCACACGCCTGCAACCCGCGACAACTCTCCTCCAATGTTAACGCTGGAAGACGTAACGTTTCGCATTCGGGAACGGAAGCTGCTTCCGCACACAAACTGGACGGTTCGTCGCGGGGAGCAGTGGGCAATCCTGGGGCCAAACGGATCCGGGAAGTCCACCGTGGTTCGTACGCTGGCTGGAGAGCTTCCAAGCGCCGCCGGGCGCATAGAGCGCCCCCCGCGGGAGAGGATTTCGCTCGTGTCATTTGAGCTGCAGCAGCGGCTGCTCTCTTCAGAACTTGCCCGTGACCACGCGCGCGAGTACGCCAACCAGTGGGACACGCTGCTTACCCCGCGCGAAATGCTGCGCGCCGCCGCCGCCGGCGATTATCTCTCTGAACACGTGCGCGAGCTGGTTTCCCTGTTTTCCTTCAGCCGGCTACTGGACCGTCCCGTGCGCTATTTGTCGGCCGGTGAGCTGCGAAAGACACTCATCCTACGGGCGCTTTGCGCAAAACCGACGCTCCTTCTGCTCGATGAACCGTTTGACGGGCTTGACGCGGATTCCCGACACACGCTTTCTTCCGAGCTTCAGGTGCTGCTCGATGCAGGGCAGCACATCATGCTCGTGACCCATCGCGCGGACGAGCTCATACCCGGTATTACCCACGTCCTGACGCTTGGGGAAAACCGGGTGAAGGCACAGGGGCCGCGTGACCGCGTTGCCCCCGCAACCCTTGCCGTGGGCGCCTCACATCGTGCTCCTGCAGTGGACGGGACGGCGCACGGCAACTCGGCATCACCTCGGTCTCCGGTGAGGCGCGGTCAGGAGGAATCTTCGGGCGAGCCGCTGGTGGATTTCCGCGGGGTAACCGTGAAGTACGGACAAACGGTCATCCTCTCCAATTTGCACTGGCAGGTGTGGCCGGGAGAGCGGTGGGGCATCTTTGGCCCGAACGGTTCCGGAAAGACGACCATTTTGAACCTCATCACGGGAGAAAACCTTCAAACTTACGGCAATCCGATCTATCTTTTTGGACGCAGACGCGGAAGCGGTGAAAGCATCTGGGACGTCCGGCGGAAAATAGGCGTGGTGACACCTCACCTCCAGTTGCAATACCACCGGGAGGTAACCGGCCTGCACGCGGTGGTATCCGGATTGCACGATTCAATTGGAATCTACCGGCGCCCCAAACGTGAGGAGCTCTCCGCGGCAGAGCGCTGGATTTCCCTCTTTGGCCTTTCCCCGCTGGCAGAACGCCAGTTCACCCGGCTTTCCTACGGTGAACGGCGTCTCTTTCTAATAGCGCGCGCAATGGTTCGGGAGCCGGAATTGCTTATTCTCGATGAGCCGTGCCAGGGCCTGGACTCGGGAAACCGCGAACACGTCCTTTCAGCCCTGGAACGAGTGTGTGATCAGTCCGATGTAAGCATGCTCTACGTGACCCACCACGCGGACGAACGTCCGAGCACGCTCACTCACGCGCTCTACCTGAGCGGACAGGCTGGGGAAGCCGTTGAAACGGAGCTTGATGCCGGAAGTGATGCTGCGTCTGCTTAATTGCGTTGCGAAGAACGATTCATGACGATATAATATTGCGCACTATGCAACAAAGAGAGTTGGAGCTCTTTCTTGACCTGTGTGAAACCCTTAGATTTGCACGTACCAGTGAACGCTGCCACATCAGTCCTTCTGCGCTCAGCCGTACAATCCAGCGGCTGGAGGAGGAAGTGGGGCAGCCGCTTTTCATGCGGGACAATCGCTCCGCGGTGCTGACGGAAGCGGGACACGCATTTCGTACCTACGCGCTGGACACCACCGGCCGCTGGAACAGATTGCGTGAAGAACTTGACCGTAACCGCGGGGCCGTCCGCGGTGAGCTGCGGCTCTACGCCTCAGTCACCGCGTGCTACAGCATTCTTCCAGACATTCTGGGCGTGTTTCGGCGCCGCTATCCTGAGGTAAACATCAATTTAAAAACAGGGGACGCCGCCCTTGCCATTCCCAACGTGGTACACGACGAGGTGGATGTTGCCGTGGCGGCTCTGCCGGATGAGCTCCCGGCACGCCTTGAAGCACGGCGCGTTACCACCACCCCTCTGGTCTGCGTGGGGCCAACTATGAAGTCCGCCGTGACGGATCAGCTTTCAGCCGGCCCCATTGCGTGGTCAGATGTGCCGTTTGTACTTTCTCAACAGGGACTCGCGCGTGACCGTATTGACGAGTGGTTCCGTCACAACCACATTCAGCCGCGAATCTATGCGCAGGTCTCCGGCAACGAGGCCATTCTTGCCATGGTAAGCCTGGGATGCGGAGTGGGAACGGTACCAAAACTGGTCGTGGACAAGAGCCCCCTTAAGGAGCAGGTGCAGGTGGTGCCAAACGGTCCGGCACTCGGTTCCTATCACGTAGGAATTGTGGCTCAGAGAAAGCGCCTGTCTTCACCTGCGGTTCACGCGTTTTGGTCAACGAGCGGTAGCGACGAGTAGAACAAGAAGCGCGGCAATCAGTGACAAAAAGAGCCAATCCGTTGCGGTTGCCCGGAAATCCGGCACCGTGCGGTGGTCATCGTACGCACGAGCTTCAAGCGCGGCCACAATTGCGTCCGTGCGCAGTATTACCCGGCGAAGCATTCCAATCCCGAAAAGCCGCATGAACATCACCGGATGGCGGCGGAAGGGGAGACCGCGAATGTCCAGCGCGGCAGAGATTTCAGCCCCCTCCTCTGCGCACACGCCAAAGAAAGAGAGCGCAAGACCTGCCATGAGCGCAATTCTGCCTGCCGGTACGAACGGTAGCCGCGAGAGAAGCCAGTGAAGCGCTCCCACAATGGACTGCAGGGGAGTGCTGGCCAGAAAGAGATGGCCGGCCAGCACAATGCCCATGAATTGTCCGAAAAAGCGCAGTCCGGATTCCAGGCCGGCGGATGAATATCCCAGCCCGACAAGCGGAAGGGTAGCGTTATGGTGGCCGGCAAACATGCGGCTTACAAGCACAAAGAGACCAAGCAGCAGCAGGTAGCGTGCTTGCCTCACCGCAGTAAACGGTCCAATACCCGATGCCATGAATCCGGCCAGGACGGTTCCAAGGACGGCAGCAACCCCAATGAAGCCCGCCTGGAGTGCGAGCAGGTTCATGCCCAGAAGCGCGGCAATCTTAAACCGGGGATCGCGTGCGTGCAGAAATGACTCCCGGCTCTGGTAATGAAACAGCGCTATTTGAGCCATGTCATTTCCTGGAGGCCAAGAGAAGGCGGTGCGAGGCGATAGGAGGCTACGCGCGGATATATCCGGCCCGGATCTCCATCCTCGGCAAGCCGACCCCTGTGCATCACCAGAAGACGGGATGCGTGGGCCAGCACTTTTTCCAGATCATGGGTCACCACGAGGACGGTGTGGCCGCGGCGGTGCAAATCCAGAAGCAACTGGAGAATGTGCACTACGCCCGGATAGTCCAGGTTGGAAAACGGCTCATCAAGAATGACAATGTCCGGATCCAGCACCAGGATGCCGGCCAGGGCAACTCTGCGTTTCTCTCCACCGGAGAGCAGATGCGGATCTGAGTGAGATAGATGGGAAAGCGAAAGATCTTCCATAACCTCGTCCAGCCTCTGCTGGATTTCCGGATTTCCCACACCAATGTTTCTCAGTCCAAACGCGATGTCTTCCGCCACCGTTTGGCCTACAAACTGGCTGTCCGCGTCCTGAAACACCATGCCGATTCGGCGCCGCGCCTGGGCCGCATGACGCACCACATCACGACCGGCAAAAAGTACGCGCCCGCTGGTTGGTTTTAACAGCGCAATGAAATGCCTGATGAGTACTGTTTTTCCCGAGCCGTTTTGGCCTGCAAGAACTACAAACTCTCCGGCGTCTATTCCCACGTTTACGCCTTCAATGGCGCGGGTTCCGTCCGGAAATACATGGCTAAGATCTACTGCCTCAAGCAGGCTCATTGTCCTTCTTCAACCCCGATACTCTGGAGCAGTGCCGGACGAATGAGTCTGGCAACGGCAACAGCCGCCGCAATCTTCAGCACGTCGCCTATGAGAAACGGGGTGAGTCCTGCGGCAAGCGCCGCGGTCCATCCCATGCCGGTGACGCTGCGGAGCCACGGCACGCCGCACGCATAGATACAAAGCGTGCCGATTACCGAGGCAAGGATATCCCGGAAGAGTGATGACCGGCGGCCGGCAATGAGTCCAACAAGCAGGGCGGCGGGTAGAAATCCTACCAGATAGCCGCCGGTGGGCCCCACAATATGTGCTATCCCGCCGCGTGCAGCGGAAAACACAGGAAGCCCTACCGCGCCCAGGAAGAGGTAGAGCGCCACGCTGGCAAGAGCCCATTTCCATCCGAGCAGGAGCCCCGCTAAGAGTACAAAGAGATTCTGCATGACTATGGGCACCGGACTTACCGGAAGCGGAAATGCAATATACGCACCCACCGTGATGAGCGCGGTAAAGAGCGCTGAAAGCACGCTCAGCCGTAGATTTCTTGAATATTGATCACTCATGACGGGAAAGAGGATAACGTATTTTTAAGGTTCTGTAATACACGCTGAGTGCTTCTTGTGCTTTTTCGGTGATTTCGATACGGTAAACCATGCCTTTCAGAAAACCGCCTCGGGTTCGAGGAGCCACTTTGCGCCGCGTGCTTAACGTGGTCATCTTGCTTACCGTTGGCGCAGTTGCCGCCTCAGCCCTCTCTCCGGCCAGGATTCCGGATTGGGCCAGGGAATTCGCGTCTGACCACCAGATCTCCCTCTACGGTCGCTCCGCAATTCTATTGGATGAGCGTACCGGCACGGTTCTTTACGAAAAAAATGCAGATCAGAACATACCGCCCGCCAGTCTCACCAAGGTGATGACCATAGATGTGGTCTTTTCCCTTGAAGCGGCAGGCAAAATCAGTTTCCAGGATCGGTTCACACCGCCCCCCGTGAGCTGGGCGCAGAATATGCCGCCGCATTCGTCTCTCATGTTTCTTGGTCCCGGCCAGCTTGTCTCCGTATGGGAGTTGCTGCGCGGACTGGCTGTGGCCTCTGGAAATGATGCAGCGCTTGCGCTCGCGCTTCACTGCGCGGGAAGCGTGGAGGGATTCGCCTCGCTCATGAACGGGGAGGCCGCGCGCCTGGGACTGGACCAGCTCTACTTTGAAGAACCGTCCGGTTTAAGCGCCAAGAATACGATTACCGCCCGGCAATTTGCACAGTTCCTGCGCTACTATGTGCACAGATGGCCTGAAACTCTGGAGGATCTTCACTCCGTGAGGGAGATTACCTACCCCAAAAAGGAAAACTACCCAAACCGGATGCTCGGCCGCTCCATCACGCAGGATAACCGCAATACACTGCTGTGGAGCTATCCCGGTGTAGACGGGATTAAGACCGGTTTCATAGAGGAGTCGGACTACAACTTTGCTGTGACCGCTCTGCAGGACGGGATGCGTCTTGTTGCCGTTGTGTTGGGCATTCCCGGCAACGGCCATCTGCAGGGCAGTGCCCGGCGCGCCGCGGACGGAAAGGCGCTGCTTGACTACGGCTTTCAGAACTTCCAGACCCTGCATGCGGATGTGCCGCAAACAGAGCCGGTTACCGTGTGGAAAGGCAGTGCGCGTTCAGTCCAGGTTCAACCACCGGACGGTGGGAAGAGCGTGCCGATTGTTATTCCCCGGGCATGGGACGGAACGCTCAGTGCGGAACTGGTTCAGGCGCGTTCAGTGGCTGCACCGGTTGAGCCGGGGCAGCGGATGGGAACCATTATTTACCGTGCTGGGGAGAAGGTTGTGCGTGAAGTGCCGCTGGTTGCGTCTACTCCCGTATCCCAGGGTGGACTTGTCAGACGTGTCTGGGATGCCGTGCGGGTGTTCTTCATACGGATTGTGCAGGGTAACGGCTTTTTAGACTGGCAGCACGTTGCCAGCCTACGCATAACCCCCTCTCCGTGATGAGGTCAGGAAAGTCCGGTTAGCGCCTTTATGTATTGAAGCCGCTCGTACGCCTGCGGCACACTGCTTTCCGCCTGGCTCGCCTTACCGCGGAAATCCGCTATTGTCTCAAAGCCCTTTTCATCCATCCACGCCGCAATGTCTTTTGTAATTGTTGCAATATGATCAACACTCTTGCGGTACAGGACGGAACAAACCTGCACACTCCGTGCGCCGGCCAGAAGTAATTTTACGGCGTCCGTACCTTCATGAACTCCGGTTGACGCGGAAAGGTCGCATCCAATGTGGTCGTAGAGAATGGAAATCCAGCGAAGGGTTTGATGGATCTCAGTGGCCGCGGAAAACTGGTAGCCCGGCGAGAGTTCAATCTTGTCTACGTCGATATCAAGCTGGTAGAAGCGGTTGAACAGCACCATTGCGTCCAGACCGGCACGGCGGAGCTGGGCAGCAAAGTAAGGCAACGAGGTGAAATAAGGGCCAATCTTGGCAGCAATCGGTATGGTGACCTGCTTGCGAACTTCCTCAATGATTCGCGCCAGCGAGCGCTCCACTTCTTGAGCCGGCTGCGAGAAACTGCGCGGCATAAGGGAGAGATTCAGCTCCAGCGCGTCTGCGCCCGCATCCTGAATCTGTCTGGCATAGTCCGTCCACCAGCGAGAGGAAACGCAATTCACGCTCGCTATGACGGGAATCCCTGCGCTCTCTTTGGCGTCTTCAACAAGTTTCAGGTAATCGGTGGGACCAATATGCTTACCCATTTGCTGCACGTATTCCGTGGCTTCCGGGTGCATGGTAACCTCATACTCCTCTTCCTGGGTGCTCATCTCAGCGTCTATCTGTTCCTCAAACAGAGACTTGAGCACCACTGCACCGGCACCTGCATCTGCACACCGTTTCACGCCGGGAAGCGTGCCGGTAAGTCCGGAGCTGGAGACAATAACAGGGTTTCTCAACGACAGACCAAGATAAGTAGTGGACAAATCGGCCATCTGAATACGTCCTTTGACAAAGTGATTGAGAATTCTTGTGCTTTTCAGTAGTATACCGGAAGGGAGATATTTGAGCAAGTTACAAGGATTGGTAGTCAATGGCAGATAGCTGGACGGTCATAGTAATCGGCGCGGGCGCGGCCGGTTTTAACGCGGCCCTTTCCGCACGCGAGCATAGCCCGGACGCAACGGTGCTTCTCATAGATCAGGAAGAGTACAATCCGTACAAACGGACTAAACTTTCCAAGCATATAGCCCAGGGATTTCAAAGTGAAGAGTTTGAGCTCCAGGAAAGTTCCTGGTACACCGAGCACGAAATCACGCTGAAAACCGGATGTACCATAGTTGCCGTGGACCGTAGCGCACGCGAGCTCACGGATTCAGACGGAAACCGTTACGGCTATCAGAGCCTGATTCTTGCCCCGGGAGCGGATCCTCTCTACCCCGCTGTAGTGCGTAAGCATGAAGAAGGCTCCTTCTACGTGGTGAGAAACAAGAAAGACGCACAGCGTCTCACCCGTGACGCGCGCAAAGCGCGTAATGTGCTGGTTGCCGGAATGGGTGTTCTGGCTGTTGAGGTGGCGTGGCAGCTTGTCCAGATGAAAAAGAAGGTTACCCTTGCCGGTGCAACGCCACAAATCATGCCGCGGCAGCTTGACGCGCGCGCGGCTGAAATCATGGAAGACCTGCTCATAAAGCGAGGCGTGAAACTCATGTTTCAGGAGGAGATCCTCTCTTTTGAGCGCAATAAGAAGGGCGGAATGGATGTGGCCATGATCAAGCACTCAGGTGTGTATGATCTGGTAGTTTTCTGTATTGGTATTAAACCCCGCGTTGATCTGGCACGTCAGGCCGGCCTGGAAGTGAATGTGGGAATAGTTGTTGACGAGCATCTGCGGACCTCTGATGAACACATATTTTCTGCCGGTGATGCGGCGGAGCATGAAGGCGGCCGCTTGACCTACCTGTGGCACGCCGCGGAGTACCAGGGCAAGCTGGCCGGCGAGAACGCAGTTGGGGGAAACGCGGTTTTTGATGATCCTCCATACCGGCTCAAGGCGGAAGTCTTTGACAGCTATTTCTTTTCAATCAACAAACCGGAAAATCTGCTGGAATGTGAGCTGGAAGAGGTGGAGGAAGGCGATATGTATGTTGGCCTTTACTACCGGGATGACACGCTGTGCGGGGTGGTGATGGCCAATGACCGGGACCGGGCCAAGCTCTATCAGCAGGCAGTGCGGGAAGGCTGGGACCGGGACAAGGTAAACAAAGAGTTTTTCTCCTGAGCGTCCCGTACAAGGTGTTGACCATTTTCTTCCTGCGGTATATCGTTAATTAAATATCCATTTATGGGAGTACACCATGATCCGCAGGACGGTAGTCACCGCACTCTTTGTCATCCTCACCCTTTCCCCGCTCTACGCGGAAGGCCGGCCTGAAACCTCCGGCGTGACCAACCTCACCCGTCCGGTTCCCGTGCGGGTGGCAGTTCTAAAAGGTCCGACTGGCATGGGCATGATAAAGCTGATAGATGAACAGCCCGCATTTTCCGGCTACGAGGTGACCTACATCGTCTCCGGTTCACCGGATGTGCTTGTTTCCAGGGTACTCTCCGGCAGCGTTGACATTGCCGCACTTCCATCAAACGTTGCGGTGAAACTCTATAACAGTGGCATCGACTATCCCATGCTCGCGGTCCATACTCTCGGCGTTCTCTACCTTCTTACAAACGGCCCGGAGATACACTCGTGGCAGGATTTGCGCGGACACGAGGTTGGCTGCATCGGGCGCGGAGCTAATCCGGATGTGATCTTCCGGACGCTTCTATCGCGGAACAGTCTTGTCCCGGATGAGGACGTAACGCTGCGCTTCTTCGGTCATGCGGAGCTTGCCGGGCTCTTGATTGCAGGTCGGCAGAATCTGGGCGTTCACGCGGAGCCGTTTGTGACCCGCATCCTGGAAGGTAATCCGAACGCTCATATCGCCATGGATCTGCAGGAAGAGTGGCGGCGCAGTTTCGGTCCTGATGCTATCATTGCACTTGGATCGCTGGTGGTGCGTGGAGAGTTTCTGGCAGAAAACCGTGATTTTGTGCGGAAATTTCTTGGCACATACAGGGATTCCGTAGACTGGGTGAACAGTAGTCCGCATGAGGCTGGCGCGCTCATAGAGAAGCACGATCTTGGATTCTCCCGGGAAGCTGCGGAAAATGCCATACCGCGTGCCGGCATTGTCTACATCCCGTCCATTCAGGCACGAATCAGGTTTGAGAACTACCTGTCGGTTCTTCTGGCCGCAGATCCCGAGTCCCTCGGGGGGCGGCTACCCCCGGCAGATTTTTACGCCGCGCCGTGATCCTCCCCTCTATGCGGGAAGTGGTGTTTCCTTAGTGAAATAGTCAGGTTGATTCCCGGACGGTTCGTTAGTATGTTTTATGCAAGACAGTGACGAACGAGGAGGATCGATATGGCATTTAAGACTCCAGAGCTACCATACGCGTACAATGCGCTGGAACCGAACATCGACGAACAAACGATGAGAGTCCACCATGACAAGCATCATGTTGGGTATGTAACCAAATTAAACAATGCAATTGAAGGAACTGAGTACGAGGGATGGGACATAGAGAAGCTTCTGGCCAATCTTGCCAAGGTCCCGGAAAACATCAGAACCGCCGTTCGGAATAACGGAGGCGGACATTACAACCACAGCCTGTTCTGGCCCGCTATGAAAAAGGGCGGCGGTGGAGAACCTGCCGGCGAGATTGGCAGTGCAATCAAGTCGACCTTCGGAAGCTATGACGAGTTCAAGAAGCAGTTTAGTGCAGCGGCAACCGGAAGATTCGGTAGTGGTTGGGCATGGCTCGTTGTATCCGGCGGCAAACTGGAGATCACCAGTACACCCAATCAGGACAATCCTATCTCAGACGGCAAGACGCCAATTCTGGGCCTGGATGTCTGGGAGCATGCCTATTATCTCAAGTACCAGAACCGTCGCGCTGAATATGTAGAGAACTTCTTCAATTTGATCAACTGGGACCAGGTTGAAGAGAACTACAAGAAAGCAAAGTAACGCAAAGACAAAAGACAACAATTTAGTACTGTGTGGAAAGCTCCCGGCTGTGAAACCGGGAGCTTTTTTTGTTCACGTTGACAGCGGGGGTAATATTTGCTACGTTAGGCATTCCTAACAAGGAGTAATTCAATGAGCGAAATTCTTCTCGATGTGCGCGGGTTGTGCGCGTCAGTCCTGTCTGACGAGGACGAGTCGGAGAAGGAAATCTTGCGTGGCGTGGATTTGACCATCCACCGAGGTGAAGTACATGTGCTCATGGGGATAAACGGATCCGGCAAGTCCACCCTGGCACATGTGCTCATGGGACATCCAAAATATCGCCTTACGTCTGGTGAATGCCATTTTAAGGGCAAAAATATCACGGAAATGGATAGCGATGAAAAAGCGCGTCTTGGTCTATTCCTGGCCTTTCAGTACCCGCACACCATTCACGGACTTTCCGTGGGCACCTTTCTCAAAGCAGCGGTGGAGGCAAAGCGGGGAGAGCAGATTCCGTTCCGTACGTTCCGCACCGAGCTGGACGAGGCAATGAGCCATCTGGGTATCAAGAAGGAGTTTCTGGGCCGATCTCTCAATGAAGGTTTTTCAGGCGGGGAAAAGAAGCGAACCGAAATACTTCAAATGCGGCTTCTGCAACCCGAACTTGCCATACTGGATGAGACAGACTCGGGTCTTGACGTGGATGCGCTGAAACTGGTGTTCAATTCAGTCAGAGAATACGCCGGTCCGGAGAATGCGTTTTTGATTGTTACCCACTATGATCGCGTTCTTGATTACATAAACCCAACGCATGTGCACATCATGGCCGACGGTCGCATTGTGAAATCAGGCGGGGCGGAGCTTTCCAAGCGGATTGACAGTTCCGGCTTTGAGGCTGTTCTTGCCGAATAGACCGCGCCGGGGGAAGGGGCATGCCCGAAGAAAGAGAAGACTATTTCAACATAGCAGATATTAACCGCGACTACGAAGAGCTTTATGGTTTCCGTACGGCGTCAGCCTACATGCAGGGGGCAGAGCGAGGGGTAAGTCCGGAGATCATCCGGGAGATCTCACGCATTAAGAACGAGCCACGCTGGATGCTTGATTTCAGACTCAACGCGCTTGATCTGTTTAACGCCATGCCGGATCCTCCCTGGATTGACGCGAGTATCTTCAAAGACATCAACTACGACGACCTCTATTTCTATGCGCGGGCATCTGACAAGCAGTTTAACAACTGGGACGATGTCCCTGCGGACATCAGAGACACCTTTGACAGACTTGGTGTTCCTGAGGCTGAACGCAAGTTCCTTGCCGGGGTCTCTGCCCAGTTTGAATCTGAGGTGGTCTACCACCACATTCAGGAAGAACTGGAAAAGCAGGGCGTCATATTTCTGGACTTTGATTCCGGTCTCCGGGAGCACGAGGAGCTGGTACGCACGTATCTGGGAACTCTGGTTCCGCCGGGGGACAACAAGTTTGCGGCCCTCAATTCCGCGGCGTGGTCCGGCGGCAGCTTTGTCTACGTGCCGCCTGGAGTGAAGGTCACCATACCGCTACAGGCGTATTTCCGCATTAACGCGGAGAGCATCGGGCAGTTTGAACGCACCATTATCATTGCGGACAAAGGGTCTTCTGTGCACTACATAGAAGGATGCACCGCGCCGGTCTATTCCCGCATTGCGTTTCACACCGGTGTAATAGAGCTCTTTGCCATGGAAGATGCCTACCTGCGCTACACTACCATTCAAAACTGGTCGAACAACGTGCTCAACCTGGTTACCCAACGTGCGGTAGCCAACCGCAACGCCACGGTGGAGTGGATGGACGGAAATCTTGGGGCGCGTACCACCATGAAGTATCCGGCGGTCTACCTGGCGGAGCCGGGGGCACGCGGCCGCGTTCTCTCAATTGGCTATGCCAACAAGGGGCAACGCCAGGATGCCGGCGCCAAGATGATCCACGCCGCGCCTCGCACCACCTCTGCCATCACGGCCAAGTCCATCTCTCAAAATGGGGGACGGAGCTCATACCGTGGACTTGTGCAGGTGAAGAAGGGCGCGAGCCACGTAAAAACGGACGTTGAGTGTGACGCACTCCTTTTGGATGACTTTTCAGAATCAGACACCTATCCAACTATTGACGTGCGTGAACGGGAGGATGTTCATGTGATGCACGAGGCAACGGTTGGAAAGGTCTCGGATGAGGTTATCTATTACCTGAAGAGCCGTGGCATTCCGGAAAAAGATGCCGTTCTCATGGTAATTAATGGATTTCTGAAAGAGTTCACGGACGAGCTGCCCATGGAGTACGCGGTTGAGCTGAACAGGCTGATTCAACTTGAGATGGAAGGGACAATCGGATAGATGGCAGAGACAAGACCAAACATTGCGTCCCCGCTGGGTGCGCTCTCTTTTGCGGAAGCACGGGAGTGGGTCCGTCAACTTCCGGCCGAGGTGCACAACATTCCGGATAAGCTGGTGCATCTTGAAAACGCATTCCGGTTGCCGCTCCCCGGCCCGCCGGATGAAGCCTGGCGCCGAATGGACATTGAACAGTTCCATATTGAAAAAATGGTAGTAACCATTCCCCTCATTTCCGTAGAGACAGACGGGCCTGATCCCGGCGCGAACGGCTCCGGCAGAATTGAGGCGGTCACGCTGGAAGATATTGCAGGTGACACGCAGCGGCGTTACGCTACCTTCCACAGCCGCTTTGCGGCGGCGTTTGAACGCCGGCGGAAAAAGAATAAGAGCCGGGCAAATGATGTGGAGGAAAACAAGCTTTACTCTTACAATCAGGCGCTTTCTGAAAGCGGCGCCTTTGTCTACGTTCCCAAAGACTATCAGGGTGAGAACACCCTTATTATCCGGTTGGAGTCTCCGGCGGCCGGCGGGGTTGCGCTTCCGCAGCTGTTTATCCACGTTGCCCCCGGCGCTTCAGTTGACATATTGCTAGACCTCCGGTGTGCCCCGGGCGCGTCGATCTGGAGCTCTCTCAAGGCGCTGGTAGAAGAAGACGGTGAGCTTGGCCTTGCCACTGTTCAGACCGCGTCGCCGGAAGCGTTCGCTGTTCAGCATCGTTTTGTCATAGCCGGGGAAAACGCCCGTGTCTATCTGGATGATGTTGCGTTAGGCGGCCAGGTATCCATGGTGGACTCAACCTGCACCCTCGCCGGAGCGGGAGCTCACCTCAATGCGTACGGCCTCATGGCCACAGAAGGGCGGGAGCACAGCGGCGCAAAAGTAAGTGTTGAGCATCATGCGGAACACACCAAGAGTGATACGTTCTACAAGGCAGTCTTGCGTGATGCATCCCGGGCGCTTTTCAGCGGGAACATTAAGATACCGCAGGGGTCTGTGCACTCGGTGGGCTATGAGGAGAACCGGTCGCTCCTGCTCGGAGAAGACGCACGGTCAGAGTCAATTCCACAGCTGGAGATCATTGAGAACGATGTTTCATGTTCGCACGGCTCAACCGTTTCATCGCTTGATCCGGAAGAACTCTACTATCTCGGCTCCCGCGGTATTCCCCACCCTCAGGCGGAACGCCTTCTGGTAAAGGCGTTCTACGCGGATATCCTGGGTAAGATGCGGCTTGGCGCAGATGAATCTGTCCGGGCAGCCGTCATTGATGCGGTTCGGGAGAGAACCGGCATTGAAATTGATTAAATCTACTGAAGTCTGTACATTGAATTCAGGTGATATTCCGTGACCAGGAGCTAATCTCATGTCAATCACGAAAGAGGGCAAGCCGGATAAGAACACGTCGGCTGCCCTGAACATAGATCAAATACGCCGCGATTTTCCAATTCTCTCTGAACCTATGCGCGGTAAACCGTTTGTCTATCTTGACAACGGTGCAACATCGTTGAAGCCGCAGTGTGTCATAGATGAGGTGGTACGTTACTACAGCAAGATTGGGGCAAACATCCACCGGGGAGTCTACGAGTTCAGTGAGACCGCCTCCCTTTTGTATGACAAGGCACGTGAGAACGTGGCGCGCTTCATTAACGCGGGGCCGGACGGCCAGATCATCTTTACCAAGGGTGCCACCGAAGCGGTAAATCTGCTCGGATACGGTTGGGGATACAAGAACATTACTGAAGGCGATGAGATTGTTGTCTCAGAGCTGGAACACCACGCCAACTTTGTGCCGTGGCAAATGCTCGCGCAACGCAAGGGTGCCACGCTGAAATTCATACCGGTTGATCCGCATGACGGGAGCATTGTGCTTGATGATCTGGACACCATTATCACGGAAAAGACTAAGCTGGTGGCCATTTCCGCCATGTCAAATGTAACCGGCTACATGCCGCCTGTTGGAAAGATTATCGCCGCGGCAAAGGCGGTGGGTGCGGTCACGGTGGTGGATGGCGCGCAGCTTGTCTCCCATCATCCGGTGGACGTACAGGAGCTGGACTGCGATTTCCTCGTGTTTTCCTCGCACAAGATGCTCGGTCCAACCGGTGTAGGCGTTCTTTACGGAAAGTCAGACATATTGCGTTACATGGATCCCTTCCTCTACGGCGGCGACATGATTCTGAAGGTAAGAAAGGATATCACCACGTTTCAGGAGCTACCCGGACGGTTTGAGGCGGGGACTCCCAATATTGCCGGCGTACTTGGCTTTGGCAGGGCAATTGAGTACCTGGAAAAGATCGGTATGGAGAACATCCAGAAACATGAACGTGATCTTCTCGAGTACGCCACCGCGCGTGCAGATGAGATTCCGGAGCTTGAGGTGTACGGAAGCCGTGACCTGGACAGAAGAGGAGGCATTTTCTCCTTCAACGTAGCAGGCGTGCATCCCCATGATACCGGCGCGATTCTTGATCAGGAAGGCATTGCAGTGCGCACCGGATTCCACTGCGCCCACCCGCTCATTCAGATACTCGGCGTACCGGGCACCACACGTGCATCATTCTACCTCTACAATACCCGGAATGACATTGACCGTCTCATGGATGGAATTGAGCGGGTGAAAGGTGTGTTTTTATGAGTCTGGAAGACGATCTGTATAAGGAAATAATCTTAGAAAACTACAAATCGCGGAAAAACAAGGCGCGCATAGAACAGGCGGACCTTCAATCTGAAGGTACCAACCCCTCCTGTGGTGATGACGTGGAGCTCTTTATCCGGCTGGAAGGAGAGCGCATTGCACAGATCACCTATGACGGCATGGGTTGTTCTATTTGCTGCGCGTCCGCGAATCTGCTCTGTGAAGCGCTTACCGGCCGAACCATTGCGGAAGCAAAAGATATCATGACGCACTACAAAGGGATGCTTCTGGAAGGAGAAGAGCCTGATTTCCCGGAAGAAATCTCTGACCTTGAGGCGATGCAGGGCGTGAAGAACTATCCTGTCCGCATCAAGTGTGCGTTGCTCCCGTGGAACACGGTGGCAAACATGGTGAGTGAACGGGAACGTTGAATGTATTCATCAGAAGAGATCCTTGAGCGCCTCAAGCCAATTATTGATCCGGAAGTCGGTTTTTCCATTGTTGATATGGGCCTGATTTACCGGGCCGAGCAGCAGGAAGGCGGAAACGTGGAGATCGATATGACCCTGACCACTCCCATGTGTCCCTTAGGACCAACGCTTGGGCAGCAGGTCATCGACACGTTGACTTCCGACCCGGAGATTGAAAACGTACATTTGAACTGGGTCTTCAATCCGCCCTGGAACCCCAGGGAGATGGCCTCAGAAGAGGTGAAGTGGGGACTTGGTATATTTGAATGATCAGCGGGCCCAACTGCGGCGTCGTTGACAGAGAAGCTGGCGTTTCGGTACTCTGGCCCGGAAGTGTCAGGAAATAACAGGGAGTAGGGCTATGTATAAAGTGGTATTGTTACGTCATGGAGAAAGTGTCTGGAACAAGGAAAACCTCTTCACCGGCTGGACCGATGTAGACCTTTCCGAAAAGGGCATTGACGAGGCAAAGGAAGCCGGGCGCGTGCTTGCACGGGAAGGATACACCTTTGATATTGCCTTTACCTCAGTCTTGAAGCGAGCCATTGGAACCCTTGATCTCGCGCTGGCGGAGATGGACCTGAGCTGGATTCCTGTCCACAAGAACTGGCGCCTCAATGAACGTCACTACGGATCTCTTCAGGGTTTCAACAAGAAGCAAATGGCCGAAAAGGAGGGAGAGGAGCAGGTTCATATCTGGCGTAGAAGCTACGACGTGCCGCCGCCCCCGCTTGCAGAAGATGATGAACGCTATCCCGGTAATGACCGGCGTTATGCCGATGTGCCAAAGAGTGAAGTGCCTACTACCGAGTGCCTGAAAGATACTGTAGAGCGCTTTCTCCCGTACTGGCAGGTTGCCATTGCCCCTACCATTGTGAGCGGAAAGCGCGTTGTCATTGCGGCTCACGGCAACTCACTGCGCGCTCTGGTGAAGTACCTGGATGAGATCTCAGATGATGACATCCCGGGTCTGAACATACCAACCGGCATTCCGCTGGTATATGAACTTGATGAATATTTGAAACCCATAAAGCACTACTATCTTGGTGATCCGGATGCCGTGGAAAAGGCCACTAATGCTGTGGCAAACCAGGCAAAGGCCAAGTAGTCGCGGACGAAAAGAAGCGAGCAACCTATGCCGGAAACCTCAAGCAGTAATGACGCCACCCAGGACGTCACCCGTGCGACCATCCTGCTTTCCTGTCCTGACGCGCGCGGTATTGTGGCTGAAGTATCCCACTTCGTGTTTACCTATGGCGGGAACATCATTCACTCCAGCCAGCACAACGATGATGAGACCGGCACCTTTTTCATGCGCATAGAATGGGATATTTCCCAGTTTTCACTTCCACCGGAAAAAATACGGTCCGCTTTTGAACCCATTGCCCACAAGTTTTCCATGGACTTCCTGCTGGAGTTTCCGGAACGGAAAACGCGGGTAGCTATCTTTGTTTCCAAATATGACCACTGCCTCTTTGATCTGTTGCTGCGGAACAGGGAAGGAGAAATCCGTGCCGAGGTTGCCATGATAGTGAGCAACCACCGGGAGCTCGAACATATTGCAAACTGGTTCGGGATTCCCTTTTATTATTTTCCGGTGACAAAGAAGACAAAACAAGAGGTTGAGAAAGAGGAAATTGCGCTTTTAGCGCAGGAAAAAATCGAACTGGTTGTGCTTGCCCGCTACATGCAGATTTTGAGTGAGACATTTGTCAACGCGTTTCCCCATCGGATCATTAACATCCACCACAGCTTTCTCCCCGCATTTGTGGGAGCCCGGCCATATCACCAGGCATTCTCCCGCGGAGTGAAGATCATCGGCGCAACCAGTCACTACGTCACCGCGGACCTGGATCAGGGACCCATTATTGAACAGGATGTAGTGCGGATCAGTCATCGTGACTCCGTTGGAGACCTGGTGCAGAAGGGAAAAAACCTGGAACGGCTGGTGCTCTCACGGGCGGTCAAGCTGCACCTGGAACACCGGGTTCTGGTATTCAAGAACAAGACAATTGTGTTTGAGTGACAGGAAGCGACATGGCAACCGAAATTGAGATCAAAGCGTGGGTTGCCAATCCGGAAGCGGTGCGCCGGCAGCTAAACCAGATCTGTACCTACCTCCGGGACTACCGGAAGGAAGATGCCTATTTTACCGCACCGGCGGCCACGGCTCCCGGCCTTCCGCCGCAGGATTTCCGCATACGCAGAGATGACGGTAAGGCAATCTGCACATACAAGGACAGAAGCATCACACGCGGCATGGAAGTAAACCGGGAAGTGGAATTTGATGTCTCTGATCCCGAGGCGTTCGAAGAGCTGGCGCGCCGTGTCGGCTGCACGCTTTTTGCGCGCAAGCGGAAAGAGGGATCCGTATATCGCTGCGGTGGGCTGCACGCGGAGCTTTCTCTGGTCCACGGTCTTGGCTACTTCATTGAGATTGAGAAAGTAACGGAAGATGAAGGCAGCGTGGTAGAGGAGCAGGCGGAAGGCGAGATCCGTGGCCTTCTGCTGCAACTTGGCGTCCGTGAAGAAAACATTGAGGAACGCCCCTACACCGTCATGCTTACGCAGAAGTTTAATTCTCCGGACCAAATGGTGTAATCCCCAGCTCTCCCATAATACGCTGCGCGCTCTCGAGCTGCGCCTTAGCTGCTTCATTCCAGCGGAAAAAGTGGGAATCAAAGAAGCCCGGCCGGGCGGTCACCGGAACCGGGGGAATAACCTTGACCGCGCGCCTCACTTCCGACGCGAGCCAGAGCACCTTGTCCTGAATTGAACTTATCTTTTCTTCTTTGAACGCGGGGACCACAGAGAGTGCCTCTTCCCGCCACTCGCTGCGCCGGTACAGTTCTACGTGTTCGTCAATCACAAGGTCTGTAATACGGTCTTCCGGTGAGCTGCCGTCACCGGGCCGCCCGTAAAAGTGGGCGGCCCGCATTATGACCTCCGCCTCATCCGCAAAGGAACGGCTGTTAAAGAGGCAAAGATAGCGGTAGATCTTTCCGGCGGCACGCATGTAGCGCGAGCGGTTTGAAACCACGCGCTCTGTTTCGGTCAGTCTTGGGTCCGTCCACTCCTGGTTGGGAAGGTCCGGCGCGGCAAGCAACTGGGCGTGACCAACCGGCGGCAGTGCGGAGGTGGTGTCTGTCATGTTAAAGGAATCACTGGTGCCGGTGAAGTTCTGGTGTGCGTAGCTGTCGGCAAATGTGTGAAGGGCTATGCCCGCGCGGTAGAGGTCTCTGCTTTTGAGCGCCTCAACAAGAAGACGCCTTACCGCCGGCGCGTTTTCCGCCACGGCAAGGGGATGAGTGCTTCCGTCACGCCGGGGAGACGGCTGCAGCCCCCCGGCCGGATAGAAATGAAAGGAAAGCAGTGTATTGGTCCCCCGGCCGGAGCCCCAGAAGCCGAAATGGTGGGTGGCAATGCTCTGGTACGGCCCGCGCTCTGTGGTGACGGCAAACTCCCGGAGTGCGTCATCCGTGTACTGGCTTGCGTAGGCAAGGAGCCTTGAATCCGGCTCCGAAAAGCCGGCCGCGCGCGCAAGCAGGTGAAGGGTGTAGTAGTGGAACTCTACGTTCATCGTCCACATGTATCATAGGAAGAAATGGCTTCCGGAATCAACCAAGGGTATGGTATCTTCACTCCTATGAATTTCTACAATGTGCCGTCGCCGGTCAGGGGGATACTTCTCGATATTGACGGCACGCTTTACGACAACCCCGCTTATATTGAAAAGCAGGCAGCGCTATTTGTGAGCGCGTTTGCAAACCACCGTGCGCTTGAGCTGGAGTCCGCCCATGAACAAGTAGAAGCGTACAGACGGGAATTTGCCCGTAACCATGACGGCAGGCGGCCTTCCATGGGAAATACCTTTCTGGCGCTGGGCGTATCCATGAAAGAAAGCGTAAAGTGGCGTGAGGAAGCCCTTGCGCCTGAACGCTTCCTCGCGGTGGATGAACAACTGCGCCGGGCGCTTGAAACGCTAACACGCACGTGCAAAATTGTGGCGGTGACAAACAACCCGGTTTCAACGGCCCGCCGCACGCTTTCCGCCCTTGGGGTTGGAGAGCTATTGCCGCGGATTGTTGGGCTTGACAGCTGCTACTCCTCAAAACCGGATGCGGCGCCGTTCCGGGAAGCGCAACGCATGCTGGGGGTGCCGTTTGGCAACTGTGTGGCCGTTGGAGACCGATATGAAATTGACATTGAACCCGCCCTCAAGTTAGGGGCGGGCGGGGTTCTTGTAACCGGCGTGAGCGAAGTGTACGGTTTACCGGACCTTCTATGTGCCGGCAGCGCGGCGGAGGCGGAACATGGACCGCAGTGAGCTGTACAGTTTTGGAGAAAACATCCTGAAGTTGGCGCGCCATGCAGCGCTGTGGCCCGGAGAGAGTTTTCACATCGATCTCATCCTCAATTACAAGGCTGGTGGATTCACTTCCCGCCGGCGCTTTGCCGAGCACGTGAGAGCAGTGGAACAATTTGTTGGAGAATTGAGTGAGAGCGGGAGAGCGCCGCGTGAGACCTCCGCCGGCATTTACTTCACCGAGTACCGCGGCCACGCCCGTGACATTGCGCAGGAAATTGTGCTGGGGACAAACGGGGACGAGCGGCGCCGCCTGGTGATAAGCGCCGGCGGTGACGGCACCCATGGAGATCTCATGAGCGTCTTCCTGCACGCTGATCCTGCTATCCGGGAACGGCTTTGTGTCTTTCGGATGCCATTTGGAACCGGCAATGATGGTGCGGATGCGAAGACGGTCTACCAGGCGTGCACGCTGCTTGCCACCGCCACCACCTTCTCGCGTGCCAATGCGGTGCGCGTGACGGCGGCCGGGAGAGAACCACTGTACGCGTTTAATATCGCCTCTATCGGCATAGACGCGTACGTCACGGACACTACCAACAAGCTCAAAGGACTTGTGCCCGGCGATATTTACAAGGTGATTGCGGATGCGGCAACCCTCTTTTACGAGCCGGTCTACAAGGTTCGGCCCATGAAGCTTGAGTTCACTGACCCGAGCGGTGCCAGAACAGAGCTGGAGGGGCGCTTCATTCTGCTGGCTGTGGGAACAAGCGGTCACAGAGAGTACGGAAACGGGAAACGGATCCTGCCCACCGAGGATAATTTGTGCGCCATCCGTCGAGTTGGGCTCATTCGAAAGCTTGAGATGAAAAAGCGCGTCTATAACGGAACCCACATTGGACAGGATATTACCGAAAGCGCCGGGGCACAGCGCGTGGAAATCCGCTATGAAGGGCGAGTGCCCATGCAGCTTGACGGAGAGGCAGTCTGGCTTGATGCAGATGATTTCCCGCTCGTTATGGAGGTGACCACCGAGACGCTTGCGGTCCTTGGCGGCGCCGCGCGGGAGGACGGGAAGCGGGGCCATGACGGAGTGCGTTCTTAGCGTGGGTCAAAATCGTAAAAATACCATTGACGGGTGAAGGAGAGGCCGGCCTGTTTTACCCGCCGCGTGTTGTCCTGGTAGGAATCCGGATAGTGCATCAGGTGGGTACGGGAGAGTATTGATTCCGGCAGTTCGAGAACCTCATCCAGGCTAGCGTGGATGCCGCCGGTAAAGAACTGAACATCGTGAAAGATGGTTTCTATGCGGAACGCTTCATCCATCTCACTTACGAGCGTTGGATCATACTGCGTATCTCCGGTAAAGAGTATTCGGTCATCAATGACCAGGCCTACGCTGTAGGCGCTTTCCTGCCAATCTTTTGCCTGCTCCGGGTAGTGCCGGGTCCGAAACATCTTCACGTTAATTGAGCCGGCCACAACTTCTCGCATATCGCGCGGTGTGTCAGGCAGGGCCGCGGGACGCACCACTTCCCAGAAGTCAGAGAAACGCAACCCGTTACCGTTGTGGCGCTCATTGGCCTCACTTCCCCCGCGCAGAGTGTGCTCCCACAGTTCCAGCTCGTATTCCAGGGGGATGTGAATTCGCGGTTTCCGGCGGTGCACGTATCGATTTTTAAGCATCACCTCTTCAAGTCCGCCAACATGATCCGCATGCGAGTGGGTGATGAGAAAGTCAGATATGGTTCCCGTTGAGACACCCAGGTCATGCAACGCAACCGGCGTCCGGGTGCCGCAGTCTATCATGAGGTGATCGTTCCCCTTTATGATGAGCATGTTGTTTTGAAACAGCGTTTTGGAGAAAGCGCTCCCGGTTCCCACGAAAAAAAGACTCAATTGGCCCTTATTGGTCAAGGGAAGCGGACCCCTGGGGCGTTTTCTGACTTGCATGACACCACACCTCTCTTTCCCGGCGTGAGCGGGACAAACTTTATTACCTGTCCCGTATGATATCACAACACGTGGACTTTCGCCGCATTTAAACCCATTGCTTTCTGGTGAACCGTACAACCATGTGGATCCTGGAAGGCAGGGAACCGGTGTTTTCCAGGGTGTGGGGAACGTCACAGTTGTAGATGATAAAGTCATCCGCGCCAAGCTCCGCCTCCTTTCCTGCCGCCTTCACATGGATGCTGCCCTCCAGGACCGTGACGTACTCTTCCGTGCCGGGTGCATGTGGGGCAGAGGCAAGGACGCTTCCGGGGTCAAAGGTGAGCAGGTAAATCTCCAGGTCTTCAGCCATTTCTATGGGAGAGAGGACACGGATATGAGGTCCGTTTTCAACAGTGTCCAGAACAGTCACTTCCGGTCCCGGCGTGACGTGAAACTTGGCGTGTGGCACACTCCCGCCTTTCAACAGGCTTTCGAGCTCAACATCCAGGCCGCGCGCAATCTTCCACACCGTTGCTACAGTGGGATTTACCTTCTGAGATTCAATCTGGGACAGCATAGCTTTGGAGACACCGCTTTTTTCTGCCAGGATATCCAGCGTCATCTGCTGTTCCTTGCGGATTTTCTTAATGTTCTGTCCGATGACCGGAGGTTTTTGGGAACCGTCCATGAGCTCTCCTCACGTGTCACGTTGACACCGGGTTACGCACTATATATCATACTCGCGTTCAGTATGGTGAACGTGTGGGCAGCTGTCAACGTAAGCGAGGTTTTTGATGAAGATTCTGGTGACCGGAGCCCTTGGACAACTTGGAAGCGAGTTGTGTGTGGCGCTCCGGGAACAGTATGGGAATGACAACGTGGTGCTCACAGATGTTCGGGACAACGTGGCGCGCGAGCTGGTTGAAAGCGGCCCGTTTCACCTTCTGGACTGCCGTGACTCAACGCGGCTGGCGGAACTGGTGCGTACCAACCATGTGACGCGTATCTACCATCTGGCGGCGTTGTTGTCTGCCACTGCGGAGTCAGATCCACACCGAGCGTGGGACATTAATATGGGCGGCCTGCGCTCCGTGCTTGAAGTGGCGCGAGAACGCGGATGCGAGGTCTTTACCCCAAGTTCAATTGCCGCTTTTGGGCCCACGGCGCCCAAGGATCACACGCCGCAGGATACCATACAGCGCCCCACCTCAATGTACGGTGTGACAAAAGTGTCAGGTGAATTGCTCTGTGACTACTATTACCGGAAATTTGGGGTGGATACCCGCGGTGTCCGCTATCCCGGAATTATTTCAAGCGTAACCATGCCACAGGGGGGAACCACTGATTACGCGGTGGAAATTTACTATGATGCGGTTCGGAAGAACCGCTATGAATGTTTTTTGAAGGGTGATACCTATCTGGATATGATCTATATGCCGGATGCAATAAAGGCCGCCATCGATATCATGGAGGCAGACCCTGCCCGGCTTCGACACAGAAACGCGTTCAATATCACTTCCATGAGTTTTTCTCCTGAAGATCAGGCCGCCTATATCCGTAAGTACCTGTCCACATTTGAATTGACCTACAACGTGGACCCGGTGAGACAGGCCCTTGCCAATTCGTGGCCCAATTCCCTTGAAGATTACGCGGCGCGCGTGGAGTGGGGATGGACTCCCCAATTTGACCTGGACTCAATGACGCGTGATATGCTGCATGTTCTTGCAGGGCGTTTTGGCGTGCATTCTCCGGTCCCGCAGGCTCCGTAGTAGCGAATTACTCATTAGAATATGAAGAAAAAAAAAGAAATTACCGGACTTACCATTGATGACCTGGAATATGAAGGGCGCGGGGTTGGCCGGGCTGACGGAAAAGTGATCTTTGTGGAGGACGCCCTTCCCGGAGAAGTGGTGGACGTCCGCGTGACCCGGAACAAACGGGACCATGCGTTCGGGATAGTGACCGCGTTCCATACAATCTCTGACAAACGGGTGCAACCCTTTTGCGAGCACTTCCAGGATTGCGGCGGCTGCCGCTGGCAGTATCTCTCATACGATGACCAGCTCTCTTTCAAGCACTACTTTGTCAGTCAAATCATGAGAAGAATTGGAAAGGTCGATGGGTTGGAGCTCGAGCCGATACTTGGCTGTGAGAGAGACCGGTTCTACCGGAACAAGCTTGAGTTTTCATTTACCAACAACCGCTGGCTTTCGCGGGAAGAAGTGGACTCCGGAAAGGACGCCGGGGACCGCCGCGGGCTGGGACTTCATGTGCGGGGCAGATTTGACAAGATCATCGATATCAACACGTGCCACCTGCAGGAAGCCCCCTCAAACGAGATACGTCTTGCGGTACGGGACTTTGCGCGTGAGAATGAGATGGCGTTCTACGATCCGGTAAACCAAAGCGGCTTTCTCAGGAGCCTCATTATCCGGACCGCCTTGACCGGGGAGACAATGATAGTTCCGGTGTTTGCCGCGGAGGATACCAGGTTGCGCGAAGCGCTGCTTGATTTCCTGGCAGAGCGGTTTGCTCCGACCTCCATCAGTTACATCATAAACTCCACCGCAAATGACTCCGTGGCGGCCCTCGAGGTGCACGAGTACGCAGGGCGCTCCTACATTGAAGAGGCGTGCGGCCACATCAGGCTCATGATTCACGCAAAGTCCTTCTATCAGACCAATTCCTATCAGGCGGTGAGATTGTACACTCTGGTGCGCGAGTGGGCAGCGCTCTCCGGAAGTGAGCTGGTTTATGATCTCTACTGCGGCATTGGAAGCATTGGGCTTTTTCTTGCAGACGCGTGCCGCGAGGTGGTGGGAATAGATAATGTGGAAGAGGCAATTGTCAAAGCGCGGGAGAACGCCGCACACAATAACGTTGCAAACGCGCAGTTTTATACCGGTGAGGTTGAAACCGTGGCAACAGACTCCTTTTTTTCCCGTCACGGACAACCTGATCTTGTTATCCTTGATCCACCGCGCGCAGGCATTCATCCGAGCGTGATCCAGACACTTCTGCAGCACTCCCCGCCGCGAATAATTTACGTCAGCTGCAAGCCATCCACGCAGGCACGTGACGTGCTTGCACTCAGAGAGCGGTATGACATTGTGCGTGCGCGGCCGGTGGATATGTTTCCGCAAACCTACCACATAGAGAATGTGATGGAACTGCGGCTGCGTGACTAAGGAAGGCCGGGCGTGCAGAGGCCCTTTCTGCAGGTAACGGTCTGTTCTCCGGGAACCTGGACAGAAGGCACCGGCAGTTGGTCCCACGGCAGGCGTTCCGGCGTTTCAATGACGTAGAACCAGCCTCTGCTGGCAAGTGAAGCAAGGTTGTGAAAGTCCTCGCTTCCGGCAGTTCCGGGAGGAATTGGGTCATAGAGTTCTGCGGTGAGCATGGAAACTCGTAAAATTGCAAACTCCGCCAGGGAAACCGAAGCGGGCGAGGGGTGATCAAACGATTCTGCAGGTATTTTCATGAAATCCTGGTTTGATGATTCCATCCAGCCGTGCTCCGTTCTGAACTGTTCCAGGCGCCGCCGGACTTCTCTCATGAGATCACCGTATCCGCCAAACTCCTCCTCCAGATAGGTCAGAAACAGGAGAAACGCGGCGTAGTCTTCCAAAAATTCTTCACGCTGCAGCTCGCCCTGAAAGGAAGAGTGGACAAGAATACCGTCAACGTGGTGGCGTTCCATGAGGTTTACCGCCACCTCCCTCGCGCGCTCACGGGCGCTAACGTTCCCAACGTGGCGCCAGTAGTGAAGAAGTGCTATCCCGGTAAGGCAATTCCAGGAAGTCACGTGTTTTGTGTCCGTCTCAGGTTGCGCGCGCGTGTTGCGCCTTGAGTAAAGCTTTTCTTCTATTTCGGTAAGAGCGGTGTCCTCCCGGACCAGCGGCTTTCGGACCAGATGGTGGAGGCCGTCCATGTTGCCGCCTTTTTGAAATTCATACGCGCTGAATAACTGTTCCCGCTCAACCGGGGTAAGCAGCTCCTGCAACTCCGTGTCACTCCAGAGGTAGGTGGCTCCCTCCTTCCCGCCGGTATCCGCATCATGGCCGGAAACGTACAGTCCATTGTCATAAAACGATGTTTCCAGACAGCGGTAGATTCCCGCGGCCGTTTTTGCGTAGCCGTCATTGTCAAAAACGCGGGCGGCGGTGCTGTAGACCCACAAAAGCATGGCCTGGTCGTAGAGCATTTTTTCAAAATGCGGGATGGTCCACTGTCTATCTACCGTATAGCGGAAGAATCCACCGCCAAGATGATCATGCAATCCGCGCCGCTGCATCTGATCCAGTGTGGCGGTAAGCATCTCTTCTGCGGGTTCTGAGCTTGAAAGCACATAGTGATAAAGCAAATAGAGAAGCGTAGTGTGCGGTGGAAATTTCTGTCCTGAGCCAAACCCCGCAAACTGAGAGTCAAAACGCACGTAAAGCTGGTCAATGAGGGCGTGAAGTTCACCTTCGGTTGCAATTGGGTCCGTTTCTCCCCGCCCGTGCGGCTGCGCTTCCGGAAGGCGGAACTCCCGGATCTCTGCCTTTCGCGTCTGGTAGAACTGAACAATCTGGGCGAGCATATCGCGAAATGCCGGCATACCGGAGCGGGCGCGTGAGCCCACGTAGGTGGTGGCAAAAAAAGGACGTATCTGTGGGGTTAAGAAGGCATTTAGCGGCCACCCCCCGGAACCTGCCGTGGCGAGAAGGTAGTTCATAAGATACCTGTCTATGTCCGGACGCTGTTCACGGTCTACTTTGATTGAGACAAAGTGCTCATTCAGATAGTCAGCCGTCTCCCGGTCAGAGAACGTGTCATGTGCCATAACGTGGCACCAGTGGCACGTGGCGTATCCCACCGAAACGAAGATGATCTTGTTGACAGTGCGTGCGTGTGCCAGCGTTTGCTCACTCCATTCTTGCCACCATATAGGGTTGTCCTTGTGCTGCCGCAGGTAGGGTGAACGTGCCGTGTCCAGGTTGTTTCGCGAAAAATCCATTTCTTGCCCCCAGAGGTCAAGATATTCACGCTTCCGGCAGGAGAGCAAGTTCAAAGGAGCTTGCGCTACATGAGGGGGGGTGCTACACTAACGGATACGTATCCTTTGGCACAACACGTAAAATCACACAACGGAGGAAAATGATGAAGCACACTACATCACGGGTGAGCCTTCTCGTTCTGGTGCTGGTACTGGTCTTCTCAACCGCGCTCTTTGCAAGCGGCAGTCAGGAAGAATCGGGAAAAGTTCGCATGGCGGCAATATTCCCGGGCTCAATCCAGGACGCCGACTACAACACGCTTGGCTATGTGGCGCTCCAGGAAGCAGGTAACGCAAACAACGTTGAGGTAGCCTACTCGGAGAAAGTGGCGGTGCCTGATGCTGAGCGCGTTCTGAGAGAGTATGCAAACGCCGGGTACAAGATTATCTGGGTTCATGGTAACCAGTTCAACGGGGCCGCATTCAAGGTAGGGCCGGACTTCCCTGACGTCTCGTTCATTGTTGAGGTGGATGCAAATCCGGATCAGCAGATGCCCAACTTCTGGTACATGGACCGGAACTATTACACCGGTTTCTACGTAATTGGCTCGCTGGCATCAATGAAGACGCAAAGCGGTATTGTGGGCTACGTTGGTGGCCTTGAGCTGCCGTTCCTTCGGGGAGAAATTAATGCAATCCGGCAGGCGTTCAATGACCTGGATTCCAGCGCGAAGCTCGAGTACGTCTTTGTTGGGGACTTCAATGACCCGGTCAAGACGCGTCAGGCAGCAGAAGGGCTGATTTCCCAGGGAGCGGACGTTATTATTTCTGCGGTAAACCTTGGCAATTTTGGTCTCTACACCGCCGCCAAGGAAGCAAAGCGCCCAGTCTTTCTGACCACCACCTATACGGACAAGTATGACCAGGCTCCGGAGCACTATATGACTTCGGAACTGTTCAACTTCCAGATCCCGCTCACCGATATTGTTGGCCAGATCCTCGACGGCACAAAGGGTGGGTCCCGGCTTCTGGAATACGGTCCTGGAAAGCCCCGCTATACCCAGTTCCCCATCCGCAACGTATCGGATGAGATCAACGCAAAGGTAGAGCAAATTTCCCTGGACGTGGCAGACGGTAAGATCAAGGTTGCAAAAAACCTTGACAAGATCCTGCCGCGCTAATAATCACATTCAACATAATCCGGTGCAACACCGATTCAGGTTTGCACCGGGCTTCCGCTCACTACGAGCACCTCACCAGGAGTGAAAGTGAATCAAGAGAATCTCGTAGAACTTCACGCAGTGCGAAAGGTCTTTGGGGATGTGGTCGCTCTAAATGATGTAGATTTCTCCGTACGTAAAGGGGAAATTCGCGGTCTTTTGGGGGAGAACGGCGCGGGAAAGTCCACGCTCATGAATATTCTCTACGGCCTGTATGCGCCGGATTCTGGGAAAATCATCTTTGACGGAAAGGAAATATCGATTCGTTCTCCGTTTGATTCCATACGTTACGGTATAGGAATGGTGCACCAGGTTTCCACCCTTGTTCCGGAGTTCACTGCGGTGGAGAACATTATGATGGGCACCGCGGGAGATACGTTCCGATTGCCGCTGGGACGGGAACGGGAACGAATTGGCAAATTGTGCGAAGAGTATGGACTTGGGTTTCCGCTGGATGTGAAGGCAAAAAATCTTCCGGCGGGACTCAAGCAGAAAATAGAAATTGTGCGGGCGCTCCACCGTGGAGCACGTCTACTCATTTTGGATGAACCTACTACTTCTCTTGTAGAGAGCGAATTTCAGCAGCTTTTAAAATCCCTTTCTTCGTTTGTACAGCGTGGTGTTACCGTCATTTTCATTACGCATAAAATGCGCGAGGTAATGGAAGCGTGTGATACGGTCACCGTATTGCGAAAAGGTGCCGTGCAGAGCTCTCTTGCCCGCGAGGAGATGAGCAAGGAAGCGCTTGTCAAATTCATGTTCATGGAAAAGGACATAGAGGTAACAGAGAGCGCGCTGCCAAATGTGCAACTCCCGCCGCAAAAGCGCAGCAGCGAGCCCGTGCTTTCACTTGCCGGCGTCTCTGTGCCGGGAGGGGATAAGACCACCGGCCTTGAAAACATCTCTTTTGAAGTGTACGGCGGTGAAATCTTTGGAGTTGCCGCCGTGAGCGGAAACGGGGAAAAAGAGCTTGCCGAGTGCGTAATTCATCCCTCGGTCGTGACCGGAGGAGAAGTCCGCGTAGGGGGTGAGAGCATAAAAGGTCTCTCGACTCTGGATGTATTTGGCCGCGGAGTTGCGTATACTCCGGAGGACCGCATTGCTGAAGGCATTCTCACTGAGGGCACGATCACGGAAAACATCCTGCTTGGACACCACAAGGAGAAGCGGTTTGTCCCAAACGGGATTTTCGTAGATTGGGACGAGGTAAAGCGTACTGCCGAGGCTACCATAAAAGACTACAACGTTTATACGCCGAGTGCAGATCTTGCAATAAGACGACTTTCCGGGGGCAACATTCAAAAGGCAATCATTGGCCGCTCTTTTGTGAGCGCGCCAAAGCTGCTGGTGACGCATAATCCAACATCAGGTCTGGACATCTCTACGGTGGAGTTTATTTTCCAAAGACTTGTTGAAACACGCGCTGATGGCGGCGCAGTGTTGTGGATAAATGAGGACCTGGATGAGCTCATGATTGTGAGTGACCGTATTGCGGTGCTTCACCAGGGACGGCTTGTCGGCACCTTCAATCGTGAAGAGTTTGACAAGTACAAGATTGGGCTTCTCATGATAGGAGGTTGACGGTGCCCGACAATGATACTCAAAGATTTTCCGCCGGCCTTCGCGTTTTGGCCGTTTACGCCATTTCAATTGCAAGCGCTTTTGCGCTTATCCTGGCCGTCATAGCGCTCATGGGCTATGACGTGGTGCGGGCGTTTCTGACGCTTGTGACTACCTCGTTTAGAAGTGCGTTTGGGTTTCAAGAAACCATTAAAAAGACAATACCACTCATTTTTACCACGTACGCCTTCACCATTCCGTTTATGATCAAGTTCTTTAACATTGGGGGATGGGGACAGATGATAGCCGGGGGGACCTTCGGCGCGGTCATTGGCCTGACCCTTGCTCCGCTTGGGCTTCCTGCCATTGTGATGGTCCCGCTTGTGCTGATGTTTGGCGCAGCAGGCGGTGCCCTTTTTGCGTGGGTTGCCGGATACCTGAAAGCAGATCACGAAATTAATCCGATCATTTCCACCATCATGCTCAACTTTGTGGCATTCTACCTGCTTAACTTTGTGGCAACAGCGCCGCCTTTTAAGGACCCGACTGCAGGACATCCCATCACCATTCCGCTGCCGGGATCTGCAACGCTGGGATTCCTCGCCGGTATTCCGGTCTCTATTTTCTTTGCGCTTGGCTCCATTGCCTTTGTTTACGTCCTGTTTAAGCACACTCGGCTTGGGTATGAAATTACCAGTGTGGGGCAAAACATGAACGCCGCGCAAACCTACGGAATTAACTTCAGAAGGACCATCATGGTTACCTTTCTGCTTGGCGGCGCTCTTGCCGGTCTTGGCGGAGCGCTGGAGATCATGAATATTCACGGAAAGCTCATAGAAGGTTTTGCAAAAACAAGCGGCGCCCAGTTCGGCATCTTTGGCATTTTGACCAGCCTGGTGGTCGCCGGAAATCCTGCCGGCGTGCCAGTTGCGGCCTTTCTTATGTCCGTGCTCCTGGTCGGTGCCGACTCGCTGCAGCGCACTATGCAGATTCCGGTTGAAATGGTCTTTGTATCGCAGGCGGTGATTGTGCTGCTTATCGTCATATTCAGAACCCGTCTGCTCGGGAGGAGTGCGTGATGGAGTTTATCACATCTCTTTTGAGCCAGGTCATCATATACACCACCGTCTACACGCTTGCCAGTCTTGGCATTGTGATTGCGGGCCGTACCGGAATCTTCAACGTGTCCGGGGAAGGGGTAATGCTTGCCTCCGCGTCGGCGGGCTTCATTGTGGCGTTTTTGTCCGGAAGCTCGCTTTTGGGGTTCCTGGCGGGTGCCGCCATGGGTGCCATCCTTGGATTCATCCTTATCTTCATTCATGAAACTTTCAAGATAAACCAGTTCATTCTCGGAATTTCGCTTGTGATCCTGGGAAGCGGCCTGTCAGACTTACTCTACAAGCTCTCCATGGGCGTGCGACTCTCCGCTCCGATCGCACCGGCAACCACTTCCGTGAATATACCGTTTCTGGAGAACGTGCCCATCCTTTCCGCCATCTTTGATCAGGACCTTGTGGTGTACTTCATGTACGCGGCTACCATTGCAGCGTGGTGGTTTTTTTACAGGACCAAAATAGGCCTGGAAACACGGGCTATTGGAGAAAATCCGCGTGCAGCGGACGTAGTTGGCGTGAACGTCATAAGAAGGCGCTATTTGGCAACCATCATTGGATCGGCGCTCATTGGGGTGGCAGGCGCATATCTTCCTATTGTCATTATAGAAACTTACTCTCCGGAAATCTCCGCCGGCCGCGGTTTCATGGCCATTGGAATTGCCATCTTTGCAAGTTGGAAGCCGCAACGCGCCATCATTGGTGGATTTCTTTTTGCAACAATAGAGGTCATCTCTTTTCAGTTGCAGATTGCATCTCAGGCCATACCGTTTCAGTTCTTCCTCATGCTTCCTTTCATCTCCGTGCTGGTGATCATGGTCGCCCTGAAGAAGTACGTTGAGTTCCCCGCTTCCGTAGGAAAGCCGTATAGCAGGGAGTAGACACTTCCGGAAGAAGATGTTCTGCCACCCGCCGTCCCCGCAAACCTGCGGTGTCGGCGGGTTTCCGTTTCAGGAGCGGTGTTAGCTTCCTGGCAGAGGCGTTCGTGCCGGGTGCCTCGGCGTTTCTGCAGAAAACCGGAGATTCGCGCGATTTCCTTCACATCTTATCAGGCCTTGAAGCCGTACTTCTCAAACACGTCCTCGTTAACGTGGATTCCGAGTCCGGGTTCTTCGGGAACGGGGACAAATCCGTCAGCGTCCACAAGACAGCAATCGCCTATCAACTCGCGTCGAAGTTTGTAGGAACCTCCGGAGGTGATATACTCTGCGGCTAACGCATTAGAGGACGAGGTAAGAAGGTGAATGCTTGCAGGAACACCAATCGTCGCGTGAATGTGAGGTGCCAGCGGGATGTTGTACGCGCTTGCCATGGAGGCAATTATTTTTGTTTCTGCTATACCACCTGCGTGGATGATGTCCGGTTGAACTATGTTAACCGCGCGCTTTGCAAATAGCTCTCTGAACTCGTAGCGCGTATAGTAGTTCTCTCCGGCAGCAATTGGCGTGGCGACGGAACGAACCAGGGAGGCCATGCCGTCAAGATCATTGATGGGGAGCGGCTCTTCCAAAAAGGTAAGATCGAATGCCGCAAGCTCGTCCGCTATTTTGAGAACATCGTGGTAGGAATAGCTCTGATTGGCATCCACCATGATTCCCATATCAGGACCTATGGCGTTTCTGACCGCCTCAAGGTTTTTGAGGTCATCGTGACGGCCAAAACCCACTTTCATTTTTACGCCGTGGAAACCCTGGTCTCCGTAACGTTTTGCCTCTTCCGCACACTCGGAAGGAGTCAGTGCCCTCCCGTTTTTCCCGAAAAAGCCGGATGCGTATGCAGGGATTCTCGGGTGAACAGCGCCGCCAAGGAGATTGTATACCGGGGTTTGCAGAATCTTCCCAACCACGTCCCACAGCGCAATGTCTATTCCGGCAACGGCGCTAACCACCGCGCCTTTCTGGCCAAGGGCGTATGCCCCCGTTCCGCTACCGAGCATTTTTTCATAGAGACGTTCACGGTCAAAAGGATTCTCACCAATGATCATGCCTCTCAGTTTATGCTCTACAATGGCTTTGAAGATTGGTATACCCCCGCCGTGAATCGGGCCGATCTCTCCATACCCGCATGTGCCGTCTGATGTGGTAATTTTTACGATCACCGTGTTCCAGCTGTCCCACACGCCGGTAGCGTCCCGCGCAGGTTCCTCAAGTGGAAAGGAAACGGGATACGCCTGTACATCCATGATCTTCATGACGTTGCGTCCTTTTTTGAATGGCGTAAGAACTTGTGCACAATCTGTACGCTGGGCAGAGGAGGGCAGCCTGGAATGAACTCGCCTTCCACCGGAGAGTCTTTTGCGCAATCGCCAATGATGTAGGTGTGCTCAAAGGTACGCGCCGGCACCGGCGCGTTGTGGCCAATGATCACGCAGATTTCTTCCAGGCTGTCTATCTTATTTTCCAATTGAAGTCTGCGGACGGCCGCGCCAACCTGGGCCAGGCAGAAGCGGCAGGCTCCGCCGGCAAACACTTTGATGTTCTTATGAACGCCTATGGGATTCCATATGGCTGACCGCCGGAAGTGCCGCATGACATCTTCTATGTTTTCGCCGCGCACTTCGATCTGGTCCAACCTGCCAGTACCGAGTCCTTCACTGTGGGCAAGACGGGTGATTGGAACCTCATCAGGGTCTATTCCCATGATTTTGCCGCACACCGCATCTATCGCCACCACGTCTTCCGAGGCGACTACGAGATTCATTGCAACCGGATTGGTGTAGATGGGGCCGTAACCCTCTCCTGCAATAAGACCATCCACAATTGTGAGATGGGGTTTTGCCACGCGGAGGATATCGACCATCTTCCACGGAAACGCTTCGTTGTGGTAGTTCACCTTCTCTTCCACGCTGAAGACGCCCTGCATGCTCTTAATGCCCACGGTTATTTCGGTCTGGCAGTGGGTCTTCAGTTTTGGCACGTTAATGAAGAGATCAGCGTCCAGTATTGACTTCGGAACGTTGATTTGCTTCAGCAATTCCCCGCCAGGGACATCCACGGGAACAAAAGGTTCTTCGTCCCACGCAATAATCTCGCCGCCGGCGCGGCGCACTGCGTCCGCAAGGCCGGACTCTTCAAAGGCCTGCCGTGCGCCTGATGCAACATGTTTCAGGTTTACAGACCTGCCTTCGCCAACCAGCACCCGTTCCACTCCGTGGCTTTTCAATACCGCCACCAAAGCTTCAAGAACCCGCGGATCAGTAAGAACGGAGCCGCCCGTAGTCCCGTAAGGCACCTCTACCAGATTGGGTTTCACTACGACATTTCTTGCCCTTCCGATGATGCGATCAATGCCGCCAATGAGGTCGAGAGAGGTGCGTATCATCTCTTTGACGGTGTTGAGGTCTTTTTTTGTGTAGTTGACGGGAGTTTCTGCAATTGCACCGCGGACAATGGATACGGTCGATTTTTGCTGGGCCATAACGTAATCCTTTTTCTTTTTCGAGAGACAGATCATGAAAAATTCATGTAGAACGCCTTCTTGTGGAGATAGTTTTCGAGTCCGTACTTTCCGTCTTCTCCGCCAATACCGCTCTTCTTCATGCCCGTGTGATATGACTGTGGCAGTTCTCCTATTCCCCGGTTCACGTAAACCTCGCCAAACTCTAATTCTTCCACCGTTCTCATGATCTTCTGCATGTCCCTTGTGAAAAGATAGGCGGAAAGGCCGTACTCACAATCATTTGCGTAATTCAATACCTGGTCAAAGTCATCAAATGGAATTACCGGTACAACAGGTCCAAAGATCTCATCTCGGACAATGTTCATGTCCTGGCTCACGCCGGTCAGTACGGTGGGTTGAATCCAGTACCCTTTATCGAAGGCGGCGCCTTCAGGTCTTCCGCCGCCCGTTTCAACTTTTGCACCGGCTGCCACGGCCTCTGAGACCAGCTTCTCCACGTGGTCCAGCTCAGCCTTGTTTACCTTGGGTCCAATATATGCGCCGGAAAACTGGTCTCCTACGGTCAGCTCTTTCACGCGGGAGATGAACGCAGCCATGAAACGGTCATACACTTTTGAGTGAAGATACATTCGTTCGTTGCAGGTGCACACCTGGCCACAGTTGTAGAAGCGGGCAGGTATGGCCGCTTCTACGGCGCGGTCAATATCTGCATCATCCATAACTATGAACGGCGCGTTTCCGCCCAGCTCAAGCAGGAGATCGGTGACGTTTTCCGATGAAGAAGCGATAATCTGCTGGCCGGCTGCGGTGCTGCCGGTGTGGGTGACAAGCCGCGTCAGCGGATGTCTTACCAGCGCGGTTCCTACTTCTGAACCTCCGCCCGTTACCACGTTGAAGACGCCTTCCGGAATGCCAACCTCAAGCGCGAGCTTCCCGAACTCAATCACTGAGAGAGGCACGTCCGTTGGCGGTTTTACTACCATGGTATTCCCTGCCGCCAGCGCAGGACCAAGTTTGCGGCCTGCAAGTGCTATCGGGAAGTTCCATGCAACAAGACCCACGGTCACGCCGTAGGGTACTTTTTGTATCCAGATTTGCTCGTTTTCGAGGTCTGAAGGAAGTATATCGCCCTCAATTCGCCGCGCTCCCTCTGCGGCCATGCGAAGATACCCGAGGGTGCCGGCAATCTCTTCGAGT